>Ga0247815_10002440_pt1 | contig 13769 bp, 15 predicted proteins | sample UWRJL194509B1_FD_181014 | JGI IMG/M metagenome (GOLD analysis project Ga0247815, IMG submission 181014) | Plant litter microbial communities from Arlington Agricultural Research Station in Wisconsin, United States - UWRJ-L194-509B-1 | ecosystem: Environmental > Terrestrial > Plant litter >... | reverse complement strand
TGGCATGCACGACCGCGGAGACCACGCACCCTCAGGCGACCGTTTACGGGCACTCAATGCCCGCACCGCCGCCTGGCGGTCATTCCAATATCGAGATCGTCTGACCCTTGACATTGGTGCCGGTGCACTCAGACCCGTAAGCCAGCGCACAAGGCCGCAGCGCGTCTGTCTCTCTCTCTCTGACCCGCATTCATTCAAAGTGTTACGACCTCCACAATGGCATTTTCTTCGTTGGGCGCCGCACTGGTCCCAATCTGCCCATCCGCACCCTCACATGGCTACCCTTGCCATCACTCGACAATCCTGTCGCTGGCCTCTGGCAGTCCGTCTCGCTCGACATTAGCATCGACGACTTTGCTCTCGACCTTCGCCAGGACTTACTCATTCTCGTAGAGATGCTCGTCCCGACCGCCACAGTGGTTCACATTCATCTGCGCTCCTTCCAGTCCCTTTCTGCTCACCCCAAGGCCGCTTCTTCAACGCTCACTCTCGACTCTGCCCCGGTTTCCGGCAACAGCACGATCGTCGTCGACCTCTCTGGGAAGCATCTCGGCTTGCTCTTCTCGCACGACCATCAGGCCAGGTCCGACCATGACCGGATATGTGTCTGGGATTGGACCACGGGTGAAACCGTTTTTGTAAGTTTGCCCTGTGTCAGTCCACGGCACGCAAAGTCGCTCACATGTCCACAGTTCCTCCAAGGCTCATCGACCAAGCTCACATCATTCGTTTTCCTCATGGACGATGTGTTGCTCGTGCCCGATGTGGCTGCCAACGCGCTGTCCGTCTACATCCGGAACGTCGCGACCGGCCAGTTTGAACTGGGCGAGATGTTCGGTCTTCCGGACCTCGCAGAAGGTTGCGTGCTCCACAATGCCAACAGTCGGTACAAGTCGCGCGGTGTGCATCAGCCTGGTGCCGGTGCACACGCCTTACCAAGCGACGCGCCTGGTCCGGGATTCTACGTCGCACCCGAGATGGAACTTGTCGTGATCTCGCTCGAGTACCGTGCGGACGGCTGGAGCCATTTCTTCACCCTGATCTGCCCGAAGTCGACGTTCCTCAATCCGCATCGCTCTCGGCCCGCTGTAGCCGCTACACAGCAGCAACCACGTCTGGCCCTGACGCCCCTTGCGATCCCGTCTCCCGTGCCGGCGGCTGTCCAGGCAGTCGCGCCACCGCTGATCCACATGCCTGCGAGCACGGTCGCATCGCCACTGTTCCCGCACACGAACACCATTCCACCGCCAGCCCCGCAACTGCAAATGCTTCCAGCGCCCAGCATTGATTTACCAGCTCCAGCAGACGCACCTCTTCCTGCGGCCACAAACCCTGCAGTGCCGTGGGAGTCGTGGGGCCCAATATCGACGCGTTTGATTCGCGAGCCGTTGCGCCTATGGGACTATTTTCACGCGTCGACGCGATTCCTTGCGCTAACAGCAAGCAGCTCCGGTGGCGTGGACGACGAAGACAGCGGAACTGGGACGCAGCGCACGCTTACTGGGCCGAGGGCCCACCTTCGCGTTCTAGACTTCCACCCCGGCGTCGTGGCGAAGGCCGGCGGACGTTTTGCGGAGCCATCATCGATGACTGAGCATCAAATCGGGCCAGCTACGCGTGAAGCGGTACGCGCGACGACACCTCATCCGCGCGAGTCTTCGACGACGAATGATGGAACGCCTGTCGTCAGCAGTGTGCACGAATCGTCTCGTGACGCTGCCGGCCCGTCCACCCGTCCTTATGGGCCAACGCCTGCGCCCCCTGCCCCTGCCGCCATCCAGCAACATTCGGCGATATCGGCTCAGCCACCGCCAGATGTTGAGGCAGGCACGATGGAGGGTCCGACGCGGCGCATTCGCGTCGTACGTGGAACCGCGCCAAACGTCGTCCGCGCTGGCCCGGTGTTCTTCCAGGATGTCTACACGCGGCTGCCGTACGTCGAGACCACCACCACGAGCGCGTTCGATATTGCGAATGTTCTGTGCGACCACGAACGCGTGATTGGGTTGAAGGTGCGTCTATTTTGTATTCGGCGTGGTGCCGTTTCAATTGAGCTGACGCTTCGTTCTGTACAGACGAACGATCTGTTGGACATGGAATCTCTGGACGTGTTCTTACTGTGATCTCTTTTTCCTGTGTGATCCGACCCGGCGTCATCATCGGACGGTTAAGACCGCCTTCGCCTTGCGCTCACCACGCGCATGTACCTTCTCGCCACACACGGTGCTCTTCTTCTGTTCATTTGGTTTTTTTTCCCGGAGCATCCGGTTGTTACGATCGTGTCTCGTCTCCCGTCACGCCTCCCTCTCCCGACCGCGCTGCCTTTTCCCTGTGGATAGCATTGACCATCTGATCGTATCTCTGTCTCTCTCTGCAGTCTTTCCCGGGTCCGACATCTGTCTCAATCACCCGCTTGTCACTCTCTGCCTCCCTGCACATTTTCCGTCTCTGTCTCCATCTACGCGTGTCCTTCGGGCTCGCAACGACATTTCTCCTCGAAGAGATACCATCAGCCATCACGGCTGCTGGCTGTACAATCAGTGTATTATCATATCGCGTCTGTACATATAAGCAAATATGAACGTGGCGCTGCTGAACATATCGAACATCGGTTGCTTCTGCAACGCGCTTTGGAACTCCGCATCACTTGCTTGTGGTCTGCTGGATCTCAGATACATTCATGACTCCTTTCTCTACAAAGTGAACTATCTATGGAGTCGCACGGCCAGGCCATCTCGGATACAACGAGCAATCGCGGACGGTTTGGCGAAGGGCGAGCCACGCGAGCAGCCGCTCAACACCCAACCCATAACCGCCATGCTCGCACGTGCCGTACTTGCGCTGGTCCGTGAACCAGTAATATGGTGCTGCGTCAATGCCCTCGCGCTTGTACGCAGCCAAGAGCTCCTGCTCGTCCGCAATACGCATCGATCCACCCACGATCTCGCCAACACCTGGCATAAGCAAGTCAACACTCTCGGTGTACTTCTCGTTACCCGGAATGCGCTTCATGTAGAACGCCTTGAGCTCGACGGGGAAGCTGTGGAGGAAGATGGGAGTGCCAATGATATCGGTCATGCGGCGCTCAGCAGCCTCGGCGATGTCGTCTCCGATGGCGTGGGGGACCTCATTGCCACTGCCGTCGTCCGCAGGTCGCTTGATGTCGTGCTCGATGAGCCAATCGATTGCATCAACGTAAGCCATCCGCTTGAATGGCCGCTGCGGTGGCTTGAAGTCTGGGTTGAGTTTGGCGATGAGCGCAGCGGAACTGGGGTTGGCGAGCAGGATATCGACGGATTCGCAAACGAGGGCCTCGATATGGGACATGAGGTCGTCAAAGTTGATGAACGCCAGCTCGCCCTCGAGATGCGTGTACTCGCTCAGATGCCGGCGTGTGTGGCTGGAGTCGCTGGTCAGCCCTCGTTTCTCGGCGGTGGTGGCAGCTGGCTCACCTGTTCTCAGCGCGGAAACTCTCCTGCACGCAGAAGACATCTCCAAGACTCGGTAAGCAGGTCTCAAGATAGAGCTGACTGCTTTGTGTCAAGAATGCGGGCTGGCCGTAGTAGTCGAGCTTGAACAACGTCGCGCCGCCCTCAACCTGGGTTTGCACGAGACACGGTGGTGTGACCTCAAGAAGTTGGTGTTTGGTGAGTGTTGCACGGAAAGCCGCCAGCAGGTGTGCGCGCAGAATGAGCACGGACGAGGCGGTCTCTCCACGCAAGACGAGGTGGCGGAGGTTGGCGCGCTCTTCAGCACCGGTCTCTTCGTTGAGCTTGTTGCTGTATCCTTCGAGGGCACCCGGCGCGGCGCCGAGCGTTCGCCACCAGTCGACCGTGAGCTCATGACCGCCAGGAGCTGTCTTGCCCTCTGGAACAGCAGACAGCTGGCCAACCAGCTCGACCGTCGACTCGAGCGTCAACGTAAGGGCGTCGTAAGTTTCAGTCTGAGTGTAGAGTTTCAGTCGCCACCCTGACTTGTAGGCAAGTCACCAATCCAACATACCATGCGACCCGACAAGACGACCTGGAGATATCCTGTGCCATCGCGCAGCTCAATGAATGTTATTCCTTTCTGTTCGCGCAGACGATGGACCCAGCCTTTGACGCGGATGCGCTTATCGCGTAGCGGCTCGAGGCTGCCAAGTTTCGCCTGCACGCCGTCGAGTCAGAAACCAGCAGACATATCGCCAAAACAAAGAATCATACCTTAATCGCCGTGGGTAAAGCTGTGTCTTCAGTCAGAGTGACCTGCTTGCTCTCCTCAATCCGCTTGGCTTGACGCTCCCTCTTCGCTGCGTCTTCGCTAGCGTTCTTCAGCGCAAGCTGCTCCGCCTTCTCCCGCTTCTTCTTGATACCCTGAGCGTCCTTGGTCGCCTTCTTGAGCGCAGACTGAGTGATCTCGGTCCACTGGCCTTTGAGCTCTCCCTCCGTCACGCGAATATGTATTTTGATCGTCTGAGGGTCAGATACGTCGAGCGCGTGCGATGCCGTTAGATAAGGTGCGTTGGCAGAGCCATCGCCATCCGTATCGTTTCCAATGACGGTGTCGACGTAGACGAGCTTCGCTCCTTCTGTAGAGGACATCGTGGTGGAAGGTCAAGAGTTGGCTGCGTGAGTCACAACTGCCAGCGCAAGAAATAGGGGATAAGCCGGATGCGCGGTGTCTGAATCCGGGACGGCCCGGCCGCCGAAATTCCCTCAATTTTGATTTTATCCTACGTGCTTCGACCTATATTGTCTTGCTTCGATCTATTAGCAGAAGCTATGAAAATTGGCATGTTTGCGCCTAGTCACCACCCTTTCCAATAACTACTGCTGGAAAAATACAGTAAGCGAAGGCATGCAAGACCAGTTGAAGCGATGTCTTCAACTATCGCAAATTCGTTGATGAACAGGTTTGAGAAGCTGTTGTGGACAGATACGCGAAATTTCTGGTCTTGTTCCAACCCTCTGCATAGAGTGTCTGTTTCCCCTTGATTACCACCCAAGGTTGTGCTGAGTGCCAACTTGACCGCAGAGAGTTTTCAAGCCAAGAGCTGCAACTTTTGAATACAGTGACGTCTCAGAGACAACATCCATGTTATGCTTTAACTCCCTCCGCCCGTCTCTGCTGGAACATGCATAATATGTTTGGCAAATCAACTGAACAACAGCTCAGCCTACATCGAGCGCAAGCCAAGATGAGATGCATCCTTTCGCCAGCATGCAGTCCAGTCCCTGCCGGCGTGCATGCCATTCTTGTCGGCCGTTAGGACCACGCGGCGCTGGGCAATGAGTAGAGTGCAGGGCGGCAGAAGTATGTATGCTCGGTACTCTGGGGGCACCCATAGGAGCAATTCACCAGATGCACCCAAAAGCCATCCCAAAGTGGGCTCGGCGAGGGCCAACACGGCGACAGGATCGCTGTCGCCTTTCAAGAACAACGAGCAAGCTGCTTCAACGTTCCAGATATGGATTGTCGCGTTAAGGTAGCACGAAACTATGGATTCCCCATCCGGCATAAACGCAATTGACGGTACAAGATCAATGTATCCGCGCATCCTAGCCATGGGCACACCCGTCTCCGCATCCCACAGGCCAATGATCCCGCCCGTTGAGGCTGTGCCTATGAGCCGGCCGTTAGGCGAAAAGGTAACATGATACACCTTGGCATCAAGGATGAGGACTTGCTGTCCGGTGTTGGCAATCCAAACGCGCCCTACTTCATCATGTGCAGTTGATACAATACGTGCCCCATTAGGCGAGAAACTGATGGAAGTGATACTGTGGTCGTTGGCCCGTAGTTGCCTGTGTGTTTGTTGACCAGTCTGCGCGTGCCACAGATAAATGCGTCCGGTTTCGTCTCCTGCGGCGAGGAGTCGCCCATCGAACGAGAAGACCAGTGTGAGCACAGCTCCGTCGCACATAAGCGGACTGGCGGTCAATGGTTGCATCCTCGTAGTGTTCCAGATGCACACAGTTTGATCGCTCGATCCAGATGCGAGCCACTGTGCATCGGGGGAGAACACCACCACATTGACCTCGGCCTTGTGAGCCCACGGCAGCGTACCAACCGGGCCCTCCTTTTGCAAGTCCCAAAGCCGTATGGAGTCATCCTCTGACTTTGAATGCGACGCTGACGCGATGAGGCGTCCATCCGAGGATACGGCCACTGAGCTTACAGAACTCGCATGGAGCGGTAGTAGAAACTTTTGATCCCCAGTGTGTGCGTCCCAGACGTAGACTAAACCATCATCGGAGCCGGAGACGATGAAGGCCCCATCAAACGAGACAGCAATCGAGCGTATTAGGCCGACATGCGCCAGTAGCGGCAGAACGGTCGTTTGGCCACTTCTGGCAGCCCAGATCTTGATGGTTATGTCATCGGAGGCCGAGAAGATGTACTTACCATCGGGCGAGAACACGGCGGAGCGAACAGAGTCAGTGTGACCAATAAGAAACACCAAGGATGGCTCAGCCTCGTCGTCCTGCCAGGTCCAGAGACGCGCGGTATGATCATAAGCGGCCGAGACTAGCGACTTCCCATCTGGCGAGAATTGAACAGAGTAGACCAAACCAAAGTGACAGTTGTCAATCGCTGCGATTTCTCTCCCGGTCTGAGGGTCCCACAAACGGATGGTGCCATCCCCGCAACCCGCAGCGAGTTTTGTACCCTCTGGGGCGAAGCAGACACTAATTATAGAGACGCTGTGCCGAATAAGATGCATACGCGCAGGCTCGCCCGTAGTACCATACCACAATCGGATCGTATTATCACTAGACCCGGACGCTAGAAGCTCGCCATCTGGGGCAAACGCGACCACATCAACTTCGTCCGTGTGCCCACGCAGAACCGCAAGCTGCTGGCCTGTCGCAACCTTCCAAAGACGCACAGTCGTGTCCCGCGACGCCGATGCGAGGAAGGAATCATCCGGCGAGAAAGCCACGGACCATACGCCCGCTGAGTGACCGATGAGCCGTTGTGGGGCTATATTCCCAGCCAAGAGGTTCCAGACACAGATATCATGGCCATCATAAGACGTGGAGGCCACCCGGTCTCCATTTGAAGTAACTGCAACCGACAAAATTCGATCATCATTGGTACCACTTCGTAACGGCGACATCATTTCCTCGCCGGTGCGTGTGTCCCAGATGCGCACAGTACCGTCGTCCGCGCCTGAGACAATGAAACCACCATCACGAGAGTATGCAACCGAGTTTACACTTCGTTTATGACCGATCAAAGTCATTATGAGCGGTCCGCCGTGACGGTCAATGCCGAACGGTTCGACAGCAACAAGACCAGTGCAGAGAGGAGCAAACGTCTGAAAAACAAGCGAGTCTTTCGCTGCGAACGGGAGCGCCGAGATATAAATGTGGGGTGCACTGGTCTCGATAGCCTCGCGGGATGACGCGACGAAGGAGTTGGCATCGCGGAGGAATTGCGATAGCTCTATTGACTTAACCTGTAGACGGATGAGCAATTGATTGTAAAGCCTGAGGTTAGGTGACACACCTGTGCAATCGCAAACATCAGCATCGCCGCGGCGCGCTGGATCTGGGCAAGGACACTCATAACCTCCAACCAGAACAAGAACCGTGGGCGGAAGATGATGTCAATTTCCTCATCAAACGTCGATGGTGCCGACGAATCAGCAACATGATAAGTCCATTGAATACACGCGTACTCGAGGGAAAGCGTGATACTATTCGGCCTAGTTTGCATGAAGTTACTCTTGTAGGATGAACGGCTCTGCGAGATGTTGAAGTGGAGTCGTTTGGCCATTACGTGGAGGCATGCACGTGCGAGGCTGTCGTGGCCCAGTGAATGATGGATGCGGGTGTGGCTGGGTGCTCGACTGAATAGGTAGTCGCCGAAGGATGCATGCAGCGTGCGCAGGCCGGGCTCGCCTTGGTTGTCGGGAATATGAACGACGGCGTGTAAACGAGACAGACTCGCACGCAGATCGTCAATTGACAGGTCCAACAAGTCTGCCAGCGCCGTGACGGACAAGGTCATCCGCGCAGAAAGGATCGATGCAAGTAGCCGTTGCAGATCGGGGAGCTCAGCGACCGCAGACCCATGAACTCTCGCAGCCTCTGCCAGAATTAGAGCATACATGTGATCTAGAGGCACAGCAGCACCACTGCCGAGACCATCGCGAGTGGAGTTCAGCAGCGTCCTAAACCTTACCGCAGCAAAGTCAACGCCAGCGCCGAGAGCATAGCGCAGAGCGGTTGCTGCAACAATGAAAATGCCATCACAGAGTTGAGCAAGCATATTCACATCCTCTTCCGTAAATCGAGACCGTAGCTGTGGACTGCTCCAAAGTTTTGTCGAAATATACAACCGGATGTCTGAGGTGACCTGCTGTTTGTTGACGGTGTGCAGCCGCAGAACCGCACTGAATGTAACGTCGGAGACAGGTGTGTCCCTAATATGCGTCTCGGGCCGTGAAGTGACGAAGAATTTGACCGGTGGCCTCGTAGAGGAGCGCAAGAAGGTGACGAGGGCCTCGAGCATCTCGGAGACAATGCGGTGACTTTCAGCATCCTCTGTTCCAGACACGGACGCCTGGCCACCGCACTCGTCGAGCGCATCGATAACAAAGACAATGGGCACGTGGGAGTCTTTGAAAGCAAGCATCGGCTTGTAGAGAAGTTGTTCGATCTGCGCGGTGACCTGCTTGTGCAGCACCTCCGGATTGCGGGCCAACTCATCAGCGAGAGCTTCGCTGAACTGGGGAGATTGGCGCGCCAAGAGCTGAGCTAAAGTCGGAACCACACAGCGCACATCTCGTTGCGCAACCAAACCTGTTGAACGCGAGCAGAAGAAACTCCCACCGAATATGATCCTCGCGTCCGCACTGGCGCGCGAGCAGACAGTCCACGCAATTGCGCTTTTACCAGTCCCCGCCATTCCTGCCAGCCAGAATATCTGGGGTGCTTTGGGGTTGTGGATCCAGTTCTCGATATCGCGGAGGACTTGCACGCGCGTGCCGTCCATGCAACCGGAATTCAACTGCGCGTCGTACACCGCCTGAGGAACATTTCGCGCTTTCAATACTGTGAAATATTAGATAAAATCATGATCCTCGTATGAACAGGTGGCTGACCCTCAGTGATCTTTACTTGGATCACATCCTGCAAGGAGGGACATCGTCAGCCGCCAATTTGAGAATCAATCGCCAGCAAGACGCACCGACGTCACCGGCGCACTCGCATGGACTACATAGTTTGTGTTGTTGTTGTATATATTGCCGGTGCCACTGTGCGTGTTCATGTTTAGGTTGTGGTTGGAGATGGTCGGCTCATTCGTACTGTTCCCCGATGTCGATCCAGGGCCAATGGCTTGCGTGAAGCGTTCGCGGAAGCGCTTAACGCGCCGCACAATAGATGACATCACTGCTCAAGAGCGCCGCTTTGATGAGAGGCGAAGACGGCGGCAGCGGAGTATAAGAGGTTGCAAGCATGCGGAATTCCCCGCGAGCAGCGTTTTACAGGAGAGACCGCAGCAGCGGCCTATCGGCTTGGCCACCAGTTCGTCCTTCTTGTTCTCGATGGTAGGAGTTGCCTTGTAATTAGCATCAATAAGATGTACACAGAAGGTTTGAGCCGCTATTGGCTCGACAGACTATGAACGCATAGAGGACACTTTGAAGTCGACATGCCCACCAAAGTCGAGTCGCGCGTCTCAAAAGCGACGCTTCTTACGGTCGCGCTCCTCGAGCGCATCCTTAGACTTGCGCTTGATACTCGCAACGAGATTCTCCAACCCGTCCCCAGCGTCCGTCGCGTCCCCCTTCTTCGACCGCTTCGTTCTCTCGTCCAACAATGCCTCCATGCCTTTCGTCCGCTTAAACCTAAGAATCAAGGCCATCTCGTCAGCACCGATGCACCTAACACAATCCTGCCGCTCGAGGAGGGGAGATAAATAGAAGGACAACTCACTTTGGATTCGATGGATCAATTGCAAACGCTGGGTCTTCATGCAGTGCATCGAACCTCTTGTCCGCGACGTCCAGCACAAAACCCGAGCCCGCAACCTCCTGCTCGCGAGCAATTTTGCGCTTCAGCTTGCGTTTGCCTTTCAGCCCGGTCTTCTCGGCCTTGTCGGCGCGGATAACGGCGCGCATGTCGAAGTGTTCGAGATCGTCATCGTCCTGCTCCTCTGCGACGAGCCGAGAGAGTTCAGCTTTGGTGGCCGGTTTGCGAGAATCCTCAGCCTTGGACTTGTCGCGCTTCTTCTTGTCTTTTTTCGGCGCAGGAGCGGGTTCGTCATCGTCGCTGCCGCCAAAGAAGTCGTCGCCTGCTGGAACCTCGTTATCGTCCTCCTCGTCACCAGCATTGCCCTTCCTTGTAGCCTTTCTTGCCGCCTTTTTCTCCTTCTGCTTCCGCTTGTACTTGTCGAGCGTCGTCTCATTTCCATCGTCCTCCGCCTTCTTATCCGTCAAACCCGGCGTGAACGTAATCTCCAGTTCGCCCGCTTTGTCTGGCTTGCCCGCGCCCCAGCCCTCCGGCAACTGGTCGTCGTCATCCGCTCCTCCCTCCGCATCTGAGCCCTCGCGCAATAACAACGCCCGCATTCGCTTCCTTCGCTCCTCCTCGCCGCCGCTCTCCTCGTCGTCGGAGTCGCTCGCGATATACGCTTTGAAGTCAATCTCGTCCAAGTCCTTCTTGGACATTGCACGCCGCGTGAGCCGGAGGCGGTCTGGGTCGTCGTTGTCCCATGTGAGCCGAACACGGCTGTGGCGCAGAGCGTCCGTCGCAAAGTCGATTGCCCTAAAGCCCGTCTGATCCTCGGTCGCCTCGTCGCGGGGCTCGTCATCGTCAAACGACATCGCCTCGGGGACATAGCTGAGATCGAGCACGTTGGCGGAACGCTCGAGTTCGGAACCTTCGAGTTCAGAGTAGATATGTGACGCCGCTTGAACAGAGTTGCAGGTGACAATAGCGTAGTAGTACCTACAGTCCAAGCAATTAGTTTTCGTTACAACGTGAATCAGGAAAGAGAGTGCATACCTCAACCGCTCGAGTTGATACTTGCGCAGCGCATCTTGGTTGTACTCCTGGCCGTCGTTCACCTCGAAGATAGTCTTCTCATTGATATCGTCCTCGTCCATCTCCTCCTCTTCGCTTGCTCGCGCCTTCTTTGCGCCGAAGATCTCTGGCGGAGGCCCTTCGCGCTCCTCCTGCTCCATACGCTTCTTGCCAAACTCGCTGGGATAGATGCGAACCGAGCGAATCTTGTCGACGGACGCGAAGATTTTGTAGAGGTGACCAGCGTTGACATGGTCCCAGTCCAGGTTAACGACTGCGATACGCGTTGTGGGCTCGACATCGGGGTCTTTGTCGGATGCTCGTTGTTGCTGGCGACTGTAAGCAGCAGTCTGTGCGTCGAGCTCTGCAATCGTGTCCTCGTCAAGGTCGATCTCGGTCTCCTCGAGTACTTTGATTGGTTTAGACGCGTCGCGACCAAGTAAGACTTCGCCGCCGTCGCTGTCCTCGTCGTCAACCTGTGCGTTCTCGTCTTCATCCTCGTCTTCGCTTGAACTCTCTACAAGCCCTTCGCCGCGCGCAAAGTCTGGTCGGGCTGAAGTGGAAGCGCCCTCTTCCTGATCTTGATCCTCGTCCTCGCCTTTATCAAGTCTGTAGAACCTGCGCAGATTGTCGCGGTCCTTATTTTTCGACACCTTGCGGCCGTACTTGTCCACTTCCTTCGGCCCGCCCTTTTTCGCGTCGTCGAACAGCGATTCGAATCGCTTGTCGACGACGACCTTTGTCTGCGCTTTCTTCGGCCGGCGGAACCGAGGGTCCGTCTTTAGACGGGCGAAACGCGCGTCCGACATTATGAAGCAGAAATTTCAGGAGAGAGAGCGTGTGTGCACCCGCAAGATCCCGGTGGCTCACCGTTCTCGATTTGGACGGACTTACAAGACCTCATGCCTCATGTATGCACATTAAACTTAGATAAATCGCGGCTCACGATGCTACAGCGGTTGCTTCAAGACTGGGAAGGACGTCCTGAAAATGAACGATGTGCAGGCTCGGATGTTGAGCGACTGCGTCGGCTATGGATGTCGCCCACGCAAATCATAGACTGTGTCACTGATTGTGCAGACGGTTGCTTGGAAGGAGCATCGCGCTGAGCGGTCGATTGCGAGTTTGTATGGTTGGCAGGTATTTCACACTCGTCCTCGTCCTCCCGCATTTGCTCCGCAATAAGGCTGCAATTACGGATATGAAATAGCCAGGATAATTACGCTAGATAACGAATTGCGTCCGTAGAGAAGGGAGGTATACCATCATGTGGCCGAAACGGCCACAACTGCTGCCGCTTCTTTCGCCACCACAGCTGAATCGTGCTGCGACTCCTCTGTTGCGCGTCCTGGCAGGTGCTCTGCTGATGCCGACGGAGATGGTACGATCTCGTCATAATGCGATTCGTCATCATCCACAGGTCCGGCAGGTGCAGCGGTTTCCTTCGGTATCGGCGCCCTGGCCGGACGCTGCTCGGCCCACGAGATGCACTCGTCTAGGACCTTTTCCTTGAAGGCGGGCTCGTTGTGAAGTTCATGACGGCCACCCTGTTCATACCATCATTAGAAAGACGCTAGTAGAACACGCCTATTAGACGGACCTGATACGGTGAGAATGTCTTGTCTTCCGTAGCCAGCTTGTCGAAGAACTCCTTGGACAGCTTGAAAGAGGCACCCTGTGAATGATTCTGTCAGATGACGGTTCGACAGGCTTGGAACTATGTGCTCTCACCCCGTCCTCGTCTCCATGTACGACAAGAAGCTGCAAGCGAGTTAAGACCGAACTCCGTTGGAGGAGGACTAGTTACTTACCGGCAACGTCTGCGGCCAACCGTGGAAGTACGATTGATGGAGCTTGTCCCCCTGTGATGCTCGCTTATGAGCGGCGCTCGGAGTAGCAAACGTGCGCCGACTTACCCGATCAAACATGCCACGAAGACCACGGAGACAGGCGTGAGGCTGCACAAGCGGGTCTTTCAAGAACGCCTCGCCGACTGTCTTGTCGGACGACAATGCCTACAAAACGGCTCAGTACATGACCTAGTGCAGACCGAGAGGCACCCAAACTCACGTTAGGGTCCACGGTTGCAGGGAACTGAACGCTGCCGAGAAGTTTGGATATTTGGGTGAGGACCGCGCGCTGGAGCTTTGGCATGGGCTTGGCCTGCCCAAGGAACGGCGACGACGCAATGACACCTGCAATTCCGTCGATGACCTTGCTGTCGCGGATACTCTCCATGTTGGCGCAGAACGACAGAACTTCACCGCCGCCCTGCAAAGAGTCACAGAATGTCAGTTTGGTGGTTTAAACTCGCGTAACGGTGGGTTACGCACCATGCTGTGGCCGAAAAGGAATACAGGCAGTCCCTCTTGGACCTTGGTGCGCGCATGGGTAAGGAAGAACTCGATATCGTCGAGCTGACGGGGAGCAGTAAATTTGCCATAAACGCTCCGCGGGCTCTTCTTTGGGTCCGTCGCTGTACGCCCGAAGCCGCGCTGGTCGTACGCGAACACTGCGAACCCACGTGCGCGCCATTCAGCCGCCACATGGTCAAACCTGGCTCGCAAAATATTAATAAGGCGAACTGGGAGGTAGTGAGGTCATGTCTCACCGGCCAATGTGCTCGATGAACCCATGGATGAGCAGCAGGAGGCCCTTCGGGGTATCTTCAGGTGCGTAGAAGCGTGTGTAAAAGAGTGTGCTGAGTGGGCCAACGACCCAGTCTTCGGAATATTCGACGGACATATTGTA
>Ga0247815_10002439_pt1 | contig 13769 bp, 16 predicted proteins | sample UWRJL194509B1_FD_181014 | JGI IMG/M metagenome (GOLD analysis project Ga0247815, IMG submission 181014) | Plant litter microbial communities from Arlington Agricultural Research Station in Wisconsin, United States - UWRJ-L194-509B-1 | ecosystem: Environmental > Terrestrial > Plant litter >... | reverse complement strand
AGGAAAGCGGGTCAAACACAGTGACCATTCGAATGCTGTGGCAGGATATCGTGCGTGAAAAGGCACCCCACCGGCGTTCGGAGCTATGGAGTGACATGTGCCTCGCAGGTTCTCACGCAGGACGAGGTCCACACCCGACATGTCGTGACCAACGGTTTCCAACACTGGATTAAGGGTGACACGACGAGATATGTCATGTTCGTCACGTCCTCAATTTGAAAATGAGTCGCTAACCGGAGTTTAGGGAGAGTGTCACAGGAAACAGCATGTTCAGCTCGGATGGGGAGGTCTGGAAGGCGGTGCGTGGATCCCATCCTCTCTCGGCCGTTGCTCACTGACATTTAATCTCCAGCATCGCACACTGGCTCGGCCATTCTTCTCGAAAGAGCGTGTCACCGACCTCGAGATTATCGGCAGACACGCCGACATAGCCATCGACATCCTCTGCAGAGCTACTGAACCGCTTGACGTTCAGGACCTCGTCTCACGCTTCACCATGGATGCGGCATTCGGCTTCATGTTTGGCCGCGAGAGTGGCACACTCAAGGGCGAGCTTCCGCGCGCTGGCCATGCAGAGCTTGGCTTCCGCGGGACTAAGACGGACGACGAGTACGGTGTCTTCATTCAAGCAGTGGATGAAGTGCAGGTGTTGCTGCACAAACGGTTCATCTCTCACCCGTTGTGGATGGTCGAGGAACTGTTCAAGGACCAGATGAAACGGCCGATGAAGATTGTCCACAAGTACGTTGAGGCCCGTGCGGACGAGGTGTTCGACGAGTGCACCGCGCTTCGTGAGAAGGGCGTGGCGATTGATCCCGAGCAAGCCACGATGGCGCAGTATCTCGCCGAGCAGATGTCAGGCGAGTCGTTCCCGCCAAATTTCTCGCATTCTGGCTCATGCGTCACAGACCGCAAGGCTGTCCGTGATCAGCTTGTGCTGATGATTCTTGCCGGGCGTGATACGGTGCGACATAGTCTCTAACTGCGCCCATTTGGAGTCACTGACTTTGATTAGACGGCTGCGCTCCTCACCTTTACCATCTATCTTCTCGCCGAAAACCCGCGGGTGCTGGCCAAGCTTAGAGAAGAGGTGATTGCGCATTGTGGAACCGCCCACCCGACATTTGAGAAGCTGAGGCAGATGAGGTACCGTAAGTACCTTGCGTCGTAAGCTTTTTCATCCGCATTCTTATCGCTCCCGCCAGTCCGCGCCGTTATCGACGAAAGCGTTCGTATCTTCCCTCCTGCTCCTGAAGGCCAGCGTCTTTCCAACCAGGACACAGTACTTCCTCCCAACTCCCCTGGGGACCCAGCATATTTCGTTCCTGCTGGCACAGATCTAGGCTGGATGGCTCTTCTGACACTGAGGCGGAAAGACTTGTGGGGCGACGACGCCGAAGAGTTCGTACCGGAGCGCTGGTTTGATCCAAAGACGCAGGCAGCATTGAGCGAGCGGCCGGGAATGTATATGCCCTTCCTGGCGGGCGTACGGACGGTACGTCTTTGTCTGGTTTTGGTTTGTCGCGTCGTCGCTCACGTTTGTTCCTAGTGCATCGGCCAGAAGTTTGCTCTCAGCGAGGCGTCATACTTCCTCGCGAGACTCGTACAGAGGGTGACTGCGCTGGAACTTGTACCCGAGGCCGGTCCATTAGATTCGCGCCCACCAGCAGCATGGGCCAAGACTTCAGGACGGCAAGCGTACGAGCGGTGCCATCCCATGGTCGCGATGGTCTTGTACGCGAAGGTGCGCTTAAAGTTAGTAACTCAATGCTGCACTGTGCTAATGATATCTCTGCAGGGTGGGCTCTGGGTTCGGTGCCAGACTGCAGATTAAATACGTGTGTTCTCGTCACCACTCAACGAACACATTCGATACTGGAATATATGCCAAATAGGAAGTAGCCTCGAAGCTTTATTTTTCAATTCAGTCACGCAATTGAGAATTCAACTATGGCAAATGTGCTTCTGCACTGTACATACGCAGGTGTTCGAGGTTTGGTTGCCTGAGTGCCAAACAAACTGCGAATCCAAACAAATCCGGGCCGCAACCACTCTCTTCCTCCTCCGTCCCAGGTTCCTATTCGGTTCCGTGTCGGCCCCCGATTTACCCTCAGGCCACCAAGAGCTGTCATCATTCTGAGATAGGGGATGCTGACGCATTCGTTCGTTTGAATTGTCGTCGGTGTCACTGGCGCGCGGTGGGCGGGAAAGACCGCGCTTTGCCTCCTCACTTGCCTGGCTTCCTTCTGCACCTGAATCACCGCTCTCGAGATGCTGGAACGCAACTATCTTAACTACCGCTTAGCCTTGGCCGAACTGGTGATCAAGATCCTGGGACCACCATGCGTTCTTGCAGAGCTCGCGTTGCGCGTTGCCCCTGTCTCCGCTGGCTGGATTCTGCGCTTCGGTCTGATATATCCAATTGCGACAACTGGATATTGGGCGCTCCGAAACACGTACACTGATTGGAGAAATGCCCGCGAAGCGGCCAGGCGCGGTGCAGTCCTTCCACCCAGAATATCTGGAAAATGGCCCGGCTCGCTCGACCTTGCGCTCGAGTTAGAAAAAGAAGTCTCGACTGGCTATGCGGCATACGAATTCCGTCGCTTCTTCGCGGAGACTGGGTCGAACACAGTGGCTCTTCGGCTGCTATGGCAGGACATCGTGCGTGACATGGTGCTGTTGGCCTCTGGAACCACGAAGTGACATGTGTCTCACAGATTCTCACACAAGATGAAGTTCACGCCCGGCACATTGTGACAAACGGCTTCCAGCACTGGATCAAAGGTGATACGACGAGATACATCATGTTCGTCGTGTCATTCCTTGTCTTACCGATATGCTAACTGAATTTCATTAGGGAGAGCGTCCTAGGTCACAGCATGTTCAATTCGGACGGCGAGGTCTGGAAGGCGGTGCGTGTGATCAACCTTCGCACGACCATTGCTCAATATCACGTTTGTCTCTAGCATCGCACAATGGCCCGACCGTTCTTCTCCAAGGAGCGCGTTACCGACCTCGAGATCATTGGCAAGCAAGCCGACTTGGCCATCGACATCCTCTGCAAGGCCTCTGAGCCTCTCGACATCCAGGACCTCGTCGCACGCTTCACCATGGACGCAGCCTTTGGGTTCATGTTTGGCCGCGAAAGCCACACGCTCAAGGGCGACCTTCCTCGTGCCGGTCACGCTGAGCTCGGGTTCCGTGGGACCAAGACGAATGACGAGTACGGCATTTTCATCCAAGCGGTCGACGAAGTGCAGGTGTTGCTCCACAAGCGATTTACTTCCCACCCGTTATGGATGGTCGAGGAGCTCCTCGCCGACCAGATGAAACAGCCAATGGTTGTTGTACACAAGTACGTCGAGGCCTGTGTCGATGAGGTGTTCGATGAATGCGCCGCGCTTCGCGAGAAGGGTGTAGCCATTGATCCTGAGCAAGCCACGATGGCGCAGTATCTGGCCGAGCACATGTCTGGTGAGCCGTCTTTGTATCTATCACCCTGTTGGGGCTCATGTGTCACAGACCGTAAGGCAGTTCGTGACCAGCTTGTTCTAATGATTCTCGCCGGGCGTGATACGGTGCGCGCTCGCCTTGAATCAGTCTTCAAGGCCACTGACCTTGTTCAGACCGCTGCCCTCCTGACCTTTACTATCTATCTGCTCACCATGAACCCTCGGGTACTCTCCAAACTGAGAGAACATGTGATAGAGCACTGTGGCACAAACAACCCACCGACACTTGACACGCTCAAGCGGATGAAATACCGTGAGTAACTTGCAAGCTTCTCTCAGCCACATTTATCTGATCGTTCCCGCCAGTCCGCGCCGTTATCGACGAAAGTATCCGTGTCTTTCCCCCTGCTCCTGAAGGCCAGCGTCTCTCCAATCAGGATACCATCCTTCCTCCCAATTCTCCTGGGAAACCAGCGTACTTCGTCCCCGCCGGCACGGATATCGCATACTTCCACCTTCTGACGCAGCGGCGTACGGACCTATGGGGAGATGATGCAGAAGAGTTCATACCGGAACGCTGGTTTGATCCAAAGACGCAGGCAGCACTGAGTGAGCGGCCGGGGATGTACATGCCCTTCCTAGCGGGTGTGCGGACGGTGCGTTCTGTCTGGTTTTGGTGTGCCGCGCGCCGCTAATGTCTGTTATTAGTGCATCGGCCAACAATTTGCGCTAAGCGAGGCATCGTACTTTCTTGCAAGATTTGTGCAGAGAGTGACTGCGCTAGAACTTGTGCCCGACGCTGGTCCAGCGGGTTCGGTCCCGCCAGCAGCCTGGGGCAAAACTTCTGGGCGCCAGGCGTACGAGCGGTGCCATCCCATGGTTGCGATAGTCATGTATGCGAAGGTGAGCATGGTGCTGGTGGTTTCATGCTGCACTGTACTCACAGCGACATTGCAGGGTGGACTCTGGCTTCGGTGCCAGACTGCGGACTAAACACGTAGAACGTGTGCGGGTTTATCTAAGTGTCTACTCGATAGTAAAATATCAACCACCCCGCTGGATCGTCAACCTCTTGGATCGTGAACACTGCTCTTCATAGAGCCTTGAAAATGTGCTTGATATCTTTCGAGGCGCCCGGCCTGCTAGCACGCTTGCCGATCTAAAGGCATTTAGACTTGATTACTACACCTCAACAAGACTATGCCAGCTTCATGGCTTTATACTTAGTTCTTAGAATTTGCTAATTCATACGCTTATCGGGTTCCTGAAGGTGCAGATCGATGCTTCTATACCCGGCCCGCTTCGTCCCGACATCTCATTCCTGACGTCGTACGGCTCCATGTACACCTTCTTCCCCTCATTCCATATCGACGATGGCAACCCTCGATGTCACCGTGTGTCGCTCTCAGTTCCCTGCCCTAAAGGATGGCTACCTCTTTGGTGACAACGCCGGCGGATCGCAATGCCTCCAAAGCGTGGCCAGTGCGCTCACCGATTACCTCTTGAATGCCAACGCACAGCTCGGAGCATCATATTCGATCAGCGCTGAAAGCTCCTCTCGCGTTCAGCGCGGTCTCACCGCTACTGCTACGCTGTTCAACGCTACGTCCCCAACCGAGATCACGTTCGGGTCGAGCTCGACTGTGCTCGCAGAGAACCTCGCACGGGCAGTCGATGGTGATATCCAGTCCACGGAGGAAATCATCGTCAGCGATGCGGACCACGAAGCGAATGTTGGTGCCTGGGTGCGATTGGGCAAGCGCCGTGGTTTGAAGGTACACCGCTGGACGCCGGTAGCACGTGCGCCAAACGAGAATCCGTATGGTGTCCAATTGAGGATCGAGGATCTATTGAAGCTCGTCACCGCACACACACGACTGGTTGCTTTTACAGCGTGCTCCAATATTTTGGGAGAGGTTGTGGATGTGAAAGCAGTCGTGAAGGCTCTGCGTGCTCGTGCGCAGGAGGTCGGTGCGCGCAAGATCGAAGTATGCATTGACTCTGTGGCGTATGCGCCACACAAGCGCATTGATGTTCAAGCCTGGGACGCCGACTACGTTTTCTTCAGTTTCTACAAGGTGTGCTTTTTTCTACCATCTATGCATCATTTCGGAGGCTCAACAATATCTCAGGTGTATGGCGCCCACTTTGCCGCTCTGTACACGCGCTCAGCATCTCGTGAACCACTCTCCTCCCTCGCCCACTACTTTCTCACCAGCCCCTCTTACAAGCTTGCCATCGGTGGTCCAGGCTACGAGTGGGTGTACAGCACCACCGCCGTTCTCAAATACCTGGAGTCCCTTGATCCGAGCGGCGACGGCGAGCTCGCTGACGCATTCAGCGCCATCGGTCGCCACGAGCAGACGTTGATGAGGCCGCTCTTGGAGTTCCTTCTCAGCGACGCCGCCAAGTCACGCGGAGTTCGGATTGTGGGACCAGAGACACTGGAGAGTCGGGTGCCGACTGTGAGTTTCGTGGTTGTGGGTGATAGGCCATTTAAAAGCGCGGACATTGTGGGGGAGGTCGACAAATCTGAAAAGGCAAGGGTTTCGCCACAGGTGACACCAGATGGTGACTGAGCTAACTTTACGTTGGACAGATCGGTATCCGGTTCGGGCACTTTTATGCTCACAACCTTTTGGGCAATGTGTTGGGCCTGGACCCAGAAGATGGTGTTGTGCGCATTTCGCTCGTCCACTACAACACTGTCGAGGACGTCGATCGTATCATTGGAATCCTGCGCAATGTTCTGTTGTCGTAGAATCCCACTCTGGCCTTTGAAGAGTATGCATTGATATTCTTCTGTAACGTAGCGGACTGAGAAACACGGAAACACGAGCCATCAGTCCGTGGTTTGGCACCGGAGCCAAAGGCCACCCTAGGAAGATGACGTTAGTACTCTGGCCACATCACTGACGTCCGCAACTGTACCTTGGCGTATAGAACAATCGCAACCATGGGATGACACCGTTCGTACGCTTGCCGTCCTGTGGTCTTTGCCCACCCCGCTGGCGGGACCGCACCCGCCGGGCCGACCTCCTGAACAAGTTCCATGGCCGTCACCCTCTGTACTAGTCTTGCGAGGAAGTAAGATGCCTCCGTAAGCGCAAACTGTTGACCGATACACTACGAGTTAAAATATAAACAGCCATTAGCATATCTAGCGATAGTGAACTGGATTCCAACGCACCGTTCTGACACCCGCTGCGAACGGCATATACATTCCCGGTCGCTCGTTCAGCGCCGTCAACGTTTTCTTATCGAACCAGCGCTCGGGTACGAAATCGTCTGCGTCTTCTCCCCACAGGTCGGGGCGCCTCTGCGTCAGGATGTTGATCCAAGCCAAGTCGGTGCCAGAAGGGACGAAATAGGTTGGCTGACTCGGAGAGCTGGGAGGAAGAATCGTGTCTTGCGAAGCTATTCTTCGAGATCCAGGAACGGGAGGAAAGATGCGCAGGCTTTCGTCAATTACGGCACGGACTAGGGGAGAAATTTCAGTGATCGAGGGGCGAGGTGATGCCGTGCTATACTTACGGTACTTCATCTGCTTGAGGGTGTCCAGTGTTGGTGGATGGTCAGCTCCGCAATGCGCGACCACATCCTCCCTGAGCTTGGCAAGTACACGAGGGTTCAAGGCGAGCAGATATATGGTAAAGGTGAGGAGCGCGGCGGTCTGAATAAGGTTAGTAACGATCACAAAATCTGAGCAGAGGAAGTTGCGCACCGTGTCACGTCCAGCGAGGATCATCAGCACAAGTTGGTCGCGAACCGCCTTACGATCTGCGACAAATGAGTCAAGATACATTCAATTAGGCAGAGAAACCCACCTGACATATGTTCCGCCAGATACTGCGCCATCGTGGCTTGCTCTGGATCTATTGCCACGCCTTTCTCCCGAAGGGCAGCACAATCGTCGAACACTTCGTCCACGCGAGCTTCGACATACTTGTGCACAACTTCTATCGGCCGTTTCATCCGGTCTGTGAACAGTTCCTTGACCATCCACAGCGGGTGGGAGGTAAACCGCTTGTGAAGCAGAATCTGAGCCTCGTCAACAGCCTGTATAAAAGCGCCGTACTCGTCGCTTGTCTTGGTTCCGCGCCAACCGAGTTCGGCGTGACCAGCACGGGGAAGGTCAGCCTTTAGCGTCTCGAGCTCGCGGCCGAACATGAAACCGAAAGCCGCATCCAAAGTGAAACGCGAAACGAGGTCCTGGATGTCGAGTGGCTCAGAAGCTTTGCAGAGAATGTCTATGGCTATGTCCGCCTGTTTACCGATGATCTCTATGTCGGTGACTCGCTCTCTTGAGAAGAATGGTCGGGCCATCGTGCGATGCTGGACGGGGAACTTAGTTCTCTAAGAGCCTTGTTAGGGTGGGCAACATACCGCCTTCCACGCTTCACCGTCAGAGTTAAGCATGCTGTTGCCAAAAGCGCTTTCCCTGCGAGGCTAGGTCAGAAGCACCGTGAAGGAATTGGGGGGTCGCGCACATGATATATTTCGTCGTGTCTCCTTTTATCCAGTGTTGGAAGCCATTTGCCAGAACGTGTCGAGAATGAACTTCATCTTGCGTGAGGATCTGAGTGTAGCTGTCAGTCTGGAGCTTCAGATGCTAGTGGCCACGCACGATGTCCTGCCACAAAATCCGAATGGCCACCGTATTCGACCCGCTCTCTTTGAAGAAGCGGCGTAGCTCGTAAGCGACGTAGCCGGTGACGACCTCCTTCTCCAACTCAAGCGCGATGTCGAGCGAGCCTGGCCACTTCCCAGAGATCCTAGGTGGAAGCACTGCGCCACGTCTCGCCGCCTCACGCGCGTTACTCCAGTCGGTATATGCGTTACGTAGGCTCCAATAGACAAACGTTGCGGTTGGGTATATCAGGCCAAAGCGAAGGATCCAACCAGCGGGAAGCAGCGCCACGCGCAAACCGAACTCGGCGAGCAGGCAAGGCGGTGCAAGTGTCTTAAGCAACAGCTCGCCCAAGGCCAAGGGATAATTGAGGTAGTTGCGCTTCAGCCCCATAGTCGAATCGCGAGCGGGAGAGGAAGAAGTGGACGCCCATAGGAGTGCAAACAGAGCAATGTCAACTGACCCTTCATTTGGTCCGGTGTCAAAGCTGTCGCCAGCAGAGGCCGGATTACAGAATCACCGGGTCGTAGCCGCGGATTACCACCAATTTCATCACCTACAGTCTGTCACCTCGGCGAAAGCGTGGCGCGTACCAGTCTTGGTCGCAACGTATTTGATCAGTTGAAGCTGAAGCGTAGCTGTAGGTATGAGATCTTGCACGTCTGCGTTTGCACTCATTTATGCAAACGATTGAAACCAGAATGAAGACGTTTCGCGCAGCTCGCTCACACGCCACATTGCCGTCAAGGTCAAACACGTTGTCTGGGTCCTACATGCTGTGCTCCGCTCACCGATGAGCCAATGCGGGAAGAGCACAAGACTGGTATGTAGTTATCTCTGGAACACGCAGCTCGCCAGAGCTCGTATGGTTAGTCAGTAGTTCGGCATCGAAGCCAAAGTCCACCCTGGAAAAAGGGTGTCAGCGCTACGCCACATGAGGTTGGCATTTCATGGGCTAACCTTTGCATAAAGGATAATCGCCACAACTGGATGACACCGTTCGAATGCTTGCCGGCCAGGAGCGTTCGACCACTCGGTTGGAGGGATCGAGGCTGTTGGTCCAGCCTCAGGTGTAAGCTCTATCGCGGTAACTCTCTGCACGAGCCGCGCAAGGAAGTAGGATGCCTCTGTAAGCGCAAACTGTTGACCAATGCACTAAAGGTTATCGGAACACCAACTATTAGCGATTTCACGATGTCACCCGGCAGGCAGAACGCACCGCTCGCACGCCTGCAGAAAATGGCAAGTACATCCCCGGCCGTTCACTCAACGCGTTGGTGGTCCTCTCGTCAAACCAGCGTTCGGGTATGAACTCCTCTGCATCTTCTCCCCACAAGTCTTCCCGTCGTTGAGTCAGGAGAGTAAACCAGGCAAGGTCAGTGCCGGCAGGGACGAAGTATGCTGGTTGGTTGGGAGACCCGGATGGAAGAACAGTGTCATTCGCAGAGAGTCTCTGAGACGCTGGAACGGGAGGAAATAAGCGGAGGCTTTCATCGATGACAGCACGGACTGAGACAAAAGTTCAGTGTTTTGAGCAATCGGACCATTCCATGCGAGGCTTACGATATTTCATCTGCTTGAGGGTGGCCAGTGTCGGTGGGTGTTCTGTTCCACAATGCGCGATCACATCCTCCCTGAGCTTGGAGAGTACACGAGGTTTCGTGGCGAGTAAATAAATAGTGAAAGTGAGAAGTGCAGCCGTCTGAACCGGGTCAGTATATGTACTTTATTTATCAGGTAGCTGCCCACCGTGTCACGTCCGGCAAGAATCATTAATACGAGCTGGTCGCGGACTGCTCGACGGTCTGTGGCGGGTGAGCTGTAGTACTTCGGAGGAAGAGACGGCTCACCAGGCATGTGTTCGGCCATATACTGTGCCATAGTGGCCTGTTCAGGGTCGATGGCAACTCCCTTCTCTCGAAGCGCAGCACACTCCTCAAACACTTCGTCTACACGAGCCTCAACGTAATTGTGGACGATAGCCATTGGGCGCTTCATCTGATCGGTGAATAGCTCTTCAATCATCCACAGAGGATGAGACGTGAACCGCTTGTGTGACTGCGCCTGGACCTCATCCACGGCCTGAATGAACACGCCGAACTCGTCGTTTGTCTTGGTCCCGCGAGCACCCAACTCGGCGTGGCCAGCACGGGGAAGTGAGCCCTTGAGGGTCTCGAGCTCACGGCCGAACATGAAACCGAACGACGCGTCTACGGTGAACCGGGCGACAAGGTCCTGAATATCGAGAGGCTCTGTAGCCTTGCAGAGGATGTCGATGGCTATATCTGCTTGCTTGCTAATGATCTCTAGATCCGTCATCCGGTCCTTTGAGAAGAATGGTCGGGCGATTGTGCGATGCTAGAGATGTGACGTGAATAACAAGCTTTGAGCAGTTTGGGCAACGCACCGCCTTCCAGACTTCACCGTCAGAGTTGAGCATGCTGTTGCCAATGGCGCTCTCCCTGCAAAGGCTGAGTTAGTAGCTTTTAGACATGTGTTTGAAATCAGCATACATGATATATCTCGTCGTGTCGCCCTTGATCCAGTCTTGAAAGCCGCTCGTAATGACGTGTCGAGTGTGAAATTCGTCTTGAGTGAGAATCTGTGGACATTTGTCAGTCCGGGCTACGGTTGCTGGCCACCACTTACTATGTCCTGCCACAGCAGGCGCATGGCCACTGTATTTGACCCGGTTTCTTGAAAGAAGCGACGGAACTCGTATGTTGCGTAGCCATTGACAACCTCCTTTTCTAACTCGAGCGCAAGGTCGAGCGAGGCTGGCCATTTGCCGGAGATCCTGGGAGGAAGCACTGCACCACGCTTCGCGGCCTCGCGCGCATTCTTCCAGTCGGTATATGTGTTGCGCAGTGTCCAGTAAGCCATAGTCATGACTGGGTATATCAGGCCCAGGCGAACAATCCAGCCAGGAGCGAGCAGCATTGCGCGTATACCGATCTCGGCCAGAAGGCATGGCGGTCCGAAGATCTTGACCAGCAACTCAGCCAGAGCCAAGCGGTAGTTGAGGTAGTTGCGTTTTAACATCACCGCTGGACGAGTGGAGGGAGGAAGAGTGATTTACTTCTACACAGCATGGCGCCTATGGTCACCCAGCGATCGAGAATCCGGCAGATGATCATTGCTCGGTAACTTGACAGGTGTTAAGCTACGTGTCGCGCTCCGGCTGTGACCGTATCGGGTAGTGACATGGAAACAGGTGAAGACAGGCCGCACGCAACGGCGGAGCCCAAAACAATGCTCTTCCTCCTGTTTCTCTGATCAGGTCCCGTGTCATACTCCTACTCAGTGAATCTACCTCCGTTGGTTGGTCGTGTGTGTATCCTACTGTACAGGTTGTGCTCCGCTCACCGATGAGCACATTCGGCGAGGTAGCACAGGACTGGTAGTTCTTGTAAATTAGCTACTGCTTGAACATACAGTTCACGGAGCGTTTGGCATTAATCAGTAGTTTGGCATCGAAGCCAAAGGCCACCCTGGGATGAAGGCGTCAGTGCTGCGCCACATGAGATCGACATTCTTAAAGCTTACCTTCGCGTACAGATTAATCGCCACAACTGGATGACACCGCTCGTAAGCTTGTCGACCAGGAGCTTTTGACCATTCGGCTGGAGGGGTTGTACCAGTCGGTCCAGCCTCAGGTACGAGTTCTACCGCGGTAACTCTCTGCACGAGCCGCGCAAGAAAGTATGATGCCTGTGTGAGCGCAAACTGCTGACCAATGCACTAAAAGCATACGGGAACGAGACAATTAGCGATCTCACTATGCTACCCGGCAAGTGGAACGCACCGCTCGCATGCCGGCGGAGAACGGCAAGTACATCCCTGGCCGTTCGCTCAACGCCTTAGTCGTCTTCTCGTCAAACCAGCGCTCCGGGACGAACTCCTCCGCATCATCTCCCCATAAATCCGTTCTCCTATGAGTCAGAAGGGTAAACCAAGCGAGGTCAGTGTCGGCAGGGACAAAGTATGCTGGTTGGTTGGAATGGCTGGGTAGAACTGTGTCGTCCGCGGATACTCTTTGGGATGCTGGGGCCGGAGGAAATAAGCGGAGACTTTCGTCGATGACGGCACGGACTGAAAATGAGGTTCAGCGTTCGTATGGCTAGTTAATTATAATGTGAGGCTTACGGTATTTTATTTGCTTGAGGTTGTCCTGTGTCGGTGAATGATCGGTCCCGCAATGCGCAACGACATCCTCTCGGAGCTTAGAGAGCACGCGAGGAGCCATGGAGAGTAGATATATCGTGAAAGTAAGCAGCGCAGCCGTCTAAACTGGGTTAGGATATGAAGTTTATCACTAGGTACCCACACACCGTGTCACGTCCGGCGAGAATCATCAATACGAGCTGGTCGCGAACTGCTTTACGGTCTACGGCGAATGAGCCGAAATTCAACTGAAGAGCCGAGGGCGACTCACCAGACATGTGCTCCACCAAGTACTGTGCCATTGTAGCCTGTTCGGGGTTTATGGAAACGCCCTTCTCCCGAAGCGCAGCACACTCCTCATACACATCGTCCAATCGTGCCTCAACGTACTTGTGGACGATCTTCATTGGTTGCTTCATTTGATCGGTGAAGAGCTCTTCGACCATCCACAGAGGGTGCGACGTAAACCGCTTGTGCGACTGCGACTGAACCTGGTCAACAGCCTGAATGAAAACGCCGAACTCGTCGTCCGTCTTGGTTCCGCGGAAGCCTAGCTCGGCGTGGCCAGCGCGGGGGAGTGAGCCTTTAAGGGTCTCCAGCTCGTGACCGAACATGAAGCCGAACGAAGTGTCCACAGTGAAACGAGCGGCCAGGTCTTGAATGTCGAGAGGCTCCGTAGCCTTGCACATGATATCAATGGCTATGTCCGCTTGCTTGCTGATGATCTCTAAGTCCGTCATCCGGTCCTTCGAGAAGAAGGGTCGAGCCATCGTGCGATGCTAGAGGGAAACATCATCAGGGACAAGCTGGTTCAAGTCTGGGCAACGTACGGCCTTCCAAACTTCGCCGTCAGAGTTGAGAATGCTGTTGCCAATGGCGCTTTCCCTGCGAAAGCCGGGTTAGCAGCTTTGGCAGAAGAGTTTATAATGAACTCACATGATGTATCTCGTCGTGTCGCCTTTGATCCAGTGTTGGAAGCCTGTGGTCATGACGTGCCGAGTGTGGACATCGTCTTGAGTGAGAATCTTTGAATATATGTCAGTCCGGGCTGTCGTCGCCGTCGGACACTCACAATGTCCTGCCACAGCAGGCGCATGGCCACTGTATGCGACCCAGTCTCTTCAAAGAAGCGACGGAACTCGTAGGTCGCGTAGCCAGTGACGATTTCCTTTTCCAACTCGAGCGCGAGGTCGAGCGAGGCTGGCCATTTCCCGGCGATCCTTGGAGGGAGTACCGCGCCACGCTTTGCAGCCTCACGCGCATTTCTCCAGTCGGTGTACGCATTGCGCAATGTCCAATAAGCCACAGTCACGGCCGGATATATCAGACCCAGGCGAATGAACCAGCCAGCGGCGAGAGGGGTTGCGCGCAAACCGACCTCGGCCAAGAGACACGGCGGTAGAAATACCTTAGCCAGCAACTCAGCCAGAGCCAAGCGGTAATTGAGGTAGTTGCGCTTCAACATCCCTGCTGGATGAGTGGAAAGAGGGAGAGCGGTTTAATTGACATCCACGGCGCTT
>Ga0247815_10002437_pt1 | contig 13776 bp, 9 predicted proteins | sample UWRJL194509B1_FD_181014 | JGI IMG/M metagenome (GOLD analysis project Ga0247815, IMG submission 181014) | Plant litter microbial communities from Arlington Agricultural Research Station in Wisconsin, United States - UWRJ-L194-509B-1 | ecosystem: Environmental > Terrestrial > Plant litter >... | reverse complement strand
TGGACTTTTTTTAACTTTTTCTGTTAAGCGTTGTCCTGAACCGGCCTTTCAGCTTCCGGGCGTCTTGTTCCGTCATACAGTTCATACTCCAGCATCCTGCAATCCAGTTTCCCATTGTAAAATTCAATTTTTCGGGACGCTTTCAGGCCAATTTTCTTAGCCAGATCCGGGTTACCTGTAAATATATAGCCAAAAAAACCTTTGCAATGCTGCTTCATAAAGTCACCCATCCTTTTATAGGTCAGCTCCAGTTTAGAATGTACACCCAGGCGCTCACCATATTCCGGATTAAATACCACAACGCCCTTTCCGGTCAGCGGTACCATCGTCTCTTCAAAGTCACACACATCAAAGGTAATCAGGGTGTCTACACCGGCAGTCTTCGCATTTTTGCGGCTTACATCCACCGCATCTTCAGAGATATCGGTTGCAATAATCTGCAAGTCTATGTTTTTGACCACCTGTTCTTTTAAAATCCTGCGTTCCGCAAAAAACACTTCCTCGTCATACCCTAAAATGTGCATGAAACCATAATTCATGCGGAAAAGGCCGGGTCTGCGGTTGGTTGCGATTAATGCAGCCTCTATCGCCAGTGTTCCTGAGCCACACATCGGATTTACAAAAGGAGATTTCATATCCCATTGGGTGCTCAATACTGTTGCCGCTGCCAGGGCTTCCAGCATAGGTGCTTTGCCCGGAATCTTACGGTAACCATGCTTGGCCAGGGTCTCACCTGAAGTGTCGATAAAAATATCTGCTTCACTGTCTTTCCAGTACAGGTGCACCACGGCTTTATTGGCATCCGATCCTGAGTTCGGACGAATCCCTTTTTTTTCTTTGATGCGGTCCACGATTGCATCTTTTACTTTCAGATTTGCAAAAAGCGGTGTCGTGATGGTTGGGTTATCCACATTTGAAGTCACAGAAAAGTAGCCGGAGAAATCAATCAGCTCTTCCCATGGCATCGCAACCAATTCTGTATACAATTCTTCAGGATTACGTGCTTTAAAGCCTTTTAGCTGATACAATATCTGGCTTGCGCAGCGCAAATTGAGGTTCAGTTTGATACACTCCGACAGGGTGATCTCCAGTTCTACCCCAGTCGGGAAATCCCGCACGATGGTATAACCAAGGGCTTTTACTTCATCCTGTAGATAAGGCGAAAGGCGTTTGTTGCAGGTGATGATCACCTTCGATTTGTTGTGGAAAACTTGCATAGTCTAAAGTGCGAAGTTATCAATAAAAATATAGAGATTTGGATTGTTAAGAAGAATAAACAGCATTACAGTATGGAATTAAAAGGAAAAGTGCATGAGATAGGTGCCTTACAGCAGGTAAGTGAAACTTTTAAAAAGCGCGATCTGATCGTAGAATATGCAGAAAACCCTACCTATCCTGAGTACATCAGGTTTGAAGCGTTACAGGATAAAACAGCTTTGTTTGACAGTTTAAAAGCAGGCGACGATATCGAGGTTTCTTTTAACCTTCGCGGACGTCCCTGGACAGATAAAGCAGGAAAAACTTCTTATTTCAACAGTTTGGTGGTATGGCGGATTAATGCGCTTACTCCTGCTGCTGCAGCAGCGCCAAGCCCTCAATATGCTCCTCCAGCGGATTTGAGCAGTGCTCCGGGCGAGGATGATGATCTTCCTTTCTAAAAAGACCTTTTTTAAATAAACAAATTCACAATCGATGCCGCCTTAGAACCAGGGCGGCATTTTTTATTGGTTTACATTGGCTATTAATCTTTTATTAATTAATAATTAGCGAAGACTTGTTTTTTTGTTGACAATTGTACTTAACCAAATCCCTAACCCATGTACGCTAACGTCCATAAAGTCCTGCCCCTAATCGTAGTATTGTGTTTTCTTTCCTTCCTTACAGCGGTCGCACAACCGGCCACTATACCATTCGAAGGAGAAAAAACTTCCTGGCGGGCTGGCTTTGACCGTTATGATTATTTAATGGATACCGCTACGCTGGCGATCAAAGCAATCAAAGCCACGGAGGCTGAAGCTTACGGGATCAATGGAGACGTAAAAGGACAAGTCCGTTGTTTGGTGGTTTTGCCTAAGCAACCTGCGGCCGGGCAGCCCTGGTCATGGCGTGGATTTTACTGGGATCATGAGCCACAATTAGAAGTGGAACTTTTGAAACAGGGCTTTGCCATTGGCTATATCAACTGCGATCCGGGCCGGCAATGGGAGGCCTGGTATGCTTTTCTCACCGAAAAACACGGCTGGTCAAAAAAACCTGCTTTTGGCGGGATGAGCAGGGGCGCGATTAACGCTTATGCCTGGGCGACGATGCATCCGGATCAGGTATCCTGCATTTATGGCGACAATGCTGCAATCCTGCCCGAGAGTCTTGCAAAGATTGGAGAGCTGGCTAAAAGGGACATACCTTTACTGAGCATCTGTGGAACGGAGGATTTCCTGTATGAGAAAAATACCCAGGCTATCGAAAATATTTATTTGCAGCTGGGTGGGCGCATGACCGTTATGGTTAAAGAAGGTACGGCCCACCATCCACACAGTTTGCGGAATCCCAAACCTATTGTTGATTTTGTGCTCAAAAACACACAACCTCCTGCTCCATTCCCTGCTTTCGCAGATTCACAAAACTATAACCGGTCTTATTATTACAGCACCGTTGAGACCTACACTTACCTGAAAGAAGAAGATACGTATATGACCTGTCGCGGACCCGGTTTTACACCGGTTTATGAGCGATATGACGTGAAAAATAAAAGCCGGTTTGGCGTTTCGACAATGTCTATTGTTCTTCCAGATCAACCCGCAGCAGGCAAGCCCTGGGTGTTCCGGGCCGACAGGCTGGACAGGGAGGCCCTGGTAGACCAGGCATTGCTGGCGAAAGGATATGCTATCGTGGTTGCGCCGATCACCGCACAGTCAGGCGCAGTAAAGGAACAATGGGATGAAGCCTACCAACTGATGACTGCTGCCGGTTTTTCAGAAAAAGTAATCCTGGAAGGGACTGGCGTCAACGCCGGAGAAACTTATGCCTGGGCAATCGAAAATGCCAATAAAATTTCGGCAATCTATAGCATAAATCCGGTCATGCGCAGCCTGATGATCAAAACCAATCCAATGGATGCATTGCCAGAACTGGCAAAAGCAAAAGTGCCGCTGCTCATCATTTCCGGTAGCCTGGATCCCTGGCTTCAGTCCAACACCCTGGAAATCCAAAAGAGATATAAAACCCTGGGCCAAAACGCCAGAGTCATCCTGAAAAAGAACGAGGGACATTTCCTTAAACCCGATCCCAAAGAAATCATTGAACTTTTGAAATAATGTAAAAACCGCTATAATTCGCGCTTTCAACTCACATTCAGCCCCAACTTCTTATTTTGCCCTTACCCATTATTTCGGCTAAAATTCAACAACTAACTAACCCTCGCAGGTTTGCGCCCTGGAAATTGAGTGTCTCAGACAGCACATCAGCGCTTGTGCGCGAAGCGCCTCAAGATGCCGTGCTGGAAGAGATCACTGAATTTCCCTGACTCTGTTAAATTTTGTTAAATAACTCCTTTTCTCTTCATGCTTCGTTAAATTTGATTAATCATAGCGAATGAAGAAACGAAGCCTTTGGATCATAACCACCTTGATGACGATTGCGTTGCTGGGCGTGTTTGTAATGCAATTGTATTACATCAAGGAAGCTTATAACCTAAAATCCCAACTTTTCGCGCAAAATGTAAATGAAGCTTTGAATGACGTAGTCAACAAGGTTCAGAAACGCTATGCCGCCAGGCACATCAGCAGAAAAGACCACCAGGTAGCAATGGAGCGGCAGAAAGAAGTGCGCAACCAGGCAAGGCTCTTGGTGGAGTTCAAAGAGCGGTTTGGATACGAACAGCAACAGCGCGACGAAAAGATGAAGAGCCTCATCGCCTCAGATCTGAACCAGACCGAGCAGGAACTGGTAAAAGTCTACGGAAATCCGGTGAGGATTACAGAAAGCGATTTTCTGGCGGCTTCTGATATGAGTAATCCCCGCAATTCACCAGTGCATCTGGACATCAACGTAGGGCTTGATGAAAATGGCAATGTGGTCAGCGGACAATATAAATCGACATTTGTCCCACAAGAGGTCAAGTCCTTCCGGGTACGCAATGACAGGCTGCCGGATAGTTTGCGGTACCATGCCCTTGATCCCACTACTTTAAAACCTGTACTGATCAGTGTCAAGACGATCAGCGTAGAACTGGAGCGAAAATACAAACTTGAGACAAAGCTGGCCCGTCAAAAATATGAAGACGGTCTGAAAAGACTGATGTCAGATACCATTCCGATCGGGCCCAATGCAGATCTGATGCTGGGAGAAGTAGCCCAGGAGATGCGCGATGCGAATGTGCCGCTTAGCAAAATGATCTCGAAAGACCTGCTGGACACACTCATTAAAAAAGAGCTGTTGAACCGGAACATTACCCTGCCTTATGATTTTTGGGTGAGCCTGGCCCAAAAAGACTCCCTGGTTTATATCAAGGCATCAAATACCAACAGTCCGGAATTTCTTTCCAAAAACACCTATAAAGTAACGCTGACGAACTTCATCACGCGCGATCCTGGAATGCTTTTCGTCAGCTTTCCGAACAGGAATTCGCTGATCATTGGGAATATGTGGGCCACGATGATGTCTTCTGCAGGTTTGCTGCTGGTGCTTATATTTATTTTTGCCTATACCATTTACGCCATCATCAGACAAAAAAAGATCTCTGAGATGAAAACAGATTTCATCAACAACATGACCCACGAGTTTAAAACACCTGTGGCAACCATCATGATTGCGAGTGAGGCCCTGAAGGATCCGGAGATTGTGGAAGACAAGAGCAGGATCAGCAGACTGGCAGGTATTATTTATGATGAAAACGTGAGGCTCGGGAACCACATTGAGCGGGTGCTAAGCATTGCGAGGCTGGAGAAAAAGGAACTGAAACTGGAACGCAGCGATGTAAACATCAACGAACTGATCGTTGCCGTTGCCGATAGCATGGATCTGCAGTTGCAGCGAAAAAATGCGGTGATCAGCCTGCATCTTAATGCTGACCCTGCTGTGGTATCCGGAGATGAGCTGCATCTTTCTAATGTGATCTACAACCTGATCGACAATGCGAACAAATACAGTACTGCTGAGCCCAGGATCAGTGTGAGTACCAGAAATACGAGTAAACACCTGTATATTGATGTGGCAGATGAAGGGATCGGGATGACCAAAGAACAAACCAAAAGGATCTTTGACCAGTTTTACCGGGTGCCGACAGGAAACCTGCACGATGTAAAAGGTTTTGGGCTTGGCCTGAATTATGTTCAGGACATCATCACCCAAATGGATGGCAGCATAAAAGTGAGCAGTGAGAAGGATAAAGGGACTACATTTGAAATCAAGTTACCACTAAACCAAAATTAACGACGCATGAAAAGAATTCTATTGGTAGAAGATGATCCTAACCTGGGACTACTGTTGCAGGATTACCTCCAGATCAAGGGAAAGTTTGATGTGGTTCTTTGTGTGGACGGGGACGAGGGCTTGAAAGCCTTCACCAAACAGGGTTTTGATCTTTGTATCCTGGACGTGATGATGCCTAAAAAAGACGGTTTTACACTGGGTAAGGAGATCCGGAAGATTGATGAACACGTGCCGATTATCTTTGCAACAGCAAAGGCCATGATGGAAGACAAAGCTTCGGCTTATGATCTGGGCGGCGATGATTACATCACCAAACCATTCCGGATCGAAGAACTTTTGCTGCGGATCAATGCCTTGCTGAAAAGAGTGGCGGCCAAAGAGCCTGTAGAAACCGGCCCTGTTCAGACCCAATTTCAGATCGGGGAATATTCCTTTGATTTTACCACACAGCTGATCCACTACAAAGGCCAGCATCAGAAACTATCTACCAAAGAAGCAGAACTGCTCCAGTTGCTCTGCCTGAAAAAGAATTCCGTGCTCACCAGGGAAGAAGCCTTGCTGAGCATCTGGCATGACGACAACTACTTCAACGGGCGAAGTATGGATGTATTCCTGAGCAAGCTCCGCAAATACCTGCGTGAAGACCCCAAAGTTGAGATCCTGAATGTGCATGGAAAAGGCTATAAGCTGCTGGTCAACTAGAGCGTAAAGGCTTTTAATGCCGATTTGGCATAGTCACCCCAATCCTTCAGGGCATCGTTGATGATGGTCTTTAAATCCTTGTAAGTTGTTGCTTTTCCTTTGGCCGGGCCCTTGAGTTCTGCTGCAGCCACAGGCTTGTCTGTCACAGTCTTTGCAAACCAGGTGATGTTCTCATGCGGCAGTGCCACGCCAAGGATCATTCCCGGAAGGCCGGTAAAAGACTCTGGTCCGCCGGATACCGGAATCTTATCGGTATAAAACGCAACTACATAAATCGAATCAAGAATGATGGCATTCGCCCTTCTGCATTCAAACCCAGCGATGGTGCGCATTTCGCTGGTTAGTTTCCAGTTGATCTTACGGATGCTGTCCTTCAACAGAAAATTTTCCTCATACACTGCTTTTCTGGCCGTGAGGGTGCCGGCGCCCAGATCTGTAAGGATGGTGTTGTTCTGCATCACAATCGGGTCATTGCCAAAAAATCTATTGGCGGCCTCCGTATCTGCGATGGGGGTAAATAGCGTTTTGTCGCCCGAAAAAACCAGTGTGCTTTTGAGTACTTTAAACTGGGGCTGGTCTTTTTTGTAGTTGTCATAGATCTGTTTCCAGAAACTGCCTGAACTTTCGCTAACGTTTTTTTTCAGCATGGCAAACATGTTGACGCTCTTTTCATATTCGATTACACCACTCGTGGTAAATCTCGCGTTTTGTGCCAGGGTGCTGCCTGCAGAGAGAAACAAGGCTATGATAATCAGGATTGCGTTTTTCATATCGTGTGCGTTATTTGGTGGCTGCGCCGCCCATTTTGGTGAAGTCCCATACAGCGGATAATAGAAAATATCTTCTGATGGTCGTGTAACTGTTTTGTGTGATCATATTTCCACTTGGGTAACGGCTGAAGCCGACGTTTTGGTTCAGCAGGTCATTGCCTTTCAGGGAGAGTCTCAGGTTGTCAGCTTTAAAGAATTTTTTGCTGATGCTGGCGTTCCAGATGAACCGGCTCAGTTCCTGGTCAAAAGTTTGCGTCTTGCCAGTGTATTGGTAATCGCCATCTGTGGAAACCGATATTTTACCCGGCAATTCCACGCTGATATCACCGTTCCCCTGAAAACCGTAGGCATTGTTGTCGCTGCGGTTCTGCAAAGAGGAGTTGACCGTGTTATAGCTCGGTCCGCCGGAAATACGGAAACTGTATTTGTTTTCTTTGTATCTGGAAATGCTCAGGCTGCCGGAATAATTGAAGTTTTGCGTACTGTTCAGGACCTCGTTGGACAAGTTGTAATTGATGTTCCCACGGAAATTTCCTTCAAAACCCAGGTTCAGGCCAAGGGCCTTTATTTTTCTGTCTGCCGAAACATTCAGGTAAAAGTTAGATGGCCGTTTGTCGCTCAGGTTGATAGACTGGTAGGTGTTTTTGCCGGCCGCATCGGTCAGGTTATTGCTGGTAATCGGGTTTAAAGTAAATGAATAACTGCCACTGACCCATAGCGACTGCTCGCTCAGGATCTTGTAGGAGTTGTATCCTATGTTGAAACTGTTGTTAAACGAGGGCTTCAGGTCCGGGTTACCAAGGGAAATGTTCAGTGGATCATTGTTTACCCTCACCGGCTGAATCTGGTCAATGCTGGGCTGGTTGGTGTAACCGTAATAACTGATCCGGAAAGATTTCTGTTGCGAAAAGCGGTAATTGTACCGGGCCTGCGGGTTCCAGTTCACAAAGTTTCGTTTATAAGTTTTGTCGGCATAGGCATCATACTGACTAAACCCAACGCTGGTAACATTGGTGCCAAAACTAATGTTGGTTTTGTCTTTATTGTAGTTATAGGTCAGCCCGCCGCGGTTGGACGACTGGTTCAGTTCAAAGTCGTTGCTAAACTGCCTGTCCAGCTGGTCATATGCACCCGAGCCCGACTGGTTGAAAGACCTGCGGTCAGAACTGCCATTGTTCAGGTTCAGGCCATAGTTCAAAATCAATGCTGAAACTTTGCTGAGTGGCTCGGTATAAGTCAGGTTGCTGTTGAACACCTGGCCAGAAGTATTGTTGATCTTTAACTGATTGACCTCCCTGGTACTATCGGGCTGACTACTCGTGTTGTAGAATTCATTTTTCGAAAAGAGATAGCCCTCTCCATCTGAGGTATTGATGGATTCAGAAATATTCAGGGAGATGGTCCTGCCTTTTTTCTTCAGCTTTTTGGTATAAAAGGCGGAAAAGTTGAAAGCCTGTTTCTCTGTATCATTGGTCAACCTGCGATCGCCGGTATTGATCAGGCTGTTGTCTTCCCTTCTGCTCGAACTGAGGTATTTGTCGTTGGTGTTCGACTTATTGACCGACCCGTCCATTCTGACCCTTAGGTTGGAGCTAGAGTCGAGCTGAATGGTATACGTGGCATCCAGTTTTTGCTTAAATACCTTGTTGTCGAAGTTCTGGTCTGACGCACTGTTGAGCTGTCCGCTGGGCAGGTTGTTCAGGGTCTGTGTATTTCTGGTACCCTCCACACCGATCTGTCCGATTTTATAATTGGTGTTGAGCGCATGCTTGTCATTTCCCCACTTATCTTCAAAATGAACACCACCTGTATTGGTCGTTGGAATACCCTCTCCGTTGAACCTTCCGTCCCAGGAGCTGAATTCATCATTGTCGCGGTACATCATGATGCCTCCATCAGCCATAACCTCCATATTGCCACTACCGCCATACTTGTCCCCATCGCTCCAGTTGAGGCCGGTCTGACCTGTATTTCCAAAAATGCCATAACCGGAAACCTTTTTCTTGCCTTTAAAGGCATTAAACATCACCTGGTTCTGGTAAAATTTTTCAGCTCCGCCAGCTTCCACCTTTCCGAAATAGCCGTTCTTTTTGTCTTCCTTTAGTTTGATGTTGATCGTCTTGGTCTTTTCCCCGTCTTCAATGCCAGTAAAAGTAGCCTGGTCGCTCTTCTTGTCGTACAACTGCACCTTATCGACCATATCGCCACGCAGGTTTTTGGTCACCAGGGTTGGGTCATCTCCAAAAAACTCCTCTCCATCCACCAGGACTTTGTTCACTGTCTCACCCTGTGCAGTGATCTTGCCGTTTTTGTCAACCTGTATACCGGGCAATTGTTTGAGCAGGTCTTCTACCTTAGAATTTGGCGTGATGTTATAGCTGCCAGCATTGTATTCTGTGGTGTCGCCCTTGATGCGGATGGCTGCAACCTTGCCTTTGATGATGACGTCGGCCAGCAGGGTTGATTTGAGGATTAGATTGATGCTGCCGAAATCTTTTAGCGGATGCAGAGAGTCCAGACTAAATTCTTCTGCATAATCCGCATAGCCCGGATAGGTCGCCAGCAGGATGAATTTTCCCGGTTTGAGGTTGCTCATTTCAAAACGGCCCCCGGCATCGGCACGGATAAATTTTACAAGTGTAGAGTCTTTCTGGTGCAGAACGGTGAGGGTAGTATTGACCAGTTTATACGTGGCCATGGTGTCGGCAACAGCACCTTTAATGGTATATTGTTTTTGAGCAAACAACATGGAATGGCAAAGCAATAGCAGCACTATTGAGAGCGCGTAGCGTTTCATACAGGAACAATTAGGTTTCGCTAAGTTATAACTAAAACTTTAGTATTAAAATAACAGCATGTTAAATTTTGTTAAAATAGGGACGTGCGTGTTGTTCGTTTCTTTTTTAACTTTGCCTATGTTCAATTCAGAAACAGTCCATCCTGCCGAGTTGGCCTCCCGGTTTGTAAACTATACCTCCAGGCACATCTTTCTTACCGGCAAAGCAGGGACGGGTAAAACTACTTTTCTTAGAAACTTGATCGGACTGACACATAAGAAGGCAGTGATCGTTGCGCCGACCGGCATCGCCGCGATCAATGCGGCAGGGGTGACCATTCATTCGTTGTTTCAGTTGCCCTTTGGAACCTACCTGCCAAAGCAGCCGGCTGCAGAGGGGAGCCATTACGACCAACAATACAATACGCCTAAATCGATCATCAGACATTTGAACATGACCGCAGCGAAGCGCAAAGTACTGGTTGATATGGAACTGCTGATCATTGATGAGGTGAGTATGCTCCGGGCAGATTTACTGGATGCCATCGACATGGTTTTACGCTACATCCGAAAAAACAATGCCGCAACATTTGGTGGTGTACAGGTACTTTTTATTGGCGACCTCCACCAGTTGCCCCCCGTAGTCAAGGGCAATGAATGGAACCTATTGGCTGAATTTTACAAGAGCATTTATTTTTTTGATGCACTGGTGCTGCAGCAGGCCCCGCCGGTGTACATAGAATTGGAGAAAATCTACCGCCAGGCAGACCAGGTGTTTATAGACCTGTTGAACAACCTGAGGAACAACCAGGTCACTCCGGCTGACGTGGCTTTGCTGGAAACTTTTTACCAGGCAGATTTTAAGCCTGCGCTTGAAGATAAATACATTACACTCACTACCCACAACAATAAAGCAGATACGCTGAACAAGCAGAGTTTGGAAGAATTGAAAGCGCCTTCCTGCCTGTACCGCGCGAAAATTGAAGATGATTTTAGCGAGTATTCCTTTCCGGCTGAACAGGTCCTGGAACTGAAGGTTGGTGCACAAGTGATGTTCATCAAAAATGACCCCACTGGCGAACAGCGTTTCTTCAATGGTAAGATAGCGACGGTAACGACTTTAAAAACGGATCTGATTGAAGTTCAGGCCGAAGGAAGTCGGGAAAAGATCATTCTTGAAAAATATACCTGGAAGAACATCAGGTATACGACCGACAAAGTCAGCGGTGAGATACAAGAGGATTTGGTCGGGACATTCACCCAATACCCATTGAAACTTGCCTGGGCCATTACGGTGCATAAAAGCCAGGGACTCACCTTTGATAAAGCCATTATTGATATCGGGAATGCCTTTGCGCCAGGACAGATTTATGTCGCCCTTTCCCGGTTGAGGTCTTTGAACGGTCTGATCCTTACCTCCCAGATTGGTGGCAACGGAATCCGGCAGGACCAGAACGTAGCTTTTTTTGCACAACGCAAACCTGAAATTTCAGTATTGCTCGATCAGGTGGAGCAGGAAAGCGAGCAATTTCTGCGCTTCTACCTGCAGCATTGTTTTGACTTAGCGGCATTGGACAACCACGTTTACGAGCATGTGCATTCGTATACGAAGGACATCAACAAATCCGCAAAGCAAAAACACCACAAATGGGCGGCTAAGTTGTCGAAAGAACTGATCGACGTAAGAACACATGCCGGCAAGTTTATGGCCCAGATCGGCAGGTTGAGTGCGGACCACTCGGAAACTGGCAGAAAAGTCCTGCTGGAACGCATCCAGGCTGCCGAGCAGTATTTTGTGCCGCTGCTGACTGGCTTTTCAGAGCAGATTTTTGAGCGGATGGAGTTGGTGAAACAGGATAAACAGGTGCTTGAATTTCTGAGTGAACTGCTGGAAATGGAATCGCTTTTTTTCGAACAGCTGAAAAAGATGAAAAAAGCACCAGCCTTGCTGGAAGCAGTTCTGGAAAAAAAGGAGTTTAAGCGTCAGGACGTAGAGCGTCTGATCAATGTTTCCGCCAGGGGAAGCCGGATGCAACAGGTCTTTGCATTGGACGGGGCTGAAGATTTTACAGCGAAAAAGGGCAAGCCGAAAACCGCGGCACAACGGAAGCTCTACTCGAAGCCCACGAAAAATAAGAATATAGAACCAAAGATACCTTCCAAGACTTTGTCCATAACTATGTTCAAAGAAGGTAAAACTTTATTAGAAATTGCGGCGACTAGAGGGATTACCATTGGCACTGTAGAGGTGCATTTGGCAGAAGCAGTAGCGAAAGGTGCAATTACTGCAAACAAGGTAATCGGTAACGAAAAACTCAGAGCAATTTTCAGCGCAATAAAAAAATTAAAAGTTACCCAACTTTATCCATTGAAGACAGCTTTGGGGAACAACTATTCGCTTAGTGAAATCAAAATTGGTATTGCCGCATTCAAGATAGAGCAGCATGACTAAATACTCAGCCGTCCTTCAAATACCTGTTTGGCAGGGCCACAAAGAAATACATCAGTAAACCGGCCGCCGTCGTAGTCAAACGTGATCTTCAAATCACCGCCCAATACTTTAACGGGTGTTTCAATATGGCCGGTTTGTTGTCTGTGCTGGGCCATGGCAAGCGCAACGGCAGTCACCCCTGTACCACAGGCATAGGTTTCATCTTCAACGCCACGTTCAAACGTGCGCACAAACAAGTGGTCGCCCTGGTCCTCCACGAAGTTCACATTGATGCCTTTTTCAGCATAAGTGCCGTTGTTCCGGATCGCTTTGCCGCTATGGTAAACATCAAAACTTTTCAGGTCGTCCTGTTCAATCACATAATGGGGAGAACCGGTATTGAGCACGTAGGCTTCACCATCACGGTTAATGGTATCAATGTCAATCATTTGAAGGTCTACCCATTCGCCACTTTCGGAAATTTTGGCATAGTGTGGGCCATCTACTGCCAGGAATTTGGTCTCCCGGTCGATAACGCCCAGGAATTTGGCAAAAGCCACGATACAGCGCCCGCCGTTCCCGCACATACTGCCCGGCCTGCCGTCTGCATTGAAGTAATGCATCTCGAAATCATAGCTTTCATGTGTGGTTAAAAACATCAGTCCATCGCCACCTATGCCAAAACGTCTGTCACACAGTGTTTTGACGGTGTCGTAATTGATGTCCTGCAAAGGGCTGCTGCGGTGATCTATCAGTATAAAATCGTTGCCTGCACCCTGGTATTTAAAGAATTGAATGTCCATTTCGTTTATGTACCAGCCATTTAACATATTTTAACAGTATTCGTGACGCAGTACAGATGCAAATATCGTTGTTATGGTATTAAATTTGAATAAATCAATTCAAAGAAAGTGATTGTATTCGTAATATGATACTGAAATGAGCTTACCAATTGGAAATCGGGATAGTATTAGGACTGCGATCAGGAACATAAAAAAATAAGATATAAATGAAAAGAATAGGATTAATTGTGTTTGCTGCATTTATAGGGGGTGCGGCTGCAATCGGCGGCTACAAATTATTAGACCGCCAGGGGGAACGCTTGTCATTTACGGATGAGCAGAAAGTAATTTTCGCAAACAATCCGAAGATCTCTTCGGCAGGAACGGTTGACTTTGTGGAAGCTGCGGCTGCGGTATCGCCGGCTGTGGTACACATCAGGACCACTTATGGTAACCAGTCCAGCGACGAAGGGGCTTCTCCGTTTGGCGATGCATTTGAAGAGTTTTTTGGTGGTGGCGGCAGAAGGATGCAGCGTGCACCGAGGGCAGCTTCCGGTTCAGGTGTGATTTTAACACAGGATGGCTACATCGTGACCAACAACCACGTGGTAGAAAATGCGGATAAAATTGATGTGATCCTGTCGGACCGCAGAAAGGTGAGCGCGAAAGTAATCGGTAAGGATCCGAATACGGACCTCGCTTTGATCAAAGTCGATGCATCCAATCTGCCTGTTGTAAAAATGGGTAACTCTGATAACGTACAGATCGGTGAATGGGTATTGGCCGTGGGCTTCCCGTTAGACCTTCAAACAACCGTTACAGCAGGTATTGTGAGTGCAAAAGCGCGCAGCATCGGTATTTTGGGCAAAGGACAAAGGCCTTCTG
>Ga0247815_10002434_pt1 | contig 13780 bp, 12 predicted proteins | sample UWRJL194509B1_FD_181014 | JGI IMG/M metagenome (GOLD analysis project Ga0247815, IMG submission 181014) | Plant litter microbial communities from Arlington Agricultural Research Station in Wisconsin, United States - UWRJ-L194-509B-1 | ecosystem: Environmental > Terrestrial > Plant litter >... | reverse complement strand
TCACAAATGACAGCGATTCGCACTCAGATAAGTGATTGAGATGTTGCCTTTCCACATACATGCCCGTGAACTTCAATGATTTGACCTTGGCCAAGATAGGAAATCGCTCATCGATGATAGGATATGGCGAGCAGAATGTGACATGTTCGGCGGTGGTGATTATCTTTTTGAGTGAATCTTCAGACATTGCGATTGTATTCAGTCGATACTTCTTACACTTGGGAAATTGCTTATCGACGAGTTTTACGGGACACTGAAGTCCAGCCCTGATTTGGCGGGCATGTGGTCTCACCGTGGCGCTGCGGCAGTCCCAGTAGTAGCGCGTGAAATGGAAGTTACCAATAGCATTTCCAACGAGCGCCATCTGATTCCAGGTAAAATCCCAGATATGGGCGCGAGTCAGAGTAGAGAGATTGTGGCATGTGAGCGAACAGGATACCATTGTACGAGCATCGGCATAAGCGAGGATCTCGATAATGTTGTCGAAGGATAATTCGGCGATTAGGCTCATAGCAGCAGGGTAATCTTGGCCTCGGCCGTATCAATTTTATTTTTTCCATCGCGGGCTTGCTCGCAAGATAGAGGCCGCCCCTCAAATTATATCCTGGATCAGGTCTGATGTAAGAATATATCATGACTCAATCAGATTTACAACACTTCGATATGATTGTGGGCGTTGATGCCACGCGCGGGATCGGGATGAATGATGGCACTATACCTTGGCATGGAACCGCTGAAGGGAGGTTGGATATGAAGTGGTTCAGAGCGATGACACGCGATGTGGCCGTGATAATGGGACGCAAGACATGGGATTCCATTGGCCGACCACTTCCAGGACGAATCAATATCGTGATGACGCGGGCCGATCCACCATCGCCGGACCTCACCGCCGCGGCCGAATCGAGCGGTATCATAATCACACATACTCTTGATGAAGCCCTGCGCGAGGCCCAGAATCAAGGGAAACGCGCGATGGTCATTGGCGGTGCTGAAATATATGCGTTGGCACTTGCGCATCCATGCATGGGCACATTGCTTGTGAATGAGTTGGATCAGGACTATGGATGTGAAGTGAAGTTCCCACTTCTGGATCGCCATGAATGGGTATCAGAAATGATACACAGTGAGGAATTTGGCGTGAAGCTCGAGATGAAACTCACCAACAAATCAGAAGAATCCTATCTTGCGCTTTTGCGGGAGTTGCGCGATGCCCCACCGCGGCCAAACCGCACAGCCGTGCCCACTCGTGGCGTATTTCACCGGGTCCTTTCCTTCCCTTTGAGTCGCGGCGACATGTCGAAGACTGGTGCCGGAGGCGCGGAACAGCGCGTGATGCCTTTGATTACCACCAAGAAAATGAACTTTGCGGCGATTTATCATGAGTTGATATGGTTTCTGCGAGGATCCACCACAACAGAATATCTCCGCGCGAATGGCGTCCATATCTGGGATGGAAATTCCACACGAGATTTCCTTGATTCGCGCGGCCTTGTGCGATACAAAGAAGGAGAAGTGGGTCCCATTTATGGTTACCAATGGAGAAGATGGGGCCGAAAATACGATCGAGCCACAAGAAGAGATGGACTTCCTGGAGATGGAACATGGTATGATCAACTCGCCATCGCCATTCATGCTCTGCGCGAGGATCCATCGTCGCGGCGGATGTTAGTCTCAGCCTGGAATCCATCACAACTTGGCGAGATGGCCCTGCCGCCATGCCATTACTCATTCCAATTTCATTGCGACTTTGACTCAGATGTGCGACCCTCGCGCTTGAATTGTCTTGTGAATATGCGATCGGCGGATGTCGGGCTCGGCGTTCCATTCAACATCGCCAGTTATGCATTACTCACTCACATGATATCACATATTGTTGGCATTCCAGCAGGTACTTTGGCCATTAGCATGGCCGATTGTCACATTTATGAATCTCATATCGCGGCCATCGATCGGCAGTTACAGCGCGCGCCAAGACAATATCCAACCCTGAGATTCGGCGATCGAGCTCAAGAGTATGGTGAGATTGATGACTTCGCGCGAGGTGAGATTGATGATGTGATTATTGAGAATTACATGCCGCATCCTCACATCAAGATGGATATGGCGGTGTAATCTCTGCCGCGATGATGCAGTCTCGGCCGCGTCTCCTTTTTTGTGTTCGGATGGGCGATCTTGTATCAAAAAAGAGAGAAGGACGTTCGGCCGCATCGCGCGAGCATCACTGTGGATTATTCTGGCGACGGGCCGCATTTGCCGCGATGGTGGCAGCCGCAGCAGGGCGTAATCTAGCAAAGAAATGGGCCACAATGCGAGAAACGTCCAGTTGTGGATTGTTGTATCCGCGCATATAATCTTCATCATCGGGCATATCTGGAGTCCGTCCATCATGTGCATCATCTTGGCCGAACATTGCAGTTGCATATTGCATGTGACCAATTATATTGTTTTTCCAATGACAGACAACACACGTTTCTGATGGGTATATGTGCTCATCTTGTATTTCGGGAAGGAGGAGATGCAGATAATGCTTCATCGTGGCCTCATCGCCGCATATCTTCTTGATTACGATCACTGTTGTGGTTCCGCACATAACCGCGCCACATCTTCTCCGCCAGAATAGGACTTTGATGGTGCCGAATGGCACACATATCTTGAGAGTGAATCGTGTTCGTATGCGTTTTTCTGCTCCCTTTTTTATCACTTTCGCGCATCCTCGTATGTTGATGATGGAGTACGGCGAAGGTTCCACTCCATATCTACTTGTCAACAGGCGTGGAAGCCCAAACACATCCTCTCCGGCGAGGAATGCCTCGTTCATGGCCTCGATATCTTCGGCTGGCGTTGGCTCAGGATAGAATATGAGGGATCGGAAGAATGGGATCAAAGTAAGGAAGATAGGTCTCATCCTGATTCTCCATTCTTGGCATGTGGCAATCGCGCGATAGTAATCACCCTGCAAGATCATTTCCTTGAGCACAAGGCCAAGGCAATCATTTGGGATATCCGCAATAGAAATGGTGATTTCGCTGGAATTCATCGGTATTTATTCTGTGTGGGCGTGAGGATTCAATTTTACTTCTCGTGTTGGGAAAAAAGCAAGGACCGCGTGCGCCATCATATGTTGTTCTAGTAGCGCGATTCCAATTCCTCATTATATCCAGACATATAATCCACATTATCAATCTCATCTGGCGGCAATGACCGTTCAGCATCGGCGTATCCACACTCTTCATCATTGAGGCCGGAGTGGCCAAATATGAAGAACTTCCATTCTCTGATCAAGCACTTTTGTGTTTGGTGGAGGTTTCGGCCTCTCAGGCATGGCATCAACAAGTAGAGATATTGATACATCGCATCTCTATTCCCTTGTGTCGATGCCCTCGTGAATGTGTGATTGTCCCAGCAGTATGCACATCCGTGTGTGATCTTGCGGAAGTCGACCTTGATGATGCCAAATGGTGCATATAATTTTATCACCAATACAGCAATATTCATACCATACAAATCGTAATCGCATTTCCATATCTTCGTACATCCTGATATCGCCAGCTCGCATGTATTCTTTTGGTCTGGGCGATACACATTATCCAGAATCAAAGGGAGAGAGAAGAGCTGCTCCGCATAAGTGCGACTTTGATCTATTCGCTGATCTCGAAAGAACAATGTGTGAAAGTACGGAATCAAGGTGAAGAATGAGAGTCTAACCTTGGTTTCCCACTTTTTACAAACTGCAGCCGCGCGTCGGTAGTCGCCCTGCAAAATCATTTCCTCAAGTATGTGACCAAGAGAATCATCGGGCATATCTGAGATGGTGATCATTCGATAGTTATTTCCGGGCGCGTGTGATTCAATTTTACTTCGCGATGGAGGACAGAGGATCGGCGAGCTCAACAATGTGCGATGGAGGGAAAAAAGGAGAGGATCGCATGATCACACGATCCCATCGGCGTCCACATCAAGGTCGCCCTTCCATTCGCGGATGGAGCGATATGCTTCCATATAGTCTGGATTCAAGATCATATCTGGCGCGAGTCCAAGGATGGCATCGTCACGGCCGGCCACCCGATCGTTATACAAGCTACATCCAAGAATGCGATTGCGCCATCCACAAATCACACAATGCCAAGATGAATGGAGATTTCGGCCTTGCAGTGATGGAATCAACACAAGAAGATACCGCTGCATCGCGGCCTCATCGCCGCACGATCGCGTCATTGTGATCGTTTTTTCTTGATGGCACATTGACGAGAAGCAATTCTGATTGTTGAAGAGTATCTCGATGAGACCAAATGGCGCTCGCAATACCCAGACATGGCCATTTCTCTCGCATGCATATTCAGCGGTTTTCACTTGCATTGTCGTACACCCCACGATGATGGATTCGCGCATCACTCTCCCAAATATGATTTCGCCTTCCATTATTGGCTTTCTTGGTATCTTGGGAATATCAAACAACGTGTGTACATTCCAAGGCGTTCTCTTGGATTTGACTCTCACCGGCTTGAATAATCGCGTGCGAAAATGCGGGATCAAGGTGAAGAAGACATTGCGCGATGCGATCTCCCACCCTTTGGAAACGGCCACCACTCGCGAATAGTCCCCATTCAGGATCGCCCACTGGATTATTGCAGGATGACAATCGCACGGAATCGCGAGCTCAGACCAAGGATAGATCGAGATCAGGCTTATTGCATCTGGGATGGAGGGATTCATGAGATATATAGTTTTGGATCGCGTGGATTCAACTTTATCCTTGGCCCCACGCGATAGTAACAAGGAACAAAAAAGAGTGAAGTTATCTCAAGGCAATCACCATCATGTCGGAGGTTTCTGTGTATCCACTCATGTAGTCATTATTATCAATCAGATCTGGCTTCAGTCCAGCAAGGAAATCGTGGAAGCCGGCTTCGCTATCCTTATGTCGATTATATCCCGGTATCACGCGCCATTCACATGTCAGGCAATCCAGTGATGAGTGAAGATTGTAACTCACCAAAGATGGGGATCTGTGATCCTGAGTAGGACGTATCTCCGATGACCGCCCCAGCGATGGAAATAAGGCGCGAAGATATCGCTCCATCGCGGCGGCATCACCCTGAATGCGAGTGATGCAACATACTTTCTCAGGATAGCACGCGGGCGAGAGACATTTGCGATCAAGGAAGGAGATAGTGAGATTGCCAAATGGAGCCCGTAATCTGATCCCGAGGTCGCCAAATGACCCTCGTGGTATCGAATGCAGGTGTAACTTAACTATTCGCGTACATCCTGGGATCGTGATCGCGCGCGATCCATCACACATCCTTGGATTGATTCTGATCATGGGAAGACCAAATCGCGCTTCGATTGAAGGGCGTCGACTATCATCATGCGAGGACAATGGCTCGAACATTCGCGCGCGAAAGTGCGGGACCAGGGTGAAGAATGCGTCTCGCGCGAGGATCTCCCACTTCTGAGATACCGCTACTGCGCGGACATAATCACCCTGTAATATCATTTCACTGATCACCTGGATCAGATTATCGTTTGGAAGGCACATGATTGTTGTAGATTCCATCGTTCAGGTATGATCCTGGGCCAGGTATGAATCAATTTTATGGGCGATATCTTGATGCAATCCTGCAAAAAAGTGGGACGGCCGCGGCGGCTAGATCCAGGAAGTGCCGCCATGGCATGTGCCATTGTCTCTTCTTTTGTGAGCTTGGGTGAATGCTCGAATAGTTGCATTTCGGCGATTATCCATCTCAGCCATGATATCGTTCCATCCAAGATGTGAATTGTTGTATCCATACATGTAATCTCCATCATCGGGCATATCAGGGGTATGCCCGTCGTGGGAATCACTGTATCCAAGCTCGGCATCATTGTGTCGCATGCTACATCCTGGGATGTCGTGATACCACCCGCAGATTGTGCAATCTTGCGATTGATACAGGTTAACGCCTTGCAATTCTGGGATGAGCGCGAGTATGAGCCGCACCATAGCTATCTCATCGCCGCACATTCGCGTGATCCTGATTGTATTTGTATGTTTTTCGTGAAACATCATCGGCAAGAAACAATCTAGTTTCTTGAGTGTGATCACAGTATAGCCGAATGGAGCGCTAATCTGAAGTTCGAACTCAGAATAGGCCTGCGATGAATCGCCATCCTTCCTCACGTAAATACACTTTGGTATTCCCATCGTCATGTATGTTTGCCTGAAACCGGCCACTTCGGGTTTGTTACCTCTGAGTCTGGGAATTCCAAATACATCTTCTCCACATGCGAAGTTATTGCGATCTCGAATATCGCACGTTGTGTCATGTGGCACGGCCGCAGGATGGAAAATTATATCACGAAAGTGTGGAATCAAAGTGAAGAAGATGGGTTTCGCCGCGGCGGCCCATCGCCGGCATACCTTCATCACTTTCAAGTAATCGCCTTGCAAGATAGTGCTTTTGAGTACCAAAGTGAGGAGTTCATCGAATAGGTCATTCATTTCGTGCGTTAATTATCTCTTGGCGGGATGAGGATCAATTTTTTATCCTCTCGTTGAGGGCGAATTTCACAGGTCTGCAAAAAAAGGTGAGGATGTGGATCTGATTCTATCGTAACGTGGATCTCTTTTTATTCATCCACGCGAACTTGCGATCGATTATTTCCTCTCGTTTTTCGACAGCGCGAACAACCCGACTCCATTTTTTGCCCATATATCCAATCATGTAAAACTCATCATCTGGCATATCAGGCTCACATCCGTCTTCTGAATCCGACCATCCAAGACGCGCATTGTGAAAGCCCACACATCCTGGAATAATCCATTGCCAAACGCAAATTACACAATCCTGCGATTGATACAGATTAGTATCACGCAAATCTGGAAAGATGAGGGACGGGAGCCGCGCCATCGCAACTCTATCACCTGTTGAGTCACTGATTCGGATAATGTTGGGCCCGCCCCGACAGGTGCAACTGATCTGCGTGAAATCAATCCCGATAGAACCAAACGGAACGCGCACATGAAGATATAATTCAATATGGTGCGAGTTACTCCTACTTTCCCTCCTCACAGAAATACATCCTGGTATTGTCACCATTATGAAATCCTCGCCGCGCTCGCTGGATTGGTGATCTTCAAAGCGAGGAATTCCAAATACATCCTCATCCCAACACTCATATCCTTCTTCTTGGAGACGCCAATCAAGGTGCGGCCTGATCGTTGGGCAGAATAACTGTGCGCGAAAATGCGGGGTCAAGGTGAAGAAGGCCTTGCGTGTGGCACCTTTCCACTTCCGACACACCGCGACCGCCCGCGAATATCCGCCATCCAAGATTGCGAGACTCAGAATAGTGATGAGGATTTCATCTGGCATGGCCGCGATATCGTATCTGATGTAAGAGTTGTATCCGTACATGTAATCCTCATTGTCGGTTTCATCTGGCGTGAGTCCCGCACGGGCATCACTGTGGCCGGTGATGCGATCATTCCCGCGATTGAATCCAACACAATCATCATATTGCCAGTATAATCCAGCGCTGGTGTTGATAATATCCAGATGTGGAAGTAATCGATGCGCGATCTTCCTCATTCTTCTCTTGGATAGCGCGCCTTCGCATCGCGTTGATTGGATACCGGAGATTGAATGTGGACACCATCGCGCAATCATAATGCTCACTATTCTGAATATGATTCGGCCGAATGGAAATGTAATTTCGATGTCAAAACACCCAGATGGAGTGAATCTCATTGTGCGATCCTGATCCAAGAATATCCTGCGTTTGGCAACGCTGAGACATCCGCTGCGATACCAGACAGGGCGGGCAATATCGTGAGTTGTTGAGAATAGATGATGAATGCTCGTGATTTTGCAATTGCTGGCGCCGCGAGATCTCAAGATATCGTCTGATTTGGTGAAACTTCTGATGAGATACACGTTCACAGGAGTGTGAATGGTGCGGGATCGCGCGCGAATCTCATCAACTGCATCAAGATATGCGTCCGGCATGAGACATCTCCACCATTTACAAACCGCAACGGCTCGCGAATATCCGCTATCAAGTATGACTTCTTTGAATATCAGATTCAGGCAATCTTTTGGAATCAGGAGTGGATGCCATCCCATCATCGTCCATTCTTGGCGGGCGACGACGAGATCATCGTTGAAAATCGAATGTGATTCCATGTTATGTGCTTCTGGGTTTGGCGGATTCAGTTTTATTCTCGGATCGGACTTGGCGATGATAAAAAAAGAGTGCGAAAGTGCGAGATTCAAGGATGGAACTCTATTACTTCTTGGCATGGCGGCCATCGTTGGGGCGCGATTCGCGCGAGTGCCCGCGTCGGAAGTGGCCCTTCTTCCTATATCTTGGTTTTGGCGGAGGATCTCGCGGTGATTCCATGAGTGCGTCCGCATAATCATATGCAAACAATAACATCACACGACCATTCATCCTTGTTGTGATTATCGCAGGAGTGTATCATTAATTGTGCTTTCTTGTGATGGAAAAAACAAGATCGCACGATCAATTCTCACCATTGTCGATCTCAGAAGATGGAGTATCTTCATTCCAATCCTCATCATACCCCGCGTCCCATTCGTCGCTGTCGATCTCAGAAGGTGGTGTATTTTCATCCCATTCTTCATCATATTCTACTTCTTTGTGTACACATTTCACACATATTCCTTTTTCTTCCATCGCGGAGATCTCATCAGGTGTGAATCTATCGGCCGAGATCAGAATAGTCTTGCACTTTAGCATCGCCAATATACCGCCGGCCGTGATGCTGGGGACATTGACCAGTGATAAGATCTCGCAAGAGGTCAAGGACGATAATCCTGAATCAGATACGCCCGACACTGCGAGATCAACTCTGGCGCAGTGCGCGAGATGTTCCATATGTTGGTCTTCAACGCCCATGCAATCGAATCCAACATAATCGCAATGACCGAATGAATCCCGGAGAGATTTCGGCGAGATCCATCCATCCTTGATTCTCACTTCCTTGCATTTGGGTAACGCGCACAAGAATGACCAGTCGATCTTATTGCCAAAGAGTAGAGATAATTCCAATCTCTGGCAAGCCTGTAACTTTGTAAGATTCCCATATATTAGTCGAGGGCATGCCGTGAATTCCACATCGGTGCATCCTGATAGATAGCTTATGGCAGCGTCCGTTATGTAATTGAATCTGAATATCGCCCTCCCGCGGCGGGATTGCAAGAACTCAACATCTGGATCTTCAAGCCTGTCGCCGATTTCACCAAAGTCATATGATTGGAAATTGTAGAGATCGGCACTCACATACAGATCTTCCAAACAAGAAGGTGCGATCGTGATGTGATTCCAAGGATGAGCTCGGATGAAGGCTGAAGCCGCCCGATTGGTCTCACTGATGGCCACCAAAGTGAATGCGTCGCAATAATTCAAGATCTCCAGATTGATCTCGCGAGGCAAATCCGCGATCAAAGATGGGATCGGGATCGAGATCGAGATTGTGATTGGATTGGTGTTCATCGCGTGGTTATGTATTTCCTTGGCGGAAGGACTTCAATTTTATGCTCTTGTCTTGGCACGAAAGTGCACAAAAAAGTGGGATAGGGGGATGAAAGACCGGTGAGAGCATCGATGGGGGGCAAGGCTCAATCACAGATGTTGCTCATGCCTGATGTTGTATCCGGTCATGTAATCTGAATTGTCCACCAAATCAGGAGGTAGCTGATCCTTATATCCTCGATACCAGTCATCGCGCGAATGATATCCAGGTAAAGAGCTCCATGTTGCACACCAGCACTCCTTGGATCGATACAGATTTAGCCTGTGTAGTTCGGGCAATATCCGATGTATGGCCGCCACCATAATGTCCTCATCACCGTGAATCTCATCTATCGTGATACAATTCCGGCAATTAATTCTGCTTTCCGTTGTAGAAACCTTATCGTAAATCCAACACTGACAATCTACACATATTCCTCCAATCGCAATCTTCCCAAAAGGAAGTGCCAACGTGGATATGCGATGATCGCGTGCGACACTATACGATTTCATAAGAATGCATCCCTCGATTTCCAAATCCATGTCTTTATTCCCGCGCGGTATGGTCTCCATCATCAGTATTCGCGCTTCATCAAGAAAGTGAGGCAATAATCTCATGTACAACCGTGTCGCGGCATCTTCCCACTTCTTGGATACGCACACAATTCTCACATGATCGCCCTCCTCAATGCTCATCGTGAGAACAATCTCGAGTATTTCATCAGGAATGATGCCAAAGTAATCAATCGCATCATCTTCATTGATCATCATCCTTGAGTAAGTGATTGTATCGCGCCAACTTCAATTTTACATCTTCGCGCGAACTCAAAAAAGAGGGAGAATGCATCCGCGTGAGGCGCGATCTCAGATGTGGAGAGTGAGGCCGCGATGATGGGCGGGGTCAATCACTATATAATCGGAAGTGGATCGCGAGGCCAGGCCGGGACACACTCATCTCTTTTTTGAGTTTGATCCAGGTCTGGGGCGGGCGGCCATAATAATTCACTATCTTGAGATTGGGCATCCGTTTGAGCCCTTGGCCTCTGATGTGGATGTTTTTGTTGTCAAGATATAGTTTCTGGCATGAGGCCAGATGTGGGAGATTCGCATCGCAGAGATCGGTCCATCCTCTGGCATCCACAGTCCGGCATCGTAATAACATCTTCAGCATGTAACTATGCGAGCATGCATTGCTCTGCATTCTGACTCTGGTGCAAGACGCAATTACTCCATATGTTGTTCCACCAAAACCATCATACGCGGTGGTAATTTTGCCGCAACAACCAGGAAGAAGACTCATATGATCGCCATCCACGCCGCTGCATTCTGTAACATCGATCTTGCGCACGCTTTTGAGTCCGCCAAATCCGGATCCAGTTATGCCACGACAATGGCTCATATCCAAATCCACAACCGCGGCGAGATGTTGCATGCATCCATCGGTGAGTCCAGGCCCATCGAGTATCTTGACGTGAGTACAATGAGGTATCGCGCTTAGATCACCATCGGTGAGATAATAACAATCACTGAAATCGTAACGGTAGAATTTGTATGATCGCGCGATTTCACCAAGGTATTGCCTGAATCTCATCGTGGCTGTGGCCCGGCGCCATTCCCGGTCAAGGATAAGGGCTCGCCACTCGCGCGATACAGCGCTACATTTGATTACGGTATGAGCACACTCAAAAGTATCCACAATCGCCGCGACGATATCAGATGGAATGTAAAGGGCGAATGTGAGTTGATAATCCATATGATGTATTGTATGATAGCGCCTGGCGTTTCAATTTTATCGCAGGAGTGCTCTTCCCACACTCAAAAAAGGGATAAAGTGATCACACCATCGCATAGATGAAGCATTCGTCTTTGATCTTCTCGATCTCATTGGGTTTCAGTTTATCGCCGTATTGTTCGACCTGTTGGGTGATTTCGCGCCGCATTCCAGCATTGAATCGCGATTCGGTGGAAAGATCCACGGCCACATCCTGGCCCGCATACATCGCCGCTACATTTCTCATCTTGGGGTCAGAAGAATCCTTCGCGACATCGACCTCTCGCGTAATAACGTCCTTCACTTCCTTGAATATCTGATTCTTGTACGCTTCGTAAGTCATCGCCCCTCCCTCGCCCAACTCTGGATCATGATCAACGGATACAAGACTGTTGAGCACACGACTGGCGCGGCCATTCGCACACACGACACTGCCATTCTCAACGCCATCAGCAAGCGCCCCAACTATGGCTTCCTTGATGAGGCCCGCGCGCTTGCGATTTTGCGGATGATGCGATCTCGCCCAAACATAGTTCAGAATATCGCTCTCCTTCTCGTTGTCAAAAGTAGAGATGCGGCCGCCTTCCATCATCCTATCAAAAGTGGCTCTTGCATGTTTACCGCGGGCGGGATCCCGTGCTATCTCATCCTGAATTTCTCGCTGGAATGATTCTGCATTAATGTGGCCGGCATCCGCCCGTAACTTTCTAAGATTCGCGCGCAGATCTGAGTTCAGAGTACTGTCATGAACATTTTGTGGATCGCGCGTGTACATTGTCGCGGCATCAAGGGCGGTGGCGGCCGCCTCTTCGCGTGATTCTGACACAGCAATGGCATCTGCCTTGATGTTGGCGGCGGTTTTGGCGCGCGTTTGTGGGGCCACATTCGCCACCACTCTTGTGAAATCGTTAATCATCCACAATGCGGCATCATCTTGTGTTGTGAGATTATCCAGAAGTAATTGATCTGCGAATCTCTCAACATCATCAACTATTCTCATTGCGCCGGCATCAGCAGGATCAAGACATACTATCGCCGCAACATAATCATCCATTACTCTTGGGATCTGGCCATTTCGCGCCACTCGCGCGTTACCTTCTGCGATATTGTATCTTCTGATGTTGCCGCGACGCAGGTGATCCTGAGATGTGGGCTCTGCAATATTATCAATAGTCGCAAGTGCTTCGGCCGCGGCCGGGTCAAAGATACCGCTCGATTGATTATGGAGGGATTCGGCTCTCGTGCTTTTGGCCTGATCTCGACCAATGAAGAACCAATATATGCCCGCAATCGCGGCCACAATCAAGATAACGAGGAAGTAGTCCATTGCGTGATATATTCTTACACAACATCTTCCACTGACTTGCGCGTCAAATTACGATTGTGGGCCAAACGCAATACATCCTCATACTCCACGATATTGCTCTGGCCTTTGAGATCTTTGCGATAATCGGCATAGTTGGGGCGCCGATGAGACATGAACCAGTTGTAAATGCTATCCACTTTCTCATCCTTACTTGTGAACGATTCGCGCCCGTACCAGAAATACCAGGCCGTGGCCGCGATAATGGCGATAATGGCCATTCCCATCAATAATTCCTTCATTCTGTCTGGTCTATGTCTGTGAAATGATAAAAAAGAAAATTGAATAGGCCATATATTGAAGTACTTATAACCAAGTATGAATGCCCAATTAGTGCAATCTATCGTTGCTGGTCTGACCGCCACCACCAAAGCCATCATTCTATCTGGTCCAAGTAAAGAGCTCTTCGTGAAGGCACTCTTTGCTGTTGCTGATGATGTGAAAGCGCGATGTGAAAGCGATGAGGCCGACTTCACTCTCGTGACTCCATCACTCAAACTTATCCTGAATCCATTCCGCTTTTGCCCGATCGAGACTGCGCGAGTAGTTCTCATTGGACAAGATCCCTATCCAAGACAAGGCGATGCTATGGGATTATCATTTAGTGTCCCGTATGGAGTCCCAATCCCGGCTTCCCTTGGTGCAATCTACAAATGTCTGCAGAATTGCGGACTCATCCCATCGCCACCAGGTCATGGCGATCTCATGAGTTGGGTCAGGCAAGGAGTATTGCTGATGAACGCGGCCCTCACCACTATTGTGGGCTCATCCCATGCTCATACTGCGCAGTGGGCCAAATACACGGCGGCCATAGTTCAGCAACTGTCGGATCAAGAACGGCCACTCATCTTCATACTCCTGGGTCGAGATGCCCAGATATTGTGCTCAGGGGTGGATTTATCCAAACATACACTACTGAAGTGGGGACATCCATCTCCGGTCGCATCGCATAATACCTGGAGAGGGCCAGATAAGATCACCGTATCGGCACAAAACTTCATCAATGCAGATGTATTTACGAAAACTAACTATTTGCTGATTGCCAGAGGCGAGAAGCCCATCGCATGGGACTCAATATTACTCGATCCACTATTGGATTGTCCCATGAAGATGGCGGATGATGAGATATG
>Ga0247815_10002433_pt1 | contig 13783 bp, 13 predicted proteins | sample UWRJL194509B1_FD_181014 | JGI IMG/M metagenome (GOLD analysis project Ga0247815, IMG submission 181014) | Plant litter microbial communities from Arlington Agricultural Research Station in Wisconsin, United States - UWRJ-L194-509B-1 | ecosystem: Environmental > Terrestrial > Plant litter >... | reverse complement strand
TGCCGCCGGACATCGTCGAAACCTGGCAGCGCCGCACGCACTACGGCGCGGTGCCGGTCAGTCCCGCCATTGCCGCTAACCAGCAGCGTGTGGCCGACCTGTTCTACCAGCAAAAGCTGATCCCCAAGGCAGTCAACATCGCCAGCCGGGTCTGGACCTGGCAACCGAAGTAAGCACGTTTGATCTAGCTAAAGCCCTCGCCGGCTGAGCCGCCTAAGCTGGCTGTTCAGCCAGCGAGGGCATCATGCATCCCACCATCTATCTCGACACATCCGTGGTCTATTACCTGACGGATCCACCGAGCAGCAATCCCATTACACGAGCCTGCCAGCAGCTGACACAGTTGTGGTGGCACACCCGCTGCGTGCGCAGTCGAACCCACGTCTCGGAATATGTATTGCAAGAAATAAGGGATGGCGATCCGCTTAGGGCTGCGCGACGCTTTAAGGAAGTCCAATATTTGAATCAATTCCCGGGCTGGAGACCGTGTTACGGCGGTTTCTGAACTTTTGTTATTAGGTGGAGGTCTAACAGCAAAGGCTAGAAAAGCAAGCGAGCAGATCGCCTGCGCAGCGGTAAATCATTGTGAAATTTTGCTTACTTGGAATTGCAGAGATATAGCAAATGCAGAAAAATTGCCGTTGCTTCGGATGTTGATGCAAGGAGCAGAGTGGGGGCTACCCGAATTGGTTACCCCCTTTGAAATCATGGAGAATCACTATGAAAATCTATGACGTAGAAATCCCCGACGACCTGGAAATTCCCCAGCTGAGCGAAAAAGATATCGCAGAGTTGGAAACACTACGTGAGGAAATTAAGCGAGACAGGGAGGAGCAGGCGACACGGTTGGCCAAGTCCCCGTTTAAGGATTTTCAGTTCAAGTGCGCCAGCATTACAACAGTCGAACTTCCGCCACCCACCGTCAATGTCGAGGCGATGCGGAAAATGCCGCCGCGGCTGCGCGCGATCTTTGTCTATGCGCATCGCGACCACATCACCTATTAATGCTTATGGCCGCAGGATGGGCCGTGAACGTGACCGGTCGACGGGCCGGTCAGCGAGCGGCCTGGTTCGCGGCCGGTGTCGCCTTCGAGGCCGGAGGCGTGCAGACGATCCATATAGGTCGCCCACAATGCATCTTTCTCGGCGCCCAGCTTGTACAGATAATCCCACGTGAACAGCCCCGTGTTGTGTCCATCGGTGAAGGTCGGCTGCACCGCGTAGTTGCCGACCGGGTCCATCGCGGCGATGCCGACTTCGCGCTTGCCGACCTGTAGCACTTCCTGCCCCGGGCCGTGGCCCATCACCTCCGCCGACGGCGAATACACGCGCAGCAGCTCGAACGGAATCGTGAACGCGGCGCCGTCATCGAATTCGATGTCGAGCACTTTGGATTTGTTGTGGACGGTCAGTGCGGTAGGTTGCTTCATATTGAATCTTTCAATCGTTCGATAATGGCGGCGTGCAAGGCCGGCAGCAGCGCGCGGCGCGACGCCAACGCTTCCGGCGCCGAGCAGCGCTGCGCCACCGCCCAGGTCGGGTTCGGGAAATGCGCGTCGTCCAGGTAGCGCGGAATCACATGCCAATGCACATGCGGCGTCATGTTACCAAAACTCGCCAGGTTTATTTTTTCCGGCGCCAGAACGGCACGCTGCGCCGCCTCCACCGCCCACACCGCGTCCATCACGCGGTTGCGTTCGGCGGCGTCCAGATCCGTCATTTCCTTGACGTGCGCGTTCCACACCACGCGCGTGAAGCCGGGATACTCGGCCTCGTCCACGGCGACCACCGACAACTGGTGGTCGCTCCAGATCAGCGCGCCTTCAGGCGGCGCGGCCAGCAGCCGGCACAGGTCGCAGGCCATTACACCAGCACCCGCTCGATGCCGCCGTCGTTGGCGCGCTTGACGTAGTCCGGCATCCAGTTCTCGCCCAGCAGGTGCTTGGCGATCTCGACCACGATGTAGTCGGCGGTGGTGCCGGAGTCGTCGTTGTAGCGCGACAGGCCCTGCAGGCACGACGGGCAGCTGGTCAGGATCTTGACGTCGCCGTCGAAACCGTCGGCGCGCAGTTTGTCGGCGCCTTTGACCATTTCCTCTTCCTTGCGGAAGCGCACTTGCGTGGAAATATCCGGACGCGACACCGCCAAGGTGCCCGACTCGCCGCAGCAACGGTCGTTCTTCTCGATCTTGACGTTGTCGACGGTCGAGATCAGCGAATTGATGGTCTTGCCCGACTCCTGCAGCTTCATCGGATTGTGGCAAGGCTCGTGGTACATATAGCGCGTGCCGTTGACGCCTTCCAGCTTGACGTTCTTTTCCAGCAGATATTCATGGATGTCCATGATGCGGCAGCCCGGGAAGATCTTCTCGAACTCGTAGGTCGCCAGCTGGTCGTAGCAGGTGCCGCACGAGACCAGCACCGTCTTGATGTCCAGATAGTTGAGCGTGTTCGCCATGCGGTGGAACAGCACGCGGTTATCGGTCATCATCTTCTCGGCCTTGTCGAACTCGCCCGAGCCGCGCTGCGGATAACCGCAGCACAAATAGCCCGGCGGCAGCACGGTTTGTACGCCGACTTCCCACAGCATCGCCTGGGTCGCCAGGCCGACCTGCGAGAACAGCCGCTCCGAGCCGCAGCCCGGGAAGTAGAACACCGCCTCGGTATCGGCGTTGGTCTTCTTCGGATCGCGGATGATCGGGATGATCTTGTCGTCCTCGATGTCGAGCAGCGCGCGCGCGGATTTCTTCGGCAGGTTGCCCGGCATCTTCTTGTTGATGAAGTGGATGATCTGCGCCTTGACCGGCGGCTTGCCGACCGTCGGCGGCGGCGCCTTGGTCTGCTTCTTGGCCAGCTTCTTGAACACGTCGTGACCGAAGCGCTGCGCCTTGTAGCCCCAGCCGATCATGACCTGGCGGGTGGCGTTGATGGTCGCCGGGTCGGTCGCATTGAGGAAGAACATCGACGCGGCCTTGCCCGGATTGAAGGTCTTCTTGTCCATCTTGCGCAGCAGGTTGCGCATGTTCATCGACACGTCGCCGAAGTCGATGTCGACCGGACAGGGCGTGACGCACTTATGGCAGACGGTGCAGTGATCCGCCACGTCCTCGAATTCCTCCCAGTGCTTGATCGAGATGCCGCGCCGGGTCTGCTCTTCGTACAGGAAGGCTTCGATCAGCGACGAGGTCGCCAGGATCTTGTCGCGCGGCGAGTACAGCAGGTTGGCGCGCGGCACGTGGGTCGAGCACACCGGCTTGCACTTGCCGCAGCGCAGGCAATCCTTGACGCTGTTGGCGATGGCGCCGATATCGCTCTGTTGCATGATCAGCGATTCGTGGCCCATCAGGCCGAACGACGGCGTGTAGGCGTTGGACAAATCGGCTTCCATGCCCGGCAGGTTCAGCAGCTTGCCCTTGTTGAAGCGGCCTTCCGGATCGACGCGCAGCTTGTAGTCGCGGAACGGGCCGATCTCTTCCTCGGTCAGGAACTCCAGCTTGGTGATGCCGATGCCGTGCTCGCCCGAGATCACGCCGTTCAGCGAACGGGCCAGGGTCATGATGCGCGCCACGGCCTGGTGCGCCAGTTGCAGCATCTCGTAGTGGTCCGAGTTGACCGGCAGATTGGTGTGCACGTTGCCGTCGCCGGCGTGCATGTGCAGCGCCACGAACACGCGGCCGCGCAGCACGCGCTTGTGGATCGCGGTCGCCTCGTCGAGGATCAGCTTGTAGGCGGCGCCGTTGAAGATCTGGCGCAACTGGGCGCGGATTTCCTGCTTCCACGTGACGCGGATGGTGCGGTCCTGGACCACGTCGAACAGCGTCGCGTCCGGCTGCGTCTTGAGGCGTTCGCCGAACACCGGCAGCAGCCGCTCAAGGCCGCGCTCGGCCAACTCGCCGATGACGGCGCCCAGCGGCTGGTCCAGCTCGGCCAGCAGATAGCTCCAGCGGGCGTGGACTTGCCCCAGCAGCGTCTCGGCCTGCTGGGCGCGGTCGCCCAGCATTTCCTCGTCGCCCACGGCGTCTTCGGTGTCGTCGCTCTTGCCGACCGGCAGATTGCCGGCGGCGAAGAAGTCGCGCAGCTCGCCGACCAGTTGCAGCTTGTTCTTGATCGACAGCTCGATATTGATGCGCTCGATGCCGTCGGTGTACTCGCCCATGCGGTTGAGCGGGATCACCACGTCCTCGTTGATCTTGAAGGCGTTGGTGTGCTTGGCGATGGCGGCGGTGCGGGCGCGGTCCAGCCAGAATTTCTTGCGCGCCTCCGGGCTGACGGCGACGAAGCCCTCGCCGACGCGGGTGTTGGCCAGGCGCACCACTTCCGACGCGGCCAGCGCCACGGCGTTTTCATCGTCGCCGACGATGTCGCCGAACAGCGCCATCTTCGGCAGCACGCCGCGCTTGGACTTGGTGGCGTAGCCGACCGCGCGCAGGTAGCGCTCGTCCAGGTGCTCCAGACCGGCCAGGCGCAAGGTGGCGAACTGCTCGCCCTTGGCCGGCAGGCCGTCCAGGTAATCCTTGATCTCGACGATGGACGGGATCGCGTCGCGCGCCTGGCCGAAGAACTCCAGGCAGACGGTGCGGGCGAACTTCGGCATCTTGTGCAAGATCCAGCGGCCCGAGGTGATCAGGCCGTCGGTGCCCTCCTTCTGGATGCCTGGCAGACCGGACAGGAACTTGTCGGTCACGTCCTTGCCCAGGCCTTCCTTGCGGAAGGTGCGGCCGGCGATCTCCAGGATCTCGGTCTTGAACGGCGCGCCCTTGCTCTCGCCGCGCGCGGTCGGATGGGTCCACTCCAGCTTGAAGCGGGCCAGCGGCGTATCGTGGATCTTCGACAGGTTGTGGTCGAGGCGGGTCACTTCGAGCCAGTCGCCGTTCGGGTCGACCATGCGCCACGAGGCCAGGTTGTCGAGCGCGGTGCCCCACAGCACGGCCTTCTTGCCGCCGGCGTTCATCGCGATGTTGCCGCCGATGCAGGAGGCGTGCGCCGAGGTTGGATCGACCGCGAACACGAAGCCGGCCTTCTCGGCCGCCTCGGAGACTTTGTTGGTGATCACGCCTGCGCCGGTGTAGATGGTCGCGTATTCGCGGTCCAGGCCGGGCAGCACCTGCATCTCGACCGCGCCCATGTCGAGCAGCTTCTCGGTGTTGATGACCGCCGACATCGGCGTCAGCGGGATCGCGCCGCCGGTGTAGCCGGTGCCGCCGCCGCGCGGGATGATGGTCAGCCCCAGCTCGATGCAGCCCTTGACCAGGCCGGCCATTTCCTCTTCGGTGTCCGGGGTCAGCACCACGAACGGATACTCGACGCGCCAGTCGGTGGCGTCGGTCACGTGCGAGATGCGCTTCATGCCGTCGAAGCAGATGTTGTGCTTGTCGGTATAGCGGCCGAGGATCTTGTAGGTGCGCTTGCGCAGGTCGTAGACTTGCTTGAATTCCTCGCCGAAGTCGGCCACCGCCTTGCCGGCCGCGCGCAGCAGCTTGGCCACGTTGGCGCTGCGCTGGCGGCTGACTTCATCCGACTCCTTGCCGTCGTCGTCGACGGTTAGGCGGCGCTTGTCGACCTCGGCCAGCCGGTGATGCAGCGCGTTGATCAGTTCCTGACGCCGCTTCGGGTTGTCCAGCATGTCGTCTTGCAGGTAGGGATTGCGCCGCACCGCCCAGATGTCGCCCAGCACCTCGTACAGCATGCGGGCCGAGCGGCCGGTCTGGCGCGCGCCGCGCAGGGCGTCCAGCAAGCTCCACGACTCCTCGCCCAGCAGCCGGATGACGATCTCGCGATCGGAAAACGACGTGTAGTTGTAAGGAATTTCCCGAAGGCGCGTGGCCTCTGGACCGTGGGGCGTCTCCGCCAGCAAAGCTTGGATTTGTGCAGGGGCATTCATTATGCGATTGGACTTGTAAACTGAACCCGGGAGGGTCATTCTAGCGTATTGCGACGCACCACGCGGGAACAGCCTTAGGCGGCCTAAGGACTCTCGCGCCGGCTAAAACTCAGCGAAAATTTGCACAAAACGCATCGTTGCAGACAAGAAAAGACCTAATCGCCTCGTCGCACTGAACGAAATTAACGCATAAGCTTATGCGGCGATATGATTGACTGCACCAAATTAGCCCAGCAATTGTCCGATCCTGTGCCAAACACCGTCCGGCACGTACAACAGCAGCGTGGTCATGGTCAGGTAGCGCAGCAGTTTGCCGACCGCCATATAGGCCAGGCTGGGCCAGAAAGGCAGCTTGAGCCAGCCGCCCAGCGTGCACAGCGGGTCGCCGATGCCGGGCAGCCAGGCCAGCAGCATGGTCTTGGCGCCGTAGCGTTCCAGCCAGTGGAACCAGCGGCTTTTACGTTCCTTGCGGAACGTTTGCTTGGCCTGGTAGCCGATGTAGTAGTCGACCGCGCCGCCCAGCGTATTGCCGACGGTGGCGACGCCGATGGCGCTCCAGAACAGCAGCGGGTTGGCCTTGATGACGGCGAACACCGCCGGTTCCGAGCCCAGCGGCACCAGGGTGGCGGAGACGAAGCTGATGATGAAGACCGAAGTCAGGCCCACTTCCGGCGCGGCCAGCACGTTGAGCAACCAGGCGATTGCGGATTCGATCATCGGTTTCTTTGAGATACATGAAAGGTGTCCATTATAATGATCCGCACACCGCACGATTGAACAGTCGGATCCCAGCCTACCCGCCAAGGATCAGCACCCCTGCTCCACCCGGTCACCCGCCGGATAGTTAGCATCGCAACTGCGGGGTGGGGTCAAGTCTGACATTCGTACACGAGCTGAACCGTAGGCGCGCCTACGGTTCAGCTCGTGTACGAATGTCAGACTTGACCCCACCCCGGCCCTTGGATCACTTTGTTTGCAGACCATGACTATCGACTATCTGAAGAAAATCCTGACCGCACGCGTTTATGACGTCGCTGATGAAACCCCGCTGGAACTCGCGCCGACCCTGTCGCAGCGCTACGAGAACCGAATTTATTTCAAGCGCGAGGACATGCAGAGCGTGTTCAGCTTCAAGATTCGCGGCGCCTACAACAAGATGGCGCACCTGAGCGAGGCCCAGCGCAAGCGCGGCGTCATTTGCGCGTCGGCCGGCAACCATGCCCAAGGCGTGGCGCTGTCCGCCGCCAAGCTCGGCTGCCGCGCGTTGATCGTCATGCCGACCACCACGCCGCAAGTGAAGATCGACGCCGTCAAGGCCCGCGGCGGCGCCGATGTCGAGGTGGTGCTGCACGGCGAGTCCTATACCGACGCCTACAACCACGCGCTGATCCTGGAAAAAGAACAGAAGCTGACCTTCGTCCACCCGTTCGACGATCCCGACGTGATCGCCGGCCAGGGCACCATCGGCATGGAGATCCTGCGCCAGCATTCCGGCCCGATCCACGCCATCTTCGTCGCCATCGGCGGCGGCGGGCTGATCTCCGGCGTGGCCGCCTACGTCAAGGCGATCCGCCCGGACATCAAGATCATCGGCGTGCAGACCCTCGATTCCGACGCCATGGCGCGCAGCATCAAGGCCGGCGAACGCATCACGCTGGCCGACGTCGGCCTGTTCTCCGACGGCACCGCCGTGCGCCTGGTCGGCGAGGAGACCTTCCGCCTGACCCAGCAGTACGTCGACGACATCATCATCGTCGACACCGACGCCATCGCCGCCGCCATCAAGGATGTGTTCACCGACACGCGCAGCATCCTGGAGCCGGCCGGCGCGCTGGCCATCGCCGGCGCCAAGGCCTATGTCGAGCGCGCCGCGCTGACCAAGGAACCGATCCGCAACGAGACGCTGATCACCATCGCCTGCGGCGCCAATATGAACTTCGACCGCCTGCGCTTCGTCGCCGAGCGCGCCGAGCTGGGCGAGGCGCGCGAGGCGGTGTTCGCCGTCACCTTGCCGGAACAGCGCGGCAGCTTCAAGCGCTTCTGCTCGCTGGTCGGGCCGCGCAACGTGACCGAGTTCAACTACCGCATCAGCGACAAGGACGAGGCCCATGTGTTCTGCGGCGTGCAGATCGCCGACCGCCACGAGTCCGGCGCGCTGGCGCGGCGTTTCGAGGAGAACGGCTTCAAGACGCTGGACCTGACCCACGACGAGCTTGCCAAGGCGCACATCCGCCACCTGGTCGGCGGCAAGAGCGCGCTGGCCAAGGACGAGCTGCTGTACCGCTTCGAGTTCCCCGAGCGGCCGGGCGCGCTAATGCGCTTCCTCGATTCGATGGCGCCGAACTGGAATATCTCGCTGTGCCATTACCGCAGCCAGGGCGGCGATGTCGGCCGCATCCTGATCGGGCTGCAGGTGCCGTCCGAGGAAATGGACCAGTTCGCGCAATTCCTGACCACGCTGGGCTACCGCTATTGGGACGAGAGCAGCAACCCGGTCTACAAACTGTTCCTCGGCTAACTCCGAGCAGGACGGCATGGTTTTGCGCTACCATGCCGTCCTTCACTGAAACGCAGGCTCCATCATGACCAACTCCGTCGATTTGTCCCCGCTGGGAAAAACCTCCGCCTACCGCACCGATTACGCGCCGGAACTGCTGTTCCCGATCCCGCGTCAGGGCAAACGCGACGAGCTCGGCCTGTCCGGCACGCTGCCGTTCTTCGGCGTCGACATCTGGAACGCCTACGAAATCTCCTGGCTGAACCAGCGCGGCAAGCCGCAGGTGGCGATCGCCCGCATCACCGTGCCGGCCGATACGCCCAACATCATCGAATCGAAGTCCTTCAAGCTGTACCTGAACTCGTTCAACCAGACCCGGCTCGACAGCGTGGTCGCGTTGAAAGCCCTGCTGCAACAGGATCTGTCCGACGCGGCCGGCGGCAACGTCCACATCATCCTCACCCAGCCGGAGGAGTTCGGCATGGTCGAGATGGGCGAACTGGACGGCCTGCTGCTGGACCGCCTCGACATCGAGGTCGACAACTACAGCCCGTCGCCGGAGATCCTCAGGGCCGCGACCGACGAGGAGCCGGTGGAGGAGAAACTGATCTCCCACCTGCTGAAGTCGAACTGCCTGGTCACCGGGCAGCCGGATTGGGCCAGCGTGCAGATCCACTACACCGGCCCGCAAATCGACCAGGAAAGCTTGCTGAAATATTTGATCGGTTTCCGCGAACACAATGAATTCCACGAGCAATGCGTCGAGCGCATCTTCGTCGACATCCTGCGCCAGTGCCAGCCGCAGCAGCTGGCCGTGTACGCCCGCTACACCCGGCGCGGCGGGCTGGACATCAATCCCTGGCGCAGTAATTTCAGCACCGCGCGGAAACCGGCCAATCTACGTGGCGCACGTCAATAAACGTAATCGTTTTTTCAATCGCGCCGGAAAAAACCGGCGTATGATGGCGGAACTGCCCTTGGCGAGCGGATAAGCAACGCGGCAGGAGCGATTTCGGGTTACATGGCGAGGAAACAAGCCTATAATTCCGCTCGCATGCCACCCTTGTGCGTTGCAACATCTTACGTCGTACTATGAACAACCTTAGCAAAATACTCTCTCTTGAAAATGTGCTGCTCGACCTGGAAGTGTCCAGCAAGAAGCGTGCTTTCGAGCAAGCCGGCCTGATCTTCGAAAACAATTGCGGCATCGCCCGCTCCACCGTGTCGGACAATCTGTTCGCGCGCGAGCGGCTCGGTTCGACCGGGCTGGGCCATGGCGTCGCCGTGCCGCACGGCCGCATCAAGGGCATGAAGAGCCTGAAGTCGCCGCTGGCCGCCTTCGTGCGCCTGGCCGAGCCGATTCCGTTCGAATCGCCGGACGGCAAGCCGGTCAACCTGCTGTTCTTCCTGCTGATTCCGGACCATGTGACCCAGCAGCACCTGGAGATCCTGTCCGAGATCGCCGAGATGTTTTCCGACGACGCCTTCCGCACCGCGCTGAGCACGGACCCGGAACCGAAATCGGTGCACTCGCGCATCATCAACTGGCTGCCCAGCCTGCAGGCTGCGGGTTGAAGTCCGACAATAGGTTAAACTAGCTCTTTGCTCAACCTATTGTGTAAAGACGACCCATGCTGCAAACCCCGCTGACGATCCAAAGACTGTACGACGACAATCGCGAAAGTTTGCAGCTGGGCTGGTTCGCCGGCTTCCCCGGCGGCGAGCGCCTGATCTCCGGCGACGTCGCCTCGGCGGCCGACCAGGTCGGCCACCTGAACACCATCCACCCGGGCCGCATCCAGGTCTTCGGGCACCAGGAAATCAACTACTACCAGCGCCTGAAGTCGCTGACGCGCGCCCACGTCATCGGCGAGCTGATCGCCGGCGGCCCGCCGGCGCTGATCATCGCGCAGGGGCTGGAGACGCCGCCCGACATCCTCGCCATCTGCGACGAAAAAAACATCCCGCTGTTCTCGACGCCGCTGCCGGCGGCGCAGGTGATCGACTTTTTGCGGGTGTACTTGTCCAAGAAGCTGGCGCAACGCATCATCATGCACGGCGTGTTCATGGACGTGCTGGGCGTGGGCGTGCTGATCACCGGCGACTCGGGCCTCGGCAAGAGTGAGCTGGGCCTGGAGCTGATCTCGCGCTCGCACGGCCTGGTGGCCGATGACGCGGTGGAGTTCTCGCGCATCGCGCCGAACATGATCGAGGGCCGCTGCCCGGCGCTGCTGCAGAATCTGCTGGAGGTGCGCGGGCTGGGGCTGCTGGACATCAAGGCCATCTTCGGCGAGACGGCGGTGCGCCGCAAGATGCGGCTGAAGCTGATCGTGCACCTGGTGCGGCGCGGCGCGGCCGACGAGGAGGTGGAGCGCCTGCCGTTCCAGTTCCCGACCGAGGATGTGCTGGGCCTGCCGATCCGCAAGGTCGTGATTCCGGTGGCGGCCGGCCGCAACATCGCGGTGCTGCTGGAGGCGGCGGTGCGCAACACCATCCTGCAACTGCGCGGCATCGACACGTTGCAGGAATTCATGGAACGGCAACGACAAGCAATGAGTGGAGATTGAATGTTGCTAAGGAGTCGCGCCATGCATGGTGCAACCGTTACGCAGGCGCGGAGCAATGCTCCGCGAATTCCCTGCTCCACCAACGCCAAGCCATGAGCGGAGATTAAGCAAATGCGCATCGTACTCATCACAGGTATTTCCGGCTCCGGCAAATCGGTGGCCCTCAACGTGCTGGAAGACACCGGCCACTATTGCGTCGACAACCTGCCGCCGGCGCTGCTGTCGCATCTGGTCACGACGCTGACGGCGGAAGGCTTACAAGCCCTGGCGGTGGCGGTCGACGCCCGCAGCGCTGAATCGCTGGCCTCGCTGCCGGCCGACGTCAAGCGCTTGCGCGAAGAGGGGCACGACGTCAAGGTCATGTTCCTCACCGCGAACACGCACTCGCTGGTGGCGCGTTTTTCGGAGACGCGGCGCAGCCATCCGCTGTCGCATGAATTGCGGCCGGGGCAGAACCCGTCCGCGCGGCGCACGCTGATCGAATGCATCATGGAGGAGCGCGAGCGGCTGTCGACGATCGAGCAACTGGGCCATGTGATCGACACCTCGGAGCTGAGCGCCAACAAGCTGCGCAGCTGGGTCAAGGACCTGGTGGCGATCGAGCGCGCGCCGCTGACTTTGTTCTTTGAATCGTTCGCTTTCAAGCTGGGCGTGCCGATGGACGCGGATTTCGTGTTCGACGTGCGGGCGCTGCCGAATCCGTATTACGACCTGACCCTGCGTCCGCTGACGGGCCGCGACGCGCCGGTGATCGACTATCTGAACGCGCAGCCGAGCGCGCTGGAAATGCTGAACGACATCCGCGTGTTCGTCGAGAAATGGCTGCCATCCTTCAAGACCGACAACCGCAGTTATTTGACGGTGGCCTTGGGCTGCACCGGCGGCCAGCACCGGTCGGTCTACATGGCGGAGAAGCTCGCCGCCTACTTCAACGCCAACGAACGCGTCGTCCTGCGCCACCGCGAGCAGTAGCGACCTCCGTCAATGCGCGTCGTGGTGACTACACTACGATTGTGGCATCATGGAGATTATTCAATCTAAGACGTTCCGCAAATGGCTCGCCAAGCTGCGTGATCAACAAGCCAAGGCGTTGATTGTCCGTCGTGTGATGCGCGTGGAGGAAGACCTCGCTGGAGACATCAAACCGGTTGGCGACGGCGTGAGCGAAATGCGCATTCATCACGGTCCCGGATATCGCGTCTACTTCATCCGGCATGGCCTGGCCGTCGTGGTTTTGCTTTGCGGCGGAGACAAGGATTCTCAGGCTGGGGATATACGACGCGCGAAACGTCTTGCTCGACAATGGAGGTTCGATCATGGCTGAGAAATTCTTCCCTTTTGATCCGGCAGAAGCGCTCGACAGCAGAGAGGCAATCGAGTTTTTTTTAGCCGATGCTTTTGAAACGGGCGATGCCGAGTTTATCGCCGTCGCGCTGGGTGTCGCCGCACGTGCCGAAGGCTTGGATAAATTAGCGGCACAAACTGGCTTATCCCTTGAAGCGCTCAACACGGCCCTGAGCGAACCTGCCAATCTCACGGTCAAAACAATGATTTCGGTGATGAAAGCTATCGGCCTCGGGCTCGCTGTGAGCCCGGCCTGAGATAGATCACTCCAAATGCCTTAGCGGGTGGGCGTAGTCCGGCCAGACCGGCTGGAAGAAGCGTTGCACGGCTTCGTCGCTGACTTCCTCCAGGCTTGAGGGCTTCCACTGCGGCAGGTTATCCTTGTCGACCACCAGCGCGCGGATGCCTTCGATGACTTCGCCGTTTTCAAAATTGTGCCGCACCAGCGTGCGTTCCAGGCGCAGGCAATCGGCCACGCTCAGCGACGCGCCGCGCTTGATCAGCTCGTGTGTGACGCACATCATCAGCGGAGAACGGGTCGCCATCACCGCCAACGTCTGCTGCGCGAACGCGCCGTCGTCGGCCTTCAGCGAGGCGACGATGGCCGCGACCGAACCGGCGCCGAAGTGGCGGTCGATGGCGGCGCGGTTGGCCGCGAGCGCGCTGTCGCCGGCGGCGGCGCGGTGCGGGGTGGCGTAGGCGGTGATCGCCTGCGCCAGCGCGGCGCCCGGCGTCGAGGCCAGCAGCGCCTCCAGCGCCGGCCGGTCAGTCGTCGGCGCGTAGTGGTCGGCCAGGCCCGCATACAGCGCATCGGCGGCGTTGATCGTCACGCCGCTCAGGCCCAGGTAGTAGCCCAGCGCACCCGGCGCGCGCGACAGGAAGTAGCTGCCGCCCACATCCGGAAACAGGCCGATGTTCACCTCCGGCATCGCCATCTTGGTCCGCTCGGTGACGATGCGCACCCGGCAACCGGGCCCGCCCTGCGACACGCCCATGCCGCCGCCCATCACCACGCCATCCATCAGCGCGATATATGGTTTCGGATAGAAATGCACTAAATGATTTAGCGCATATTCTTCGGTGAAGAAATCCTCCAGCAAAGCGCTGCCGCCTTGCAACCCGGCGCGAGCGACATCGTAAAAGAAGCGGATGTCGCCGCCGGCGCAGAAGGCCTTCTCCGCGCTGCTGCGGATCACGACGGCCGCCACGGCCGGATCGTCGCGCCACGCCATCAAGGCTTGCGCAAGGTCGCGCACCATCGCCAGCGACAAGGAGTTCAGTGCCTTGGGACGGTCCAGGACGATGAGGCCGATGCCATTGCCGACGCTGGTGTGGACGTGTTCGCTCATGATGTGCGGGCCGCAGAGAAAATCCTATTTTACTGCGACTTGCGCGGTCACATGCTCCAGCGGATTCGGCGTGTTCAGATCGCCACCCAGGCGCGGTTGCCACTGCGGCTTGTCGGAAGCCGGCGCCGGCTTGCCTTCATGGCGGC
>Ga0247815_10002428_pt1 | contig 13794 bp, 10 predicted proteins | sample UWRJL194509B1_FD_181014 | JGI IMG/M metagenome (GOLD analysis project Ga0247815, IMG submission 181014) | Plant litter microbial communities from Arlington Agricultural Research Station in Wisconsin, United States - UWRJ-L194-509B-1 | ecosystem: Environmental > Terrestrial > Plant litter >... | reverse complement strand
TCGATTGTTTTTAATGTAAACTCTTCCAGCTGCGCACGAAAAGTTAGTTGTTCTTCCGGTGAGGGCAATAGTAAGTGCTTCAGCACATTGCCGCTGGTCAACAATACACTACGCTCTATCAGGTGTTCCAGCTCCCTTATGTTTCCCGGCCAGTCATAGTTTAATAATTCCTGCATGGCCTTGCTACTGATCGAGTTGATATCCTTTCCACACTTCTTATTAAATTGTTTAATAAAGTGCATAGACAGCTGTTCTATATCTTGCTTACGCTCGCGCAGCGGTGGGAGCGCAATTGGAAAGATGTTTAATCGATAATACAGATCAGCCCTAAACCTTCCAGCAGCGATCTCTGTTTCCAAATTCCTGTTTGTTGCAGCAATGATCCGTACGTCGACCTTAATGGTTTCCTTTCCACCAACCCGTTCGATTTCCTTTTCCTGTAAAGCCCGTAACAATTTGACCTGGAGATCAATTGGCATTTCCCCGATCTCGTCAAGAAAAAGTGTCCCATTATTAGCCAGTTCAAACTTACCAAGCCTGCGCTCTGTTGCCCCGGTAAAACTTCCCCGTTCATGACCAAAGAGTTCGCTTTCAATCAAATTGACAGGAAGAGCAGCACAATTTACTTTTACCATCAGCTTATTTTTCCTGGGCGAATTATTGTGAATAGCCCTTGCAATGAGCTCTTTCCCGGTTCCGGTTTCGCCTAAAATGAGCACTGTGCTGTCTGATGCTGAAACCTGGGAGACTAGCCTGAAAGTATCTTTGAGCGCAGTGCTCTCTCCGATAATTTCGGTATATTTATGGATTGTTCCAATCTCTTCTGTCAGGTAAATTTTTTCTTCTTCCAAAAGCTGCTTGTAAGCCTCAATCTCTTTTAGTTGTTCTTCTACTTGTTGACGGGAACGAATATTTGATATAACGATAGCAATTTGTGAGCTTACACTATCAAATAGTTGATGCATTCCTGAAATTGACTGAAAATCCTGATGGCCATATATAATGAACCCAATCGGCTGCTGCCCAACTTTCATCACAGTGCCCAGATATTGTACATGGTGATCTGGTGCTATGCCATCAAACTGGACTGCGTCATCACTGTGAAGTATTTTATCGAAAACGCCATCAATCTCCACAAACTCTTCATTTAATCTTGCGAACTCAGTCTGAAAAACAGACATGGATTGGTCATCAGGAAAAATTGCCTGATGTCCTTTTTGATCTTCACTTAAAACAGAAATAAAAGTTCCATTTACCTGGAAAAGGTTCGCCAGCTGAGCGTTTAATATCTTCGAAAGTGTTGCGAGATCACGTACTGTTCTCAGTTCCGAACCAAAAAGGATGAGTTTACTTTCCTGATCTGCCTTGTTTTTTAAAGACTGGTTAGTTATTATATTGGATACGGCAATAGAAACCTGATAACTTAGTCCGTTAATCAGACTTACCTGACTTGCTGAAAGTACTTTAAAGTTTTCAAAAAACATCAGCAGGCATCCGAATGGGACTTTTTCTTTTGAAATCCTGATCCCAGCCATTTGCTTGATCCCGCTTTCTCTGTTGATGCTAACATAAATTGGCGCGTCGTTTTTTTGAACCTGGGCATCTAAATCAAAACTGAGGGTAGACGGAGACATTAGGATCTTGTTTAAAATTCCGTCGTTTATCGGAAAATCAGTATTGCAGAGTTCTCCATATCTCGGATGATTCTTTGCTTTTGACTCCGGGTCAAAAACCAGAATATCAATTGTCTCCCCATTCTCGTTTAACGTGCCTATCGAAACATGGCTAAACCCTAAAAAACCGCTTAACTTTTCCGTTATTACACCTAATAAATGCATTGGACTTTTTACAAATCCGATCTCAGTGCTTAAAGTGAGCAATAAGTCCCGCTCCCGCTCCCGCGTGCTAATCTTTTCATTTGTCAATACGTTGGCGACAGCTGTAGATAAATGAAACGATATAGTATCATATAGTTCTAAATCTTGCTCAGGCAAATTTGTTCCTTTTTTAAAATTAAAAAGAACTGTCCCGATTTCGGACTTACCTTCCCTAAGTTTTACACAAACCTTCCGCCCTACACCAGCAGCATACTCCGCTTTGAGGTATTCGGGCACTCTTTCTTCCTGAATCATTTCTTCGATGTCGGCTATCGAAATTGTATTTGTACTGGCCAGCTTGCTAAAAAAAGCATCCGTTATCGGGTGTCGCTGACCTGTAAGGTCATGTTCAAGACAGCTATTCAAACCGTAAATTGCGGGGCTGTAGAGCAACTGCCTGTAAAATTCTTCTCCGTCTCTAATCATAATGACTGCATGATCAAAAGCCAGATATGTTTTAAGCAAACCATTAAAGAGTTTATCCAGATCCTTACGCCCCCTAACAGCGGTAATGTCCGAGCTCAAGCGCGATAAAAACTCTCTTTCAAGATTTTTTCGATTTACGATCTCACTCGCTTTAATATTTTCCGCCGCGATAGATAATTGATGTGATACGCCTTTCAATAATTCGAGTTGATACTGGTTCAGGTATTGTCCTTCTGCCAGACAGATCACCCAAATCCCAATAATTTTCGATCCCACGCGCAGGCTAGCCATCGCCATACGTTTAATACCACTTTCCAGATTGATTGTCATATAATCGGGCAAAGTCTGACGGGTTGCAAGCAGTTCCAGATCGAACACTATTGGATCATTTGAAAGCAACACTTTATTAAATACCTGGTCGCTGATTAATAGCTTTGCAGTAATGACCTGCCGATATCTTGGATGAAACCTGGCGATAGACTCAGTGTCTGCCAACAAGCCAGTCACCGTTAACTGATCCTCATTAATGGCTACTACAAAATGATGTGTATAGTCAAAAAGCAATTTGAGCTTCGGGTTCAACGCCATGAGCAATGTTGTTCTGTCTTTATTAAACGCAATGTCAGTACTCAGCGATTGCAAGATTTCCCGTTCCCGCTTATGCTTTACAATTTCTTTTAACGCATTGATTCTAATCACAGCCGCGGCTATTTGATTGATAATCAACGGAACAACCTGAAGCCTGTCATTGCCCGGCCCAGCATCACTTTTGAACAGGAAAATACAATTTCCAATAAATTCCCTTCCACTATATAAATTAAAGATATGCGCATTTTTGCCAGCTAATTCATCCTCAGATTTCAGAAAAGGTAAAACGTCCCTACTCTCATAAATGACTTCGAAGTCGTACGCCTTATTTTCAACATTGCTGAAAATTCTGTTGTCCACAATATCATCGATTGGCATAGTCGAAATAGCTATCGTGTTTTTAAAAGGAAAGATGTTTAAAGCAGACTCAGAGTTAAAACAAAGATTTTCCATGGTACCATTATGGCCATCGAATAGGTATATTGTACAATCGGTAAAATTCAAAAATGGCTTTAAAGATGAATTGATCATGTAAAACAACTGTTTGCAGTCTCTTACATCAACTAGTGTTCTTCCGAAGCTTAAAAGGAAGTCATTACATTCCTGTTCTTTCTGCAGCGTATAACGAAATAACAATTCGCTATGCGTATACATAAATTCATATGCAAGTTGCTTAGCGGTCTCCGGAACTAAAGTTTTCGGTTCCAGAAAACCCAGAATAACCAGACCGCGGGGTCCGTCTGTAAGATCTGTAGGGATAAAGAGATAAGATAAGTGCTCGTCGGTATCTTGAACAATTGAACTTAATTGTTTAAGTGTGGGTATTTCTGCTGAAACGTTATTTATCGCAAAGTCGATTACTGACTTCAAGTGTCTTTTGAAAATTGGATGCTCACCAAAAAACAGGAGTTCATCTATGGAGTTCTTACTATTATTTTCCGCAAAAACCAATAACATAAAATCCGCTTCAAATCGCTGAGCAAAAATCCCGAGCGTTTTTAAAAGTTTTGGCTTTAAATCAGACTGAAGCTTCAGGAAGTTGCTTAAAAGATCTTTCATTTTGTTATTTCAATTACAGTTTGAGATTGCTTTGAGTTTATATGATCTGTCAATTATCCATCATGACCGACAGCACTGCCGTTCTGATTTACCGGATAATCAATAGTAATACGGAGCAGAAAGGAAATCCAATGAACACGCTATCAAAAATTTCTCAGACTGCAATATAAACACCGCCCCACATTAACTATAAGTTAGTCTCAGGCGAGATTCACCATTATGATCAATGGTCAAATGTAATTTTTTATGACAGACCGAAACGGTCAACTTTCAGTCGTTTACCGCCATTATTGTGCTATAACGTACCGAACAGATTACGATAGTCGAAAGGGGTTACTTTAATATTTCTAAGAAAGATCTTTCTCATAGTGTCGGCACTATGAAAACCACAGGTTGCTGCGATTCTCTCCAGTGGTTCGTTGGAATCTTCAAGCAGCCGTTTAGCACACTCTATCCGCAGTTTTTCTATATATTTTGCCGGAGTCAGGCCTATTTCTGTATGAAAAACTCTGGCAAAATTTCTTTGACTCATAAAGACCTTTTCTGAAAGAGATTTAACGGTCAGTTCGGCTTTCAGATTATTTTTAATCCACTGCTGAAGATCAGCTATTGGTTTCTTGGTTGCTTCCTGATGCAATAAAATGTCACTGAATTGGCTTTGATTTCCTGGGCGCTTTAAGTATAGCACCAGTGTCTTCGCAATTTTCAAGGACAGTTCCCTCCCATTATCTTCTTCAACAAGGGCCAGGGCCAGGTCGATTCCTGCACTCGCTCCACCTGATGTATATACATTTTGATCCTTAATGAATATAGGATCAGGATTTACTAAGATGTTCTGATAAGATCTTTCAAGATCATTAGCATTCAGCCAATGCGTAGTGGCTTTTTTATGCTCAAGCAATCCGGCCTCAGCGAGTACAAAGGCACCTATGCATACCGCACAAACCCGTCTAATGTCGACATGATTTTCCCGGATCCATTTTACAAGTCCGGGCTGACTTTTCCAGTCATACTCCATGGAGAAGCCTCCGATAATTAGGGTATCTATTCTAAAATCAATGTCATAGATGCTCCGTTCACACTGTATAACCAGTCCACTATTTGTCTTAACCAAAAGGTCTTTCGTGGCAGAAACGATGACTACGTTGTAGTTGATTTTTCTGTCAGATTTTTCATCAGCACTCAACCGGTTCGCATTGTGAAAAACATCAGAGGGACAGATGATATCTAATGCCATAGCATCTGGCATCGCTACAATAACAATCGACAAGGTTCTCATGCCCGCAAATTAACGATATCAAAGGATTATATCATGCTTTGGCTTAGTAAGTTCAGGAATATTGACTTCATCAAGCAGTTCTCTGAGGTCAATTTCAATGATTTCACAGAATTGAGAAATCGGCACGTCGTTCGCGCTTCCCTCAAAAGGATTTTCTGTACTTTCTCCTACCTGGCCCAAAGCAGTGTACATCCATGAGATCAGCACACTAAAAGGGATTGTCAACCAGATCATATTCCCCTTCATGATGCCGTCTACGGTTTCATTCAATTTATCAAGTTCTTTAAGCATACCAAAAGGCAGCATAAAACAAAAGAGTTTCACTAAAAACGTATTGATGATAGCATATTGTCTTGGATATGGCGAATCCTTAATTTCCTCACATTTTCCCTGATGTGCCAGAAAATCACGTATACATTTTTGTATTTCCGTAAACTGTAGTAAAACAATCTCTTCCGAAGTAAACAATTGCTTAACTGCCTTGCTCTGTAAGCTCAGTATCTGCACGCCCATATTTTTCTTAGACAACACGTAGTCTATATCTTCAGAAGAGAGGTATCTTCTCAGTTCAAACTCCATCTCAGATTCCTTTTCCGGGATCGTGTAATATTTCTGGTATTCGGCATTGTGGGCTTCATCCGTAGATTCCCAAACGCGGCCTTCCCGCAGCTGAAAACGAAGTACTGTGAGCCATGCAAGATGACGGTAAATGAGTTCTTTTGTTATCCTGGGATTATTTAAAAAATCTCTGGTAATTAACCCCCATGACCGGCTGCTGTTGATTATTTGTGTCCAGACATGTTGCGCATCCGCTGTCCTGTTATAGCTCTGCGTATTTTTAAATCCAACAATGAAAGCTGTTGCAGTGCCTAGTAATGCCACTACAGTCCATGGAATGGCTAGCCATTTCAGACCAAAGACCTGAAACAGGACTGCGGGAATGATTCCCAGGAATATGAGTCTATAGATGCTTTTCCTTGTCCAGAAAAGAAATTCTAAAAATTTATAGGATCTGCCTACGTACATTTTTTACTTAATTAAGGATTGAAATATTTTTTAATGGAAATGCCTTTGTAATTGCTCACAAAGGCATTTCGAAAGATCCGATAGCTTACACAGCCATTCTAATTTCTACATTACCGCCTAATTCCAGTACGGGACAACTTTCGGCGATCTCCACGGCCTCGTCATAATCATTGGCCTTTACAATCACCAGCCCACCTATTGACTCCCGGAGCTCAACATATGGCCCGGTCTTCACGTTATTATCTTTCCTGACAACTCTGCCTGCTGAGTCAAAACGCTGAACCGGTCTGGCCAGCATGTCATTTGCAGCTAAATTTGTGAACCATTCTGCCCAATGTTTCAAATGGTCTTGCATCAGCTCCGGTGTAGGTTGTATTTCCTTTGTTTTATAGTCTCTTCTAAATATTAATATGAACTCGCTCATGATTTATTTCTAACGTTTTATTTAATTTTTTTATGTACTGATCGGGGCTATAACCCCATTCTGATTTCTACACTGCCGTCCAATTCCAAGACCGGACAGGTCTTTGCGATTTCAACTGCTTCATCATAATCAGCTGCCTGGATAAAGACCAGTCCTCCGATAGATTCTTTGACTTCAATGTAAGGGCCGGTTAGCACGCTGTTATATTGTTTGGAAATGCGCCCATCCTGTTCAATGCGTTGTACAGGCCTGGTTAATTTGTTGCCGGCAGCTAAGCCGCCAAACCATGCCTGCCAATGTTTCAGATGCTCCTGCATTTGATCCTGATTGGGCTGGATCTCTTTCGTTTTGTAGTCTCTTCGGAATAATAATACGAACTCACTCATGTTTCTTGTTTAAGGTTAAAATTTATTTACTTCAATTTTTATTCACGATTAAGCCCACCCATCCTGATCTCAACATTGCCTCCGAGCTCAAAAATTGGACACCCTTTAGCAATCTCTTCAGCTTCCTGATAGTCGGTTGCTCTGATGATAATCAGACCACCAATCGATTCTTTAATTTCGGTGTAGGGTCCGTTGCTTACCGTTTTATCTTTGCCAATCACCCTTCCTTTCCCATCCCATCGCTGGAGCTGCCTGGCCAGTTTATCGGTCCTTGCCAAATCACCGAACCATTCCTGCCATCTTATGAGATGCTCATTTAGTTCTTCAAGCGAAGGTTGTGACTCAGCCGTAGTATAATCTCTTCTAAATATCAATAAGAACTCGTTCATCGCTTTTTCATTTATTGGTTAACGCCATCATCACCATCAAAAGGTTGGTCCTTCATCCTGACCCCATCATCTAAAAACTCGCCGCCATCACTAAGGTCATGTTCGTGCATCGCATGATGTGCTCTTGCATCTTCTGCTTCTTCGTCCGGATTAAATAGTGCTCGTAAATTGTCCATGCTATTAGTTTATTTTAAATTCAGTTCATTCGACGGTTGAACCATTATGCTTATGGGGAGACAATGAAAATGCCACCAAATCAACATGCTGTTTATCAGACGATTGAAAATTAATATGATGTATGAGGGTGACTTTATTTCGCCAGCAACCTTGGTGCTCTCGAAATATGGCGCAGATTAGATGTCGGCTTTGCTTACTAAATACATGAAGTTTTGCATCTATCACTTTGTCGGATGCTACAGTTTAAACATGGTTGATGATGATTAACTGAACCGTGGTATGACCATGACTTTGGAGTCTGATTCTTAGCACCGGTTAGTCGGCATTTCGCTCATTCGATACGATGTAGCGATATATCGCGGCTCAGGGATTAAGCGCGTTGGCATAACTATCTTTATTACAAACAAATAGGATACGGCATGATTTTCTGATCTGATGGAAAATAACCACACAAAATGTATAAGCTAAAAACTGGAACTGTGAATGATGTTGATGAAATCTGGCAGGTGATTGAACAGACCTGGCTTGATAGCCGGACTAGCGGAGAAGAGCGCAGGGCGCTCATCAATCTCCTCAATATCACACACTCAATAGGTAAGATTAAAGCAGAGATTTTGAATAATTACCAGCGATATGTTTTAGTTGTAGAGGACGGTAGTGCTGTTGCTTTTGCATCGTATTCTTCAACAGGAATACACGAGCCGAGTTTTAAAATCCATAAAATTTATAACATGCCCTCGGTGCAGGGTAAAGGATACAACAAGATTCTGATCAGATACATTGAAGAGTTGGCTTCTAACAGAGGTAGTAAGCAATTAAGTGTTCATGTTGCAGAAAACGAGAAACGGATCTATTTTGAAGCACTTGGCTTTCTGGCAAAGGAGAAATCCCAAACGAATCACAAGTCAGAACAACAGGGAATCGAAATGATCAAGATTTTATGACTAAAAACGATATGACAAACAAATCCATTGTAACAGATAAGCTAAGCCCGCCTATTCCTACCGATTTACCTAATATCGATACGTCATTTTTCAATGATGTCCTGGAAGGGCTCACTGCCAATCGGAAACATTTAAAATCCAAATACTTCTACGACCTTAACGGCGATAAGTTATTTCAGGATATCATGAATAGCCCATCATATTGTCCTTTTCAATGTGAATTGGAGATATTTAAAGAACACTCAGCGCATATGGCAAGCCTGATCGTAAAACCAGGCGACAGCTTTGACTTGATCGAACTTGGTCCTGGTGATTGTAGAAAATCTCAATTTTTATTGAAAGCGCTCAAAAAGATAGATGCATCATTCTCCTACGTGCCTATCGACATTTCTAAACACGTGATCAGCCACCTGGAAGATGAATTGCCGAAGATTGTACCGGGAATTAAAATACAGGCTTTACATGGCGAATATGTAGACATGCTTGAGCAGGCCAGTACCCGTTCTACACGGAGGAAAGTGATCCTTTTTCTAGGTGCTAATCTTGGTAATATGAGTATGGTGGAGGCCATGAACTTTTGCAGGAGACTGAGAAGCCTGATGAATACAGGCGACATGGTGATTGCAGGTATTGACTTAAAAAAGGATCCTGCGACCATCCTTGCTGCATACAATGATCAAGCTGGTGTGACTGCAGCATTCAACCTTAACCTGTTAAAAAGGATCAATACGGAATTAAACGCTGATTTTGATATCAGCCAATTCAAACACTTTCCGACGTACGATCCTGAAACTGGTTCCTGTAAAAGTTATCTGATCAGCCGGAAAAATCAAACTGTAATCATAAGAGGTGATAAAAAAATACGTTTTGCAAAAGACGAGTATATCTACATGGAAATATCACAAAAGTATACCCCAGAACAAATCAAAACTATAGCTGAATCAGCTGCATTCACAGCTCTGCATAGCTTCTATGATAAAAAACGATGGTTTACTGATGTGATTTGGAATGTAAGCTAAAAAACCAGAGGGCGTTAGTAGCTAACACCCTCTGGTTTAAATTGTAATTCGTATCTATCAGGTCACGCTAAATTATTGTCTGCGTTCTGCAACAGATACTGGATATGCCTTTTGCCGATCTAACAACATCTGGTCAACGATTGCAATTCCATCGGGAAGGTCGCCGGGATTAAAAGATAAGGCCTTGTCACTCGCAAGTGTATTTTGAGCAATCTTATTGATTGTAAGTATGCCAAGTAAAATACGCTTTCTACTGTCCGGCCATGCAATCCCTGGATCAGCAACTTGATCTCCCTTTTCTGCAATTTGAGCATACATCTTAAACTTAACTGGCCCTTTGCCTACCCGAACTGCAATTTCCTGAGATAAATAATCGGGTCCGGCGTTTCGAACTTCATCGGGTGTTAAAAATTTCTCTCCATCAACCGGGATAAACTGATACCTGATTACAAATTCCTTGTTTTTACTGTTGACGAATCTAAAAGCATTAACTCCGTAATAAGCTAATGTGCCATAGCTTACACTTGGACTTTTCTGAGTAAGTAGAAATGTCTTTGCAATGGGATGAGACCCCAAAAATTGTTCAATAGGCGACGGATGTGCCGCCTGGGGTCCGCTTTTTGAAATAGCTAAAAGGAAGTCCCGGAACTCGTCTGTTGTGCTAACGGGAAATCCATTGAAACTGTGGGATACGATATCGGTCGTGTTTCCGTCTTTCAGATGAAACTTAATGGCAAGTCCTCTTGGATTAGAAGCTCCCACAGTATCTGGGATATCAGGGATACCTGTAAAATCGGAAAAGCGAAAAGTCACAGGGACATCCGACCCCTGGAAATGTGGCGCCTTAGAAATAGTTTTGGCGGCCGGATCCGGGCTAAACGTTCCTTCGAGGATGAGTCCTTTTGCGTGTACCGCGCGGGCATTAGGATGCTTTCCAAATGCCGCATGTAGTGCGCCAACCATCTGTTCGGGGCTTGATTTTGTCGTTTGATCCTGTGCTAAGGTCCCTTTTGCAGTAAGTAATAATGTAATTAAAGCGATAATTACCACTACAATAGCTTTTGACTTGTTCGTCAGAATCGCTGGCAAGATTGGATTTCTTTGTTGAGTTTTTGTGATCATGATTATGAGGTTTAATGTCCATTGCCTTATTCAAGATACATGCCCGTTATGCAAATAACTATATATCAGCTATTTAATGGTATTAAATTCATTTACAGCAAGATGATATTAAGTCAATAGGTAAATATTACGCGGTATATCGGCAACAAAATAGGGTTACTTATACCATTCGCTACGTCATTTATTGGATAACGACAGCGATTAGGGCGGCTATGACGTCACCTTAGGCAGATTGAGCTCTTGATATTTCGTGAGTCAATTACCAGCGCGCGTAATAGCGTCAGCCCAAAAAATCATAAGAAACTAAATTACAGCACATTAAAGCACGGCATGATATTATCATATTCCTAAGCACTTTTAATTGTAACTTAGTTCACATCCTAAAAACACTGAGCGCCCTGAGTTGATCAAACGATGAGAAATAACAACGATAATCTTCCCGACCATGCTACAGTAGATACATTAAAGTTGGAAATGGAAATCCTACTCACCTTGAGTAACGAACTTGCTGTAGCCCGTAGTCGCGAGGAAATCATAATGATCCTCAACAAAGGTCTGAGCAATCTTGTTGACTTTACCCATAGCCTGATTACGATAACAGATGATGATGGACAAAACTATCGCGCCTTCGCAGTAGACAAAGTGTCCAGGTCACCGGAAAAATCTAAATACATAGATGCCGTCTCTGCGCCGAATCCTGTTGATGATATCATCTACAATGTGGCTGCAAACAGCAACCATGCTGTAGTTATCGACATGAAATCCCAGGATTTACGAAAAACTCCATTATGGTTCAGACTTAATTATGCTGTTGGTTCCAGAGCGCTAATTATTAAAATGCTGCCAAATGCGGATAAGCAGAAATTTACATTAATGCTTTTCGCTGATCATGCCGAAACATTTGACAAGCACTCGCTTGAATTGATTGAACGTATATCCAGTCCGCTGTCAGGCATCGTAAGAAATATCAATGCCAGTGAGCATATTCTACAACGGGAACAAGAGAAATCTTTCCTGCTCAACTTCAGTCAGGACATTGCCGCAGTTAGAACAAAAACAGATCTGGAAGCTGCGATTTCGAATGTGCTATCCAGTGTTTTCAACATCCGTCTGACGATGATTAGAATCTTCGATGAAGATGGAGAAATGTTGAGTCCTTACATGTATGACCAACAGCTATTTGACGGTGAGCAGCAAGAATTCGTTGAACTTGCGACAAAGAAAATTCCTTATACAGAATATCTGACCGAAAAAGTGCTCAAAAGCTCCGAGCCAGTGATATTTGATATTTCAGAGGAAGAAAAAAATGGGAGCAGCGCACAGTATATTCAGTTTTGGAAAAAAGTGGGGCTGAAAAATGTGTATGGGACAGCATTACGTGTTGGAAACCGTAATATCGGCACAATGTGGTTGCTCACAGATGATGTTAACCTGACTTTGTTAAAAGGAATTTGTGCTCAGATATCTGTAGCTGTGTCCAATATTATTGCCAACGAAAAAATCTGGACTTACAAACAGAAACTTGAAATTGAAAATACCCACCTGCATGAACAGATCCGGGGATTGTATAATTTCTCAGACATCGTTGGCGACGGAATGCGTATGCAACAAGTCTATCACATGATGTCAGCAGTTACGGAGTCTGATACCACAGTCCTGATTCTCGGTGAAACAGGTACTGGCAAAGAATTAATCGCCAGAGCAGTGCATAATGCATCGCCAAGAAAGACAAAGATTATGGTTAAGGTGAACTGCGCAGCCCTGCCCCCTCATCTGATCGAAAGTGAACTTTTCGGTCATGAAAAGGGCGCATTCACCGGCGCATACGAAAATCGTATAGGTAAATTTGAGCTTGCACATGAGGGTACACTTTTCCTGGATGAGATTGGAGAGTTACCCCTGGAATTACAGGTAAAACTGCTTAGGGTACTTCAGGAAAAGGAATTTGAGCGTATAGGGGGTAAAACTACGATCAAAGTCGATGTTCGGATTATTGCGGCAACAAATCGTAATCTCGCAACTGAAGTCAATGCTGGAAGGTTTCGTTCCGATCTCTTCTATCGCCTAAACGTTTTCCCAATAGTGCTTCCTCCCTTGCGGGAACGAAGAGAAGATGTGGAGCAACTGACAAAATTCTTTATTGCACGCTATAGCAAAAAAACTGGAATAGATGTAAACGGTATCTCTGCTAACGCCCTTCAGGAGCTCAAAAACTATTCCTGGCCAGGAAATATCCGTGAACTTGAACACTTGATAGAGCGGAGTATATTGTTGGCCACTGAAAGTACCTTACAAAAAGTTCACTTACCGACACATATGGATGAAAGCCATCAGACAGAAAGCAATTTTGTTGGGCAGACATTGGATGATGTGGAGCGCCATCATATTATAGCAATGCTGAAATCCTGTCGCGGTAAAATATCCGGTAGTAGCGGCGCGGCAGAAATCCTGGGCGTACCACCATCAACACTCCATTCCAGAATGAAAAAACTTGGTATCAGCAGAGCTGATTACTTTCCTAAACTATAGACGGAATCTCGCATCAAGTTCATCACACCGCGTTATATCGTTAGTTACAACACGCCATCGAACAGCACTAACAGTCTATATAACAATATTTTAATCAAACAGGCACGATTCTTTGAATAGGTGTTTGAGTCATGTTTTTGATTCTTAACTATTGAAAAAAATATTTTTATGCAGCATGAAAACCAAGGTCATGAAAACTACGGAGCAGAAAAGCTCTATGGCCAATACGATACACAAGAAGAGTTGGACTCCGAATATAACGTAGAGACTGCTGTTCCAGACTTTCAGCAATATATTAGGTATTACCAGGAAACAAGTGAAAAGGTAAGATCAACGATCCCGAACCGGCGAACCTTTAACTACGGTCCAACACTCATGGAAAGGCTTACCGTTTACCCGGCTGAAAAACCGTATTCACCTGTACTTGTATTTATTCATGGAGGTTATTGGAGAATGGGCATTGGTGACGATTTTGACTTTATTGTTACCGGTCCGATTCAATCCGGTTTTACCGTGATCGTAATCACCTATGCCCTGGCTCCGCATGTA
>Ga0247815_10002426_pt1 | contig 13801 bp, 9 predicted proteins | sample UWRJL194509B1_FD_181014 | JGI IMG/M metagenome (GOLD analysis project Ga0247815, IMG submission 181014) | Plant litter microbial communities from Arlington Agricultural Research Station in Wisconsin, United States - UWRJ-L194-509B-1 | ecosystem: Environmental > Terrestrial > Plant litter >... | reverse complement strand
GTATCGGAGGGTCCGTTTGTTGAGACGGCTTCTCGTGGACCTTTCGCGGAGACGATGGCATGGAAAGTTCCTCAACTCAAAGCCACCCTGCTTCTTCAGTGGTCGCTCATCCAACGGCGTATCCCGAATCCTAGAGAAGATGCTGTCGAACGCGCAGTCTGGAGTGCCGTTCTCGGCGGTGCCTTCGATTACATGCGCGCTCTCGTCGTCAGCGTTCCCGACAGCAAGAGCCCAGACACCATCTTCGTCGATTCAGAGTTCCGCCATGATGTTCTCCGCGCGTTGGAGCGCACGCTCGTCAGCACAATCACACACATGTCTCCAGTTCTGCGTCGCATAAAGCATAAACAGGAAGATGTCTCTATCGCCAATGCTCGCAACGGACATAACAACAACGCAGAGCCGGAACCGGAGCGCCAGGACATCGCTGCACTGTTTGAGCTCATCGGGCAGCTGTACTCTGCCCTTCCAGACAACTCTGCGATTGCATTCTGGGTCGTGAACCCGGAGGACGGACCAGCAGCAGGTCGACTTAGTGCCTTTGTTCGCTGGGCCGCAGACTCGCGCGACCCGGCAGCACTTCAGGCTGCGTTTGTCATGGTTGCTGGTATCAGCAGAGGTCGCGAGTGCGCAGAGTACTCGTTCAACTTCCTTGCGAGCTCCGGCGCGGATGGTGGCGCGATGTTGTCATGGGTTCATCTGTTCCACGCACTCGAGCAATTCCACGTCAACTCAACTGGCGCTGGGTGGCGGCCGGCACAACAGGAGGTCTTCCTGCTTATCTCATTCCTCAAAATTCTTCGGACGGTGGCACTGCACTCGCCTGGAGCACGCCAAGCGCTGCACACCCACCCTCAGTTCAGGATGCTGCAGGCGATGCTCGTACTCGTCCCTGCGCACGTACCGCTTGAATTGAAGAGTGCGTTGCTTGACGCAGTTGCGGCCTTCTGTCTACCCGGCGGCAGCTCTGCCGTCGAGATCTGCCGCACCGTATGGAGCACCATGGACCGTGTTGGCGTCATTCGTGGTGTCGAGCGCGAATTTGAGAGCGTCGAGACTCCCGGTCACGTTTATCCTTCAACTGGCGCGCTTGTTCGTCTCCTCGGCACGCTCCTGCATACGCCTAAGCAGCTCGGTCTTTTGGATGCCAACACGGCAGCAGCAACACAGACTATCCCCGAGACGCTCAATATCTTCCCGTATACGAACTTCATCATCGATGGTGTCTTGCTCCGCATTGCGATGTTGGGCTACGCCAACCCTGTCGAGAAGTGGATGCTCATGGACGGCTGTCTTGCGTATATCGAGCGCGGCCTCGCAGCATTTGACCCGGCAACTTTGTTGATCAGTGTTACCACACCGCAGCAGCTCGCTGCTGCTCTTCAGCACCCAGGAGTCGACATTTTGGGTCGCATGTTGCACGACACAAGCCTCCGCTCCTTCATTCTAGCCTTTGTAGACGAGAGCGCAAATGTCCACCTGAGGCCTGCCAGCCGAGATGGTGCAACCGCCTTCGACAACGGCGTCGTCCGTGCCCTTCGTATTGTCCTCAGGACGCTCGAGATTCAGCAGTCTTTCCTTGATGACGTCCTTCCCATCGCGGCTCAGCATAGCATCACCATCAGCGGTGTCAAGCATGGTGGCGCGAACCTTGGGCCTTTGGACGAGGCGCTTGTGCTCAACGAGCGGGCGGTCGTGCAGATCTCGCTGTACGCGACGAGGCTCGGCGTCGACAGCACAGAGACGAAGACAGCAGGCGAAATGACGCTGCTTGCAGTGCAGATCCTGTCACACCTCGCTCAGTCGCCGGCCTTCCGTCACGGCGTAGTCGATCGTCTCAGCCTTATCTTGCAGAGAAGCGATGAGAGCCTTGTCGTCAGCGACGGCTTCGTGCGACTTCTGAAGGAAGAGGACAGGTTTGATCTCGGCGTTGGTGACGATGCGCTCGCCCCGCGGATCGGTGCTGGTGCTGTCGACGCTGTCGAAGGTGCCGAAGACATTGACATCGTTCCTGCGATCAAGGCCGCCGTCCTCGACCTCTTGCTCAAGGGTACGGCACCTGGTGCTCGGGCTCCTAATATCGCGCACTTCCTGCTTGGGTATACTCCATCAGCTGGGGCAACTGGCGAGGCCTCATTGCAGGATCCGTCCGCCGTAGACTCAAGACTGGCCTGCGTCCACGTCATTCTCGCCGTTCTCGAAGAGGGCATCCCGCGACTCGATGGTAGGCGCGGTAGGCGCGAGGAAGATTATGCCGCACCTCTTCATGCCCAACTTCCTGCGCTGGCTGAGAAGTTCTATCGGCTTATTCACCAATTGTGCTCTCACGAGTGGACCGCTTCCAGCACCATCCGGTATTTGCGGACACGAGAAGACTTCTTTGCCAGACAGCTCGCCGCTCTGCCTGCACGCTTACCTGTAGGCGCGCCTGCTGAAGGAGATGGCATCATCGCGTTTGAGGATGGGACATCAATTCGAACCGGCGCGAGGAGAGCCGGCGCGTTCATCAGGCTCCACGCCAACATCCTCGAGTTGGTCGCGCTCGAGATCCATGTCCTGATCGAGGAGGGTCAACACCAGCGTGCTACGCGCTTGCTCAAGCTCGTTTTTGGCACCATAACTGACTCGAACTATGACGATGATGATAACGGGATCCACGTCGATTTCCTCCAACCGTTCGTCATGGACAGCGGGTCGCTCACGCGAATTGTGGAGTACTTGCACGGCTTGGCTCTGCAATGGGTCGACGACACAACACCAGAGCAAATCGGCGTGACGCAATTGACGATGTACGATCCGGCACAGTTCGAGTCGTGCATTCGGCCGGATGAAGTGGGGTGCGAAGTGTACGATGTTCAATCCCTGCTCAGTGTTCTCGGTCAGGCGGCTGTACGGCATGGCGCCGCCCTCTCAGCGGCTGCACGGGATGTCCTCAAGGCAGAGACGCGGTTCGTGCTCGAGAGTGCAGCGGTTGACAACAGGAAGCGGGCAATCGCGCACGCTCGGTCGCTTGGCTTTGCAGCATGGTCGAAGGTCGTTGCGGTAGCACTCGCCAAAGGTCGCAACGCAACGAGCGAAGGCGCCCTCTTTGAATTGCTTCACGCCGTGCCTCCAGCACTGCGACGGATGGAAGTCGGCGTGTCCGCCGAGTCGCTTGCAGAGTCGCTCGTTGCACTGGTCTCCCGACTTCGCACCAATCGCAACCAGCAGGTTCTTCTCCAGGCTGCAACAGGGGCCCATGCCGACGACGCGATGGCTGCCGGTGCCTTGCCCATAGAACGCCTTCTCGCTCTCTTCCGCAGTCTTGTCGAGTGTGTTCTCGTCAGTGGAACCCCCGGTGTCGTTCGCGGGAATGTGTACAGCGCCCTCGTTGGGTACCTTCAGCTAATCGATGCTGAAAAAGAGCTAGCTGCCAAGCGACAGGATGAAGCACTCAACGGCGGGACAAACCAGATGGACGACTTCGCCAACGGACGGTCTGAGCTGGAGTCCGGCACACTATCGATTGTCAATGCGTTCGTCGACCGGCTCGTGCCCACCGTTTGCAAGGATGCAACTGATGGCGCTGAGGTTTGGAAGACGGTGGCGTTTACGCTCCTGGACGCGCTCGTCCGGTTGTCGCGCACGGAAAAGAGGCACGCCGTTTTACAGAGCCTGGCCAAGAGCGGATACCTGTCGAACTTCATCGTCGACCTGAAACGGAGCGAGGAGGACCTCTTCAGAGTTATCGGTACAGATCCAGGTTTGTGCCGGCCGGAGGATTCATGTTTCTGAGATGCTGACAGCGTACAACAGACGACCTTAACGCCCTCTACGTGTACGAGGCGAAGATGGCTCTTCTCATCCGGCTTGCTCAGACAAGGCAAGGGGCCGACGAGGTCTTCAAGTCGAAGTTCTTCTCCACGCTTTCATCCTGCGAGTTCATCGATGCGCGCCCTGAGACCGATGACACGTTTATGGGTGAGTTTGGATAAGCTTGCCACCCGATGCTCGCCCTCATCGTTGACATCGTTGTTTACAGACGACAACTCCTTCCTGCCAACGCCAATTCAACGCTACCACCAACTGCTGCTGCCAGCGCTTCAGCTCATTGACAGTGTTCTCTCCAGTGCCAGCGTTTCAAGTACAGCTGCCGCGAAGCAGGTTCGTTTTGAGTTCGACAGTCGCAGAAGCCATCTGATTGTGGTTCAGGCACTCGCATTCGTCCTGGCGCACCGCGAGACGATTCTTTCGATTCTGCGGGATCACCCACCGCGTGTGTCGCTCTCCATCCTCTCGGCTTACCAGCTAGTCGTCTCCCTCTGCAACTTCGTGGTGCCTCAAGTCCTTGCATCCGATCTGGCAAGTCCAATATTACTTCTGTTGGCCGGTGTAGAGCTAACGAAATACTCATGATCAGACCGGCTACACTGGCTTCGGTGGTGTCCACGCAGCAGCACTCAGCTTGACAGCAAAGTTCCTGTCAGCGAAGTACACCAACATCGAGGCGCGGCCGACGGATCAGGCGGAGCTCGATCTCGCCAACACGCGAGCCCCAGGTAAGACCCTTGCGAGACTCATAATTACAGAGCTCACCAGCCTTTCAGGATTTGGCGTTAACCAGTCGGTATACGAGGTCCGCTTGTACGACGCGGTAACGCTGTTGAGGAAGTGGTGCATCGTCTACCTGACGACAGCGAGCCGTTGTGGCAGCGGTATGTCATCATGACCGCGGTCTCTAAGGCTCAAACTCACACTCCTCAGAATCTGCAATCCAGTCTGTCCTGCTGATGACGCCTCCGGATCGTGAAGCAGACATGCACCCGGCTGCGCGAGCATCTGGGCCAACGATCTCGGACGCTATCCTCGCCCTTGGGGAAACCCTTGACGCTGCTGAGATGACGTTCGCCTCATTAGATCACATTGCGGCGAAGCTATCTGAATGGGACTCCGTGGGCATGGAAGAGATCGACGAGGTGCGTCATCTGTTTGAGATGCATTGACTTCTGCTAAAGCTATCGTAGATCGCATCTGCGTCTGGGCTCGCAATCGTCAACGAGCTTGATGGGCCGCAACGCAGGCTCGTCGCATTCATGGAGCTCGAACAGGCGCATGGCGTTGCTCACGGCAAGCTGCTCGGGACACTGCGTGCGTCATTCTACCCCGCCCAAACTCCAGCTCAATCTAATTACCCCACAGACAATCTTGAAATGCTGCTGCTCCTGGTCGGTGAACATCTCCAGCATACACATGACCAACCCAATCTCGTGCGGAGTGCAACGCAGCTTGGCATCAGTACCGCTGGACCTATCGGTGGGTTCAGCTCCATGGGTGACGACGCTGGCGACGCATTGCTCGGGAAGCTCGGTCGCTTGTTGGAGCCCACGCTCCAGCGACTTGATGGTCTTCAGCTGGTCAGTCGACTCCGACCTACGATTCATCCCCCTAATTGACGCGTTCCACAGAACCGCGACATCATCGGCCCAGACGCTGTGGTCAGACAGAAGTTCATCGAGACGATGTACAGAAGGATACGAGGAGCGACTGCCCTGTCTGCAGCAGGCGTTGAGGGCGACGATGACGACGATGACATGTCGTGAGCTACAGCTTACCATTCTCGCGCTTGAATAACCCCCGTCAAAATTCGGCCGTTGGGCGGCTGCCTGTAATTTGTACATCTGTGAAACGATCTAGCAATGCCGTACCGCTCTCAGTGATATTGGATGAGTGTGAGATCCCCACTAATCTGGTTACTGTGCACGTTTGGATTCTATCCAAGGCAATCTAAAGTACAACAAAGATATTACGAGAGGACGCAGTGAGAAACCGATACTATCTAGCACGAGCATACTGTTACAAGCATCTTGTGGACAAACCTCAAGTTGAAGTCATCGTGACGACAAACCCAGCGGAGCATCAAAAAGAACAAGCCGAGATGCGTCATCAACGGACCCACTCGAACTGACGAACATTCCGTTGAATCCTAAAGCAAGTATGTTAGCAGGGAGTGGGGCTGATAAATGCAATGCGGGACGCACGATTCGGGGAGTTCATCATCTGAGCCGTCGAGCTCACGAGCAAGGGAGTGCTTGGCGCGAACCTGTGCTGGCCACTTGGTGATGTCAAAGCCCGACGCCCACTCGTTCCCGATCTCAAACAGTGGAACGCCACTTCTAGTGAAGTCCTTTTCGTACTTGGCCCAGAGACCTGTCGGCAAACATAAGTTTTGAGATCGATTCGTTGCAATTGTTTTTGCTCACTGCTAAAATCTAGGGCTTTGTCGTTGGCATCAAGACCTTTGACGAGAGCCTTACGGAAGGCAGTGTCGACAAGCCTGTCTGTGCGCGTGGAGTTCTATCGCACATACGACGTCAGCTGGCGCTCGCTCCGCTCGTATCAGTGACAAATGGATTACACACCCTACGCATCCGCTTCTGAGGTCTCTCATCGCCTTGGCTGGTTTCGGGAGTCTCTCCATACTCTCCAAGGATGCAGTTGGATTTGGGTGTGGCTGCCCACCCATCCTGGCGCAACATCGCAGCGAGCAGGGTCGGCACCTCGCGAAGCGATTTGAGTTCCTCCAAATCGGCGAGGTCGCATGCGCTCTGCAGAATCTTTGCAGCAGTCATAACGACGTTTTCGGCGTTCGGGATGTCGATGGGGCGAAGCAGAGATCTGGGCCGAGCGGCCTGGCGGCATCGGAGGACAGTGTGCCATGCTGCTGCGAACACCCTTACGAAGGCGCAATAGCGGTCGCAGTCATCAATGCCTAGCCCGAACGCGTGAGATTAGATACCAAAGCGATATGTAATGGTGAAGTTACAACTCACTGTCGAGCTCCCCCTCGTCCAATGTCGCGATGAAGAATGTGAGAGCTTCCAATGAGTGCCATGTCTTCATCCCGGTCGCGTCCTTCTTCAACAAATGGTGAAACTCGCGGAATCTTTCCTCGAGCAGGTCGTACAGTGCGTAGGAGTAGAAGTCATTGTAAACGACCACCTGTAAAATGGTCAGACCGCAAGCTACCAGCCAGCTCTGTATTGTGATCCACGTACATCTTGCAGGTCTGGGTTGCGCTTATCGGCTTCCTCGTCGAGAATGTTGACTTCCTTGAGCGCATCTTCAGACCAGATCTCAGTCTGTGCGGATAAGGTTTCATCGACGTCAGCGGCGTTGACGAGGGGCAAACAACGGCCCGACAACGACGCACAGGGAATTTGTTGAGCATTGTGAAGCCTCTCGGTGCGGACGGTGGAGGCGGCGGCGCGACAAAGCTGCGAGCCCGCTTTTGCGAGCCACCCATAGTGCGCGTGTTAGAGAGGTCACGCATAGGCTGGGGAGGGCGGTAAGATGTTGGTGCAGTGGCCATCGTGCAGCTCAATGGGAACAGTTGGAGGGAGAGAAAAGGTTGAGAGCGTACGTGGACGAGCTATGGAGTTATGTACGGGCTTTGAACGTCACAGTGAAAGAGGAGGAGGGGCCTAATGCGTAATGGAGTTCGAACCTTTGGAGCTCGGCGTAAGGCGGCGCGGTGGGGCGCGTGGAGGCGAGGTCTGATCTTCGAACCCGTCGCGTCAGCCTGTCAGATATCAAATCGATACGCTCGCCCATTCAGATAGATTTTGGTCGACTATCCCCGCGTTATGATGGCAAGCAGGGCTTCAAACAGAGCCAGGAAAATGCCGAGGCAAGCTTCAACGCATCACGTGACTTTGACGAAGCTCCTCTGCCATCGGCCTTGCTATGCAGCGCATTACGCTCGCATGACCACGACGTTGTAATTCTCAGAACCGCGCAGGACTTACGACTCAGATCAGCGCGCAGCCACCCTGCAGTGAGCGGAGCTGGGCATGCGGTCACCTCGACGTAAGTTCTGCTAGCCAATGACCGCCCACCAGGCTCGCAGCATTCCCTCTCAACAACTGAGAAATCCAAACGATCTGCAACGTTCGAACACAAGGCGGGGATGGCAAACCTTGAGCAAGAGGGTTCAGCCCGAGATGCAGGTACCGACGCCTCAACGCTATCAGACAAACCTCTGGCTGAGCCCGAAGACCGAGCCGAAGAGCTTGTAACAAAACATCATCAGGATTAGCGACGTCTTTGAGGCTGTGATACCTAGAGGAGATGGACTAGGATTCCGGCATCCCCTACGTCGAGTGAACCTGCTGTGGACACGAGGTCACCGGAAGTCAGCCTCTTGTCGTCACGCCACGACTAAACAAAGTCACTGACTTGCTACATGCTAATGCGCGCTCGTGACTCGTAATGATTTTTGGATTATGGGGTCTCGCTTGATGTTGACCTGGACTTGGCTGAGCTGGGAATTCGTTGTTGCTAGCAAGCTCTGAGTCAAGCCGAGAGAGCAACAGAGCTCGTCAGAAGCTCAACGGGCTAGCGATCAGCGATCAACCCCTCTAGTCAACCTCGTTTCAAGCAAGATAATACTGCGACTGGTGCCCACAACTTCGCAAAATGTAGGCATGAGGCTGCAGGCACTGATACCCCAGCAGCGGGCACGGTCGCTCAATGCTCGCGGGGTGCAAAACTGAAATCCTATGCGTTTACGTAGAGTATGCGTCGTGACAATCTAGATCAGATCAGAAGGCGGTGGAGCGGCACAAAGACAGTTTGCGTGACAGCAGAACGAGAGCGCCACAAAGAGCCGCGTGTCGCGGAGTTGCAATCGGATCACTGCTGTCCTACAATCAGGAACCAGTTGAGATGGGAAGCTGGGGTCTGACAAGAGCCAACGAAGCGACAAGATACCTGCCAATGCTGCTTCGAGTTACTCTATTTGAAGCAACCGATGGTAGAACCTGAGCTCTCGGGTTGATTTTGACAGAGCTTGGTGTGACGCTCACAATAGGCGTGTCTCAATTATAAAATACAAGTGGAATTGAACTGAGTAGCATTACAGGGGTTGAGTTGTATTGCTCGGGTGACTGAGCCACGGGTGGAGAGATATAATCGGTGGAGAACTGGCGCCGAACGTCACCAAGACTCACCACAGCCCAGAGATTGGTCTCACGGGGCATACCAGATGGTCAGACATTTGAAGAGAAGATGAAAACTTTAACAAAAGAGTACAATTCACCAAAAAAGACCATTTAGCACAAACTACATGCCCTATCCGCGCCTCATGCTACCCAATTCGAGAATCTTGATTAGTGTGTCTCCCAGTAAGCGCGAAGAGCCGCAATGACTGCTGGGGCGTTATCGTATGCACCAAGAGCAGACAACGCCGGAAGCTCCGTGTTCTGAACGCTTGCCGCGCTCCAAGGACCCAGACCCGGCTGCGCCTGGAAACGAGCATCCATCGGATCGGAGAACTGATTGAACTCGGGGTAGCCGAAGTCGGTAAGCAGATCTGTGATGCGAGGGGTTTAGACAGGATCAACCATCGCGGAGTGGTCTCGTCCTCACCAGTCACGTTGAAGGCTGCCAGCATGTCGTGATCCTCATGAATCAGATTGTGGCAGTGGAACACTATAAGATCGGTTAGGCCGAAGTTCAGATAGTAGGCGGAGAACGCACTGTAAAGCCCCGGCCAGGGCTCGAAGCGAGCGCGGACCTGAACGACCTCGTTCTCACCCTGTACCAGCATCAGGACTGCGCGACGTCAGGCATAATGCCGAAAAAACTCACGAGAAGCACAACATCCTTGAGCGCAACCTGTTCATAAGGTTCAACAGCGCCTCTGCCGCCGCTACGCGAGACGATCCTGGAAGCCGTGTGTTAGCACCAGCACAATCACTACGGATGGAGAGGACACTCACATGAAGTCTACGAGGTGAACGTGAACTGTGGGGAGTAGATGGTCAGTGCAACTCTCTGGAATAAGCATACTACGAACCTGGATGGATCCAACCTCCAGATTTGTTCTCGAGGATCCATTGCTCAGTATCTCCACGTTTAGGATGGGCCAAGACTCGGTTTTGATGGTCAGCAAAGCCCACACTAAGTGGTACCCCTTAGTACGGCTTGGAGCTTGCTTATCGAAAGCGACGCACCCGTTGATTAGCCACTGGCTATTGGAACGCTCGAACCGGAAAGTGTGAGCGGGACTAGCAACAGGGTCGGGGAGATCGTGTCCTGCGAGAACCGCTGGGACACTGTTCCCAGCAGTCGAAGTCACTGTCGAGCCAACACGGAACTGTATGATTCTATCGGTCGCGGCGTAGTCCTCGTTACCCATGAAGTCGCGTTCGTTCTTGAGCGTGAGGTTGCGACCAACGAAAGGCGCAAAGTCGATGACGACGTCCCAACGTTCGGCGATGCCAAGTACAAGGCTGGTCGTGTTCACGGCGGAAGAAACCAGACCAGCATCGCTGGCTACGACGGTCATAGGGACGCGCGCGCTCTGACCAGTTGCAACCAGATAGACCTTGAAGCTTCGGCTAACCGATGCATCGAGAAGTCGGAATCGGTACTTGCGAGGCTCGACATTGAGGAAGGGCCACGGCTGACTGTTGACACTGATAACGTCACCGTAGAGCGCGTCATCCTCACCAGCGGGGGAGACCAGCTGACCATTCGACTGGTGGTAGCGGGAAGCAATCATGAGCGGAATGTCGTATTGGCCCTTAGGCAATTCGAGGGAGTCCTCAGCCGGGTCGTCGAGAATGTAAAAGCCGGCTTGGCCATAGTAAGCGTTGACGGCGGTGATCTCGAAGGCGTGATCGTGGTACCAGAGAGTACGAGCAGACTGACGATTCCTGCAGGGATATTAGCGTGCAGCACGCTTACGGGAGTCATAAATCATACGGCTGCCAGAGATGGAAGTCAGCACCTTCGATCAAGTCATAGCTTTAGCACACGCACGTAGTAGTACATCTTGTTGTAGCCAGCAGGAACGAGATCGTCAGCCCAGCCATCCCAGGCCGCGCGGGAGAAAGAGCCATGGAGGTGAATTGCTGACGAGCGGTTGCTCTTGTTGATGAATCGCACGGCGGTCTCACGGCCGCGAGCAACTCGGAACGTGGGACCGGGTGCGATGCCGTTGTATCCCACGTAATTGGTGGCCTGGAACCCTTGTGATGCGGGATAGGTCTGGGCGCTGAAGCCGCCAATGGTCAGTCTACCAGTCTACGCGCACTCCAGCTAAGCGGCCCTTACCTGAAGCTTTCGATTGTCATCTCATAGTAATCTATCACCGTGCCAGTCGACGAGTTCGTATAGGTCGCCGTTGGCTGAGCGATGGGAGGAATGGGCAGCGGGTTCTGGAAGATCTCTGGAACGGCGCGAAAGGTAGTTGAGAGTAGTGTCGAGCAACAATCGAGACAATCACAGTGAACGCACGAGTGTACTCGGGGGACTCCCAATCGTCGTCTCCGGCGATGACGGCGGAGAGGTGCACGAAGAGAATCAAGAGAGCTGCAGAGAAAGCCATATTGACTTGGGAACCCTGAGGATGAGCTGAGGTACGAGTTGATCTGGAGCCCAGGCGAGCTCATCTTTTATACGGTGAGCGGTCAAGTAGGAATCAGACGAAAACCACAGTACGGATCATGCCACTCGGTATGATTTCTATCGCTTTAAACGCGTGCTCGGGAACCTGTTGAATCGTTTGAAGGCTGAGAATAACCGTGTCTCGTACTACGAAGCAAAGGTGCACCGGAGATCGGACAAAGGCACCACACTGACATTCCCCGAACAGAGCGAGGCTCTCCCATCGAGAACCCCTTGCTAGCAGTGTCCAATAACATGATAATGCCGATTACTGGCCCAGTTAAGGCTAGTCTGACAAATTGCGTAGGCTGCAGGGCTGTCTTCGTAGTGAGAATGGCGACCTGGCGCCAAAAAGCTCGCAAATACAGCGCGACTGCGGCCAATCGGGGAAAATAAAGGGCACCGATGGTTTCAGTCAGGAACAAATCGTAGTAGGGTCCAATGGTTTAACGAGAGCGCTGCAGTATGGGGAATAGCCGCAGCCCTTCAGAGCACAACACGACCGCCCAAAGTCCAATTAACAGCTGACGGCAGAGGAAACAGAGCGGCATAAGCACCGATCAAATCGTGCCAAGACTACCGGAAACGGATCGAGTAGCGGTCATGGCTTTAGATGATGCCGAGGGCCGCGAGAGAGATATGCCGGTGCTGCGTGCCTCGAAAGAACCTGACGACTGTCATCCCAGGCCCTAGCATCCAATCAGAGGCCTAGGCAGCCTGGGGGCCTGGGTTTTGCATTCAAAGCGTGCTCAGCCCGATTGGCGGTGAGAATCTGTAGCAACAGTAAGAGGACAAGGTGTGTTTGAACTCCGATTCAGTCAATCCGCTGGTCTGGATGATTTCCAACCAAGTGAGCGGGAAGGCGGACCAGCATACGAGTATCAACCCACTACCATGGCACTGGGAACCAGTCACTGTCGTCCCGGTATACAGGCGGGCCTTGGCGTTTCCGGTGACCGGTCATCAAGAAGCCATTCTGCTGCCACGCTGCCTGGCGCTCACTGAACTCAATTGTTTGCTTGGGCGAAGTCGCCATCTGCTAATCAGGGTGCCTATTTACTTGTTCAGTTGTACGAGACTGATTTGGAGGCACTCAGTGACAGCCGTGATGTTTCTCTTCCTGCCCATGTGCAGGTATTTCGGTCAGCGACCGAGAAACATCGGTGATGGGACCTGTGCCTGCGATTGCAGGGGCAAATCCAGCAAGAAAGGCATCATGTACTGTGTAACAATGACTCCGCGTCATTTGCTTTGTTCCGCCGTGTCAGCGGAACAGCGGGGCACAGGAACCGCACCCAACCTCACGCGGCAGAATCTGAAACCCCTTGTACCGAACGGGCCCTCGTTTGTCAATCTCAACAGCGCGCTGACCGCTGAGGTAGCTCAGCATACCCCTTCTCGGATGCCTATGAGACACGGACAGGGGGATATGTGTCTGACATATGCGCATGGGTCTATGGTCTTGGCACTACTCAATCCACGACAGGCTCCTTTTTACCGATTCTCGGACGGCATATGTAGACTCTACTAGATATTGCATCGGCAAATCTGTCTTGAGCTTCTCGCTTTTGAGAAGTGTGGCTTTGAAGCCCGCCCACGGCAGACTCATTCAACTCCCGCATCAGATCAATATCACAACCAGCGACCGCCCGCAGGCATCGCAACGCAGATAATATCGTGGAGGTATGACACGTGCACGGCTAGATAGAATTACAGAACGATCAAGAAATGCGAGGGTAAGTGATGACAATCGGGTTCGCAGAGAGAAGCGGACAAGCACGAGCGAGAAATGAGGATCATAGTGAAGCACAGAATCAGTACGCGAACCGCAGCTGATCGCGTGTGAACGTTGGCGGCTTCCACTGAAGCGCCTCAGGCGCGATACGTCGCCGCTTCTTGGACTTGCTGCGCTCGTGTTGCGCCTTGACAGCCTCCGACACATAGATCACGTTCGAGCCGTTGTAGTGCTTGAACAGTTCAAGCGTCTTGCATCTACAAAGATGTCAGCTATCGACTTCGGCTTCGACCAGCAGACGTAACGCACGTGTTCATAATGTCCGCATGGGTGATTGAGGTTCTGTGCGCAATGTCATCGATGCTGATATCGTCGCTTGGATTATTGAGTAGAACGTCCAGAACGGTTTCTGCCCAGTAAGCGCGATATGACAACAGGCCGAGATCGGAAAGCGGCTTCTCCGGGCTGCCGAGCTTGTGTTCGCGCTTCGAGAGTTCGTATGAGAATTCGATGAGCAGTTTGCCATAGCCGTGCCGTTGATGTTGAGGTAAGGTGAGGATACAAGCGACGTTATAGTTCTCTGCACTCTCCTTCTCTTTGGAGAAGTAGCCGATGATGTGGCAGCCTTGGTCGTCG
>Ga0247815_10002425_pt1 | contig 13803 bp, 18 predicted proteins | sample UWRJL194509B1_FD_181014 | JGI IMG/M metagenome (GOLD analysis project Ga0247815, IMG submission 181014) | Plant litter microbial communities from Arlington Agricultural Research Station in Wisconsin, United States - UWRJ-L194-509B-1 | ecosystem: Environmental > Terrestrial > Plant litter >... | reverse complement strand
GTGAACGCGCGATTCGCGCTCAGCAACGTACAAGGGAATTCCGGCGCCACCGGTGACAACGTGTCACGTCAGAGGAGCTGCGGCGCGCTATTTGGGAACGAATTTCAAATCAAGGCGGAAAGAGGATCATTCACAGCCTGAATCCATCAAAAGATTGGCGCAAAGCGATCCTATTGGATCAAATAACCGGTGTGGTACGCTACTCGTCGAAGTGGCACAAGGAAGAGCGCAGTTTCGGCAAACAGCGACCGGCATTTGGCCACAGTCACGATTTGATTTATTACCTTCACTTCGAAGCAAGTGTTCATCCAAAATAGACCACCAGCGTCGAATTGGACTGGTCAACCATATAAGAGTAATCGCCGGTGATCAACCCGTACGTTTGGACGCCGAAGCCACAAGCGACCACAAGAGATCTGGGTCGCACAACACAATCGACTACTATTAAGATTTTACCATGTCGGCCGAGACATCCTCGATTTGGATAACAAGGCTGCCCAGAGTTCCCATTTGGTCAACGCTTGGGCCAGGTTATACTCCCGTCAATCCAGCGCAGCGCATGGCGCAAGCATACAACTAGTGATCACTCACATACAACCTCATCATCATCAAAACGCTACACTACACGTCCCGCAGATAGATCCTCGCCCGCCAACCATCGATTTAGCATTGCCAATGCCTGCACCGGACGGTCGTACGGTACCTGCCCTGTCCTCAGCAATCGTTCGTCTCACAGTGCCAAACGCTGGACTCACCATATGTCCAGCCTCGTCAACAGTTGCATATGTTAACCCTCCCGCGCTCTTCGTCCGCCCTGCTCGCACTCCGTCGACCATCCATTCCTTCAACGGCTTCTCAGCAAACGTTGCGCCGTGGGTCCACTCGAGAGCATTCGTCCAAGCGAGGTTATCAAGCCAGCTGCATTTCCAGTCATAAGTTCCTGTGAGACAATCAGAGTGAAAACGGCAGATTAGTTTCGTCGAGGTGAGAGAGAGTGGCGCGAGCGTACCGACGTAGACGAGTACTGGTATTCCCCGTTCCAGCAGTTCGGCCACATATGACTTTGCCGGGCGGACGATGTCGAGATTCCTGTCGAACGCAAAACCTACATCATCTGAACAGCTACTGAAGTTCCCGACACTGTTTGATACACCGAGCATATGTCGCACGTCGGGCCGGTCAAGCCACTTCTCAATATGCCTGTCGGTGTAAAGTCAGACGAAAAGGAACTCATAACGCGTGAGGTGAGACTGGCGTGCCCCATAGCCGGATAGCAGCCGGTAGTATCGAGAGTACCGTCGCATGGTGAGCCAATGTTGAACGGATTGATTCCGCTTGTGAGGAACGGTACCGACGTCTCGGATTCGCAGAACTTGATCGAGGCTCTGCAGGCTATCGCGTCTAACTGGTCTGCGCAGCTTTCCTTGAACCACTTCTGACATCGGGGCAACTGAGCAAGTTACCCAAATCAGACAGACGGATGAGGTAGGATGATGGAGAGCTTGCGTACGGCTTGCCTCATCCGAACGCAGACTGAGATCGGTAGAACGGGCTTGAGGCCGCTGCTCGCTGTACAGGCCATTTTGTAGTACGACTGGAATCGCCTGGTCATGATCGTCAGCAGGACACCAACGCGAGGAGTGAGGGAACAACAACATCGCGAAGTCCACGGCGCCATTGCCGATGAGAATCGAAGCCAAGTTGATAGGCTCGCGTCCGTCAGCCAAAGCCACAGCGTTGTAATCGTACAGGGTGGACGCAAAAATAGGAAGGTAGTGTCCCTGCGCATGCCGTCAGCCACAACACACCCCAGCCAAAGAAGATGACCAACTGCGAAACTCTCCCCGCTCAGGTGCAAAGGGCGGCCTTTGAACGCGACGAACGTCTCGAAGAAGATCGTGATGAAGGCTACAACATCAACAGCGGCGTCCTCGGTCGTGCTCTAGCCAAGTTGTCAGTATGGCTGTCTGAAGCGTTCGAGTTGAGAAGCCGCACGACGCTTTCGCCATGTGTAGCATACGAGAAACCGACGTCGACCGGCTGGTCGAGGAAGAACACATTTGCCTGTGACCTTTGAGCTAAAGAAGCAGGTATGAGGTATTCCGTAGACGGACCTTTGTGTTCCATGCATGTGGGTTGTATTTGGGACCATGCTCGTCATGGATGTTGCAAGGACCTGGCATTGCAGAACGATAAGGACGGATACAGGTTTGCCATGTAATGCATACCGAGCTCCATGAATGCGCCTAGGGAGCTGAAATCCCGATTAGCGGGTTCATCAACTCACACGCAGTAGCGGCCTTACTCACCTCGAGCAACCTGGTCCGCCTGTGAAACGAATGGATTGGAATACCACTAAGGATTCAAGAGATGCTCACCATTTATCCACATGACAACTGGGTCTTCATCAGGGCTGCTCCGGCTCTCAAAGAAGTAGAAGAAGAGGTGTCGCGCCTCAACGTTGATGTACCCCGAGTATGACCTACAGAAAGACGCTGATATGAGCACCAGTTGCACTGCCCGTGCTTGCAGAGATACTCACTTGGACTTGTTGTCGCAAAGGTCTTTCAGTTGCTTGATGCGGACACTGTGCTTTGGGAACGCAGAGTGGCTGAACGTCGTGAACCGTTCACTGCTGAGCGCGCTCAAATCTTGCTCGGGAGCAGAGAAATTGTCCAGATTCAGAGTTAAAGGATCCTGGGCAGCCCAAGCCACAGAGGCAAGCAAGGTCAGGGTGGCCACGCGCATCGGGTCCACGGTGTGGATGCGACGAAAGGAGCAGGAGGAAGAGCCACGTGGTTAGCGGCGCATTCAGCGCGGGATCCCGCAGATTCGGATAGACCACCGCCCACTTGTGCCTGCACGGAGAGCTTGTGATCGGCGAGGAGACGAGAAGCGCGAAACAGCGTGACAATGGTGGTGCCGGCGTTTTGCCGGCTTCGCGTCGGCTTGCCTTCCGCCTCAGATCGCCACCCTCTTCGTCGACAGGTCCGACCGAACACCCGCACGCCTCTAGGGTCCGAGTCGAACAGCAGCAAACTTTGACGCTACAGATCTGCTTGCCATATGGCGGAGGCGTCTACGCTGCACCGCTGTACAGCGCGTGATATGATTCGGCGTTCGCGTCGTATACAGCCACGCCCGGCCTAGTCAGAGAAGATCCAAACTGCGCAAATTTGAGACTACGTGTGTGTGCCCAGGTCCGACGCGTCGTTTCGCTAAGCGAGCTGACCCGCACACGGCATATGCTCTTAGCACCACCTCGCCTTATGTTCATTGCCCGCAACTAGTACTTGACCAAATAGCACCTGATACCCATTAAGATTGCGCGGACTTCTTACCACTAGTGGGCCCTTCATCTTCGAGAGCTCACCAAGGACTCGTCTAGCCGAAATCTCCACGGTCACGCCCAATCTTCCGCTCACCCTTCTGCCTGCTCAACCTCCGGATTCGTCTTCAACAATGCCGTCATCCCTCAACCCAGGTCTGTACTCTCACAACATCCACTTTATGCAATGCTAGTTACCGCATCTTATTCGGACCTGTGCCTACTTCAACTCTCAAAAGCCTCGTTGCCTCGTTGCAGCCTCCTCGTCACGCCACCTCGTACATCACCAAATGTGCTACAGATATATGATAACAAACTTCAGTCATCTCATGGCACAATGGGTGACTTGAATTGTATGTGTCAGCCCAATTTCGGGTTCAGCAGCATGAAGAACACATTTAACCTCGCTGCGCTCTCGTCGATTCGGGCATTGACGTCTTGGTTCACCCAATCCCAATTCGCCTCGGAGGCCTTCGTCGCGTCGCTCTCGGCTAAGAACGATGTCATGCTCCGGATGTCTCCTGAATAACTTGGGCTTGCAGGCGGAGGACCGTAGTTGACGTCGATACGTTGTGAGCGGGAACAGGGTCGCGGAGAAGCGCGGGTCCGAGACACCGTGTTCGTCTGTCCCATTTTCATCCTCTCGTTTTCTCGCTGTTCATTCTCCTCTTTACGTTCTTCGTTGACCCTGCTCGGCCGGGCATTCTGTGTGTGTGTGTGTAATCTTGTCCTTCTTTGCGCGTGCCGTTATGCTCCTTTTCCTCGGCTCCCATCCCTGCCATAACGTTCGCCATGGTGTTTCCTGCTCTACACCGTTGATCATGAGTTTATTTCGAATCCCTCGCATCTATTAAATTAGACAGTAAAACATCAGCCACGTCGTTCGCCGCTGTGTTCTGTACGGCGAGAAAGGCTGTGGTATCGTCGACTTCTCAATTGTAAAATCCTAGGATTTGGTGGTTTCGTATTAGCTACCTTCGAGACCAGTGATCACGACAAATCGCCGCATGCTGTCATCAGAACTTGGGGATCAGTTTCCAATCATGTTCACTGCCTCCGGTGTTTGCCACGTACACGGTTGCAGGCAAATCCCCGAGCGGCCGTACGACGGTGTGCCTCTTGCCTACCGCCTCACGATCTTGCGTCGACAGCTCTCGCACTGTCTTCATCAAGACATATCATGGATAAGGGACCTGGAAGAAGCGGCGGAACACGTCGCGTGCAGCGCGCTGAGCATGGCGCTATGTTTGGTAGCAGCGCGACAACTGTTTCCAACCTCAACACGAACGCGAACTACGTAAATGCGCCCGTCGGGACACTTTTAAACTTCAATCCGGTTATCAACAACATTGTTGCAGGGGCCATGACAACAGAATCAGTGCGTTTGAGCTGAGGAGCATGGCCGTGTAAACTGACTTGCTTACAGGACGCCATCCAGATCAAAATCGCCACCTGTAAGAAACTCTCTCTAAAATCAACTGAGCCGCACTTAATACTTTATAGTTCTGAATTTGCGATACGTTGCCCAAGCGGTTTACGGCGCACAAATCGAAGATGGTTGTATGAAAGACACGCGCGTTCAAGTTTTACGCGACATCGATGCATGGATCAAAGACCTCAAAGGGCCTCAGATCTTTTGGCTGGCGGGAATGGCGGGAACAGGCAAGAGCGCCATTGCCTGGACCGTCTGTTCACGTGCAAATGATGACTTGGAGGTCATCCTCGGCGGCAGCTTCTTCTGTTCGCGATCGACGGGTGTGAGCGGACAACGGGATGTGCGCTGCGTGGTGCCGACTCTCGCCCAGCTCATGGCCCGCCAATCTGTCGAATTCGCTGAAGCTCTCGCTGCAGAGCTGGCGCGTGATCCAGAGGTCTTGCACCAGCAGGTCAGAGTGCAGGTTGAGAAGCTACTGTACAAGCCCCTGCTTTCACTCAAGGACTCTCTCGTTCCAATAATGTTCGTCATTGACGCCCTCGACGAATGTGGCGGGCAGTTGACTGAGAACGGGGCGATCGATGACGCAGAAACGCATCACATTGTCTCTGATATGCTCGAGGCGCTCGTCACGTTCTCACAGTCTGCTGTAAAGCTGCCGGTCAAATTCTTCGTTACTTCGAGGCCGGAGACGCACATTCGTGACACCCATGTATCAGACCACGCATTCAGCAAGGTCCTCCGTCTGCACACCGTCGACAAGAAACAAGTCACTGCCGACATTCGACTGTACATCTCCAACAGGCTATTCGCCACGTCAACCTTGCGGGGATTGTTCACGGAGGACGACATCAACACACTCGTCGACTTGTGCAATGGACTATTCATCGTCGCTGCGACGGCCCTAGGGCATACCCTCGGCGCAGGCATTGAGCTTGCTAGGGCGAGGTTCAATTCTTTACTCAACGCCTCTCGAGATAGTCTCAGCATCGGTGCCACAGAACCACTGGATCGCATGTACGCGGTTATTGTAGAGGATGCAGCAAAGGTGGGAGACGTTGAGACCAACCAGCTGCAAACGTTGCTGCGAATTCTCGCGGCACTGCTTTCCGCCCGGATGACGTTGTCAGTTGCAGCACTGGAGGACTTGCTTGATATACCTAGTGGGCAGCTACGCGCCGCCATGACTCGTCTTCATGCGGTTGTAAATGTTCCAGACGATGACGGTGACGCCAGTCTGCGTCCTGTGCACGCATCTTTCGGGGACTATCTGTTCGGACGGGCGTCGGGTCGTATTTGGATTTCCGAATCACTTGGTCATGAGGCTCTGGCCTATGGGTGCCTCCATATATTGGCGAAACGCCTTTACTTCAATGTCTCGCAGAGCCGATCTTCCTTCGAGCCGAATTTAGCGTTGCGGCCAAACAGCATCACGTTGTCTCTCGAGTACGCCTGTCTCCAGTGGATCTATCACATCTCTACTCTGCTCGAACTATCGAAAAATGACACAAGCTCGAAAAACATTCTCCGTCTGCGGTTCTTATCCTGGACTCAACGGTCGTCCCATGTTCTCCACCGAACAAGTCTTGAGAAGGAACTCGGCGCGATATTCCGGCCACGATTTTTGTTCTGGCTGGAGGTGATGAGCGTCCTCAACCAGGTCCAACGCGCCGCCGCGATGCTCATGTTTGCAGCTACTACAGTACGTCGCTCAGTTTGGCAATACTACACCGATGACTGACTTCTCAACCCAGGTTCGGGCTAAGGAACTAGCCCGATTTCTCCGCGATGCCAACTCGTTCGTCGCGTCTTCACACCAAGCAATATCCAGGAGTGCTTCACACATCTATATTTCTGCTCTTCCCTTTGCCGACACAGAATCACTCGTGTATAAGGACTTTGTTCCGCTGTGCACCGGTCTCATTTCAGTCGATCTAATCGGCGTCTCCCACCACGCAGGACGGCTTGTGATGACTCTCACTAGCCATGAAGACGCGGTCAACTCGATTGCGTACTCCTCAGACGGTCGCCTTCTTGCCTCAGCGTCAGCAGATGGTACCGCGCGCATCTGGGATATGCGTACCGGCGAGGAGGTGATGACATCGTTGCGTAGCGGGGATGGACCGGTTTGTTCTGTCGCCATTTCCCCCGACTGTAAAAGTTTCGTGTCGGGAACCGAAGGTGGTGCTGTGTGCATCTGGAGCCTTGCCAATGCCCATAATGCGGCACGGCGGCTGAGTGGCCACTCTGGTGCCGTATCAACTGTGTTATACTCTCCGAAAGGGTCCTACCTCGCGTCGGGTTCACTAGACAACACTGTATACTTGTGGAATGCGGAGACATACCAGCGGCTGGCCGTGCTAAAGGGTCACACCGATAAGGTTCACTCAATCGCCTTTTCCCCAGACAGCTTAGCGTTAGCCACTGGTTCAGAGGATCACACCATTCAGCTCTGGGATGTTCCCACGGGAAAGCCAAAGTACAAATCACCATACCATCACGACAAGCCAATCTACAGCCTCAGTTTCCTAGCAAATGGTCAAAAGATCGTTGCAGGTTCTGGGGACGATATCATCCTGTGTAAACCTCAAACAGGGAGAAACACTGCATCGGTGTATAGTGGCTCAGACCCCGTCATATCCGTCAACCCATCACCAGACGGACGTTTGCTGGTATCATCATATGGAAAGAGTGTTTGTCTCTCGACTCTGCCGAGTTTCCTGATCAAGACGTCCACTGTCATTCTCGAGGGTCACACCAAGACGGTCCGCGCAGCCACGTTCTCTCATAATGGCCTGTACATTGCCTCAGCATCCGATGATCACACCATCCGGATCTGGAACGCCAGCGGTGGGTTGGAGATCCAGCCGACCGCGACACACAAAGTGACGGACAATTATGCGGTCTCCGCCCTGATCATGTCCGACTCTCGCACGTTGACGGGGAATCTTAGAGGCGGGGTCAACACCGTCGCTGTATCCCCCGACGGCACTGCCATTGTGTCCGGCAGCAGTGATTATTCTGTTCGAGTCTGGGATGCGCAAGCCAGCGCCGCAAGGCTCCCGCCGCTGCTCGGGCACACGAGCCTGGTGCGCTCAATTGCTATTTCGTCCGATGGGCAGCTTATTGCTTCGGGATCGGATGACTACACGGTCAGGCTGTGGAACCTGTTAACGGGCAAGGCGGTTGGCGAGCCGATGCAGGGCCACTCCAATGATGTCAGAGCGGTGGCGTTTGCACCCGACACACGGTGGCTCGCATCGGGATCGAATGACAAGACAGTGCGTATCTGGGATGTGGCGAAACAACAGTCGTCGACAGTAGGCCCACTTCACGGCGGACATATCGTGTTGACAGTCGCTGTCTCTCCCGATGGTCGACTCGTTGCCGCAGGGGATTATAGCGGATATATTCACTTTTGGCAGAGTGAGACGGGTCAGCCCGAACGCGAGCCGCTTCGGACAAATTCGACATCTGTGTGGTCCATCGACTTCTCGCCCGATGGGGCACGTATTTTGGCTGGTGGGGAGGATAGCGCCGAGCGTGTTTGGATTTGGAACATCGGTACGGGAGAGCAGGTCTTTGCTCTCACGGGGCATAGCGGTACCGTGAACTCGGTCGTGTACTCTCCGGATGGCCGGTTTATCGCGACTGGCTCTAGTGACACGACAGTTCGTCTTTGGGACGCGTTGACGGGTGCACCTATCGCACTACTGGCTGGACACAACAGAATGGTACGGTCAGTGGCATTTACACCTGACAGTCACTCCGTCGCGTCGGGCTTCAGCGACGATACCATCAGGGTCTGGAATCTCACCCAAGCCATTATTGCATGCCCAGAAAGTGGTGGTGATATGGTCACAACGCTAAATGCCACCATCCTGGCCAATGGATGGCTACAAGCGCCATCCAGCGAGCTGCTGCTGTGGGTACCGACCGAGTATCGCCAATACATTCACGCACACGCATCCTCACCGCGTGTGGTCGTATCGTTTGACAAACGTGGCTGGCACAGGGGCCAGTCCTGGACCTCTTGCTGGGTTGCGGACACATCCGATCCTCGTTCTCATGCCCTGTAGCCGCCCACGCTCAGTTCCACACTTCAGCAGAATAGATCCCCCCAGGCTGCCTGTTTGAATGAGATTCAAAGCTGTATCACAGGTATCCATACGATTATCAACATTTCTAATTACAACAAGCAAATCCTTCACGAAACCCCAAACCTCATGAGTTTGTCATGATCTATGCATGCTTGACCTTATCAAACACCGTCACATGCGTTCCGTCCGAAAGCACATCAGGCCTCGGCACAAGCTTATAGTTACCAACCCGCGGCAACACAACAGCCCACGCGAGCCAGTACAGCGCACCACCCACAAAGATACCCACACTGACCGCCGGCGCGATCGCATACCATGTATTCTCATACACAGCCTCCTCTGGGCGTTCCGGCGCGATCCACGGAACGATGACGAGGAACAACGACACGAGGGTGAAGAATACCGCGACCGGCCATGTCGCGCGGACAGGCGGGTTCCAGTCTTTTGCCCATTGTGGTCGGTATGCACGGGGGAGGTATGCGAGTACGAGTACGAAGCCGACGCCGAAGTTGACGACGTTGAGAGGGTAGGAGCTGAGGTTGAGGACGAAGTTGTAGGCGTCTCCGCGGGGAGGTGCGAGGAGGATGATGAGCGTGACGATGACGTGCCATGTGAGACCGACGAGCGGGGCGTTGCGCGGTCGGTTCGATGCGAAGAGCTTGGAGAAGGGGATGATCCCGTCGCGGCCGAGTGCTTGGTCGAGACGGCCTTGGGCAAAGGTGACGCTGAAGACGTTAGCGGTGGCCGAGATCGCGACGAAGGTCGACAAGGCACACACAGACTTCATGCTGAACATGAATTTGAAGTAGAGGGCGGCCGTGAATTGCTTGCTTGCGATGAGCTCTGCCTTGGGGACCGTGATGTAGTAGGCGAGTTGGGCAGGAAGGTAGATGACGGTGATGAAGCCGAGGGCGAGAGGGCCTGCCAGGCGAATCGTGGGAGTCGGGTTTTTTGATCTTGCCAGTGGCGTAGTAGAGGCTAGAGTAGCCGACGAAGCTCCAGGTGGTCTGTTGCATGTATGTGTCAGAATGGTACGAGGGTAGGAGCACGAGGAAGGACCCACCTTGCAGACCGCAGAAGCGATACCATAAACATCGTTGCGCGAACCCGCGAACGAGTTATCGAAGTTGTTGTGCTTTGGTCCCTTAGATTTGCCAGCGAGGGTCGCGAAGCCGCTGAAAACGATGACAAACAAGACGATGATCTGGAACGAGCCAATAACGCTAAAGCTTTCATATCAGCAACAAAGCGGGATCTCGAGACAGACTTGAAGAATCATTTGAGGAAGTATAACCCCACTTGCGAAAGGAGTCACGGATAATGAGCATGGAGACAAGGACGACGACACCGATTCCGCGAGCAGTATAGTCGATGACTTTGTTGCCGCCTTCCCTGAGGAAGTACGCCCAGATGTGTAGGCGTTGCCAGCGGCCTGACCAAGAAGCAAGGCTTGTGCGGAGAACACGGCGGCGACGAGGTACTTGGGCTTGCTGCACGCATGTTGGAAGTAGTTGATGTCGCCGCCGTTGCGTGGAAGAGCAGTATCAAACTCGGAAAAGACATAGTAGCCGGTGGCAGCAATGTCTGCAGCCATGAACCAGTAGCTGTATACGATTGCTAGTCGATGTGGCGTCGGTCGATGACAGTGCTTCTCACACAAAGGCTCAACCCATTGAACCCAACACTTCCGCTCGGTGCAAGAAGCGTGGCCGTCGGCGCAAAGACACCGGTACCGACAATACGATTCACCATGTCAGGATTGCTACGCGCGTCGCGCATCTGGTTCACGGTGTGGCTGCGATGCCGGAGCAGGAGGAAGAGCCGCGTGGTAGGCTGCGAATTTAGCGTGGGAGTCCGCAGATCAGGAGAAGGATCATCGCCAGGTGCCTGAACGAAGAGCCTGTGATCGGCGAGGAGACAAGAAGTGCGAGGCGAGGTGACGAAGGTGGTGCCGGCGGTTTGCCGGCTTCGCGTCGACTTGCCCCTTTTGCCCTCTTGCCCTTCTGCCTCGTTCGCCAGCCTCTTCGCCAACAGGTCCGAACACCCGCGCATCTCTAGAGTCAGAGCCGAACATAATCAGTATTCAACACTACAGCCGGTGAATAGCTCGTCTTACGGTGGAGGCGTCTGTGCGACGTACAACGCGGGACGGGAATTCAGCATTCGCATCGTATACAGCCACGCGGGACCTATTAGGAGAATATCGAATGCGCATATTTGTGTGACTGAGTGCATGTGCGCTGGTTCGACACGCCGTTCCGTCAAGCGAGCCGACCCACATGGCGTATGCTATTAGCACCACCTCGGCTTGCGTTCATCGCCGGCGACCTAGCGAAACAACACCCAGTTCTCATTACACGTGACTTTTAAATGCTATTGGACCATTCAACTTGGATAGTACATCAAGAGGTCGTCCAGTCGATATATCTACGGTCACGCCGAACCTTCCGCTCACGCTTCTACCTGCTCAAACTTCAGACCCGTCCTCAACAATGTCGTCAACCATCATCGCAAGGCTGCTCTTCTGTACACGGACAAGCCCACACCGCGCAGCGTGCTCAGGAAAGGCGGGTAGCCCCTCAGACAACTCGGTTCGACTCTCGACGACACCAACGCCGTCTTCAGTGCAACACCGTCTACCCTGCTTTGGATCCCAACCTACTATTATGCACGTCGTTTCAAAAGATCGACGTCGCATTGCCGTCTACAGCGCGGGAAGGCAGAAAGGATGGCGATGCCAGGTTTATTGCGGGCCACCGCGAGTGACGAGAAGCGAGCAAGCATCAGGCGATGTACTGCGGAAGTCGAAAGTTCGAGGAAGAGTTGAACGGCTGGTACTTGCGGTAAATGTGCGTAATCTGTTTAAATCTGTCTGGCATCATCTTGATCAGTACGCTTACGCGCATGCCAGGTTCAACAACTGGTGCGGCGTAACTGGCGCAAGGTGTGTCCGTCTGGCTCTGCTATTGTCTTAAAACTACTCACGCACACACTCTGCTTCTGCGTGAACTTCTGGTCTTACAGTCAATAGTAACACGAAGTGGTCGAGGAGACTCTCAATCTGGCTCGTTCACGACAGCGCGACCGCTACTCCAAGCACCTCGACACTTCCTGTGACCGAAGTCTCATCTTCCGCGGACGCCATTTCAGCACATGGCCCAACCCTTTGTCCTGTCATCGCAAGCTTGCCCATCTGTCTAGCACCGGCGCCGACTGCTACAACCTACATCCCAGTTAGATCATCACGACGCAACAACCCGCGCGAGCTCTTCGCAGGTTTCGCGAGTCCCCGCCACATCGACAGCTCGGGTTGCAGGATCGGGTGTGACAACGATGACTGGCGCGGCTGGCAACAATGGATACTTGTGTTCCAGTAGCGGCTCGTGGTACAGCTGCCAAACTCGGTCTACCCTGATCGATCCAAGTGAAGTTCCTGGAAACAGCAGCGATAAATCCATGAAATTGGCCATGAGATTGCGTTGACGGTGTGGAATTTTCCAAGTCTGTGATAAACCGATGAGGTCCAGGGGCGTTCGGCTATTACCGCAAACGGAGTTTGAACATACGGTCTTCGAGTACGCCATGGTGTCCCGATATACAGATCGGAGTCTCGTCTGAAAACTTCTTGAACGTGAAGAAGAAGTTATTTTTGGTGTAATAATTTACTTACGCAAGGCCTACGCCAGTGGAGCGAGCATAGGGTAAGCTCTGTGGCCTTCGTGTGGAGCATGCCGAAGCCGCGTTTGTCCTGAACCTGCGCCCTCGACCGGGTGCGCCGGGTTTCTCAGGGTTTTCTGTGTCTTCTGCACTCGTACCAATCGTCAATAGCTTTGATATTCTCTCGTCACATTGCAGAAGTCGCGAGAGCAAACCAAAAGATGTGAAAGGCAGCAGTGACCCTAGCAACAATGGAGATAAGCCTCGATGAGGCTCATCAAAGTGCCCATGCTCCTTCGCTCAAGGTTTTCTAGGGCCCAAACCAGCATCCACGGATGTGGATTCCACATCCGCATCGAGATACAAATGACCCCTACCTTGAGAGTTTGAACGAGGGATATAGGTTAGGCGGGATGCGACCGTAGCTGTCTTCGCAATTCATCAACGGCAGGGTGATCCATGCCATTGTAACCCGCCGATCAGTCCCCAATCTTACGCAATGCATCCGGTATCTGCCACGCGGTAGACTGCAGGCAAGCTGCCAGGCGGCGTGAGTAATCTTGCCTTCCCACTGTTGGCGTTCTTCGCGATCTCCGCACGCATCCCCTGACTACCATCATGACCACGAATCCTGGAGTACCTAGCATCCCCGGTCTCGATGCACCACCTTCCGATATCAAATGGGACAACAACAAGGGTATAGTTCCTGCAGCAGTCATGAACCAAAGCTCGAACGCAAGCCACACAAACGGCCCGGTCGGCACGATCAATAACACCAATCAGACCACAAACCACTTCTATGGGAACGTGCCAAACGTGTCGGTGCGTGTAAACTTGCTCCAGGGTTCATACAGTCCGTCCTGAATTGCTTCCAGGACGCCATACAGAAGAGCATTGCAGAAAGTGAGATACTCCCTGGCACTCGAGCTGCATCTAACTCTTCGAAGTGCTAAAGTCGCGATACGTCGCTAAAGCGGTGTACGGCAGCCAGATCGAGAAGGGTTGCATGGAGGGCACACGCGTTCAAATACTGCGTGACATCGAGGCGTGGATCAATGGCCTGACCGGCCAACAGATCTTCTGGCTTACGGGAATGGCGGGAACTGGCAAAAGTGCGATCGCATTGAGCATCTGCAAACTTGTCTTCGGTGACGAACAGTTCGTCCTTGGAGGCACCTTCTTCTGTTCGCGTTCGACAGGTTTGAGCGCGCAACGCGATGTACGCTGCGTTGTGCCGACTCTGGCACAACTTTTCGCGCTTCAGTCGGCCAAATTTGCAGAAG
>Ga0247815_10002422_pt1 | contig 13821 bp, 18 predicted proteins | sample UWRJL194509B1_FD_181014 | JGI IMG/M metagenome (GOLD analysis project Ga0247815, IMG submission 181014) | Plant litter microbial communities from Arlington Agricultural Research Station in Wisconsin, United States - UWRJ-L194-509B-1 | ecosystem: Environmental > Terrestrial > Plant litter >... | reverse complement strand
CCTCTGCCCCCGTTCTTGCACCGATTGCGCCACGGAATCCCCCCTGTGGATCTCGCTGCCGGTCACCTTCCATTCCCCCTGCGCCGGCTACGCGTGTTCTTGAGACCCTCGCTTGGCCCCGCGGTGTGTTGGTCTTGGCTTCCATCCCATCCGGGCACGGAACCTGGCCAATAACCGCGATGCTCTTGCCCCTTCTGTCTGATTTGGTATGGCTGCGGCGAGAATCCGGGCGGTCGGGACGCAAGTGTGTGCGGTTCGCGGCATCGGGTGCAGTGGATGCATGCGCGGCTGGTTTTGGCATACAGTTACATTGCGTTTGCATTTGCACTTGCACTGCAGCGTGTGTGATAAGGTCTTCACCCATGTCTTGATACTGTTCCTGCGCTTGAAGGCGTGATTATGGGAACGGAGCAGTTGCTGACAGTCTTCTTTTTGCAGTTACGTCGTCACAGTTGTGGAAACTGATACGAAGCTCGATCCGCCGTCGAACACTGCGCAGACGGATCGTGTCGCCAAACTGCGCAATCAGCAAGAGCGGCAAACTCTCGTCGCACTGTTGTCCAAAGACGTCACAGGCCTGCTACAGCGGACCCGTCTGCAAGTGAGCGTGACCTGCCAAGCGTGGCACGCCAAGAATTCACGGCACATGTTACTCGGTATGCACACATCCATCTCCCTACTTCACGCACAACTGACCTATTGTGAAAAACAGACATTGTCGACTATTACGAGCCCCTGATGCTCATTGTCGGATCTCGAGGTGTCGGTCAACTCAAAGGCATCCTGCTCGGCTCTACTGCGCACTACCTCATTCAGAAGTCGTCCGTGCCCGTCATGGTTGCACGTCGTCGGCTTAAGCGGCCGTCTCGACGCACGGCACATCTTGCACCTGCACGCGCACCGCGTGTGCCACTCAGTCAGGCGGCGATCGACAAGACGGGTGCGGGTCGTGATGCAGATGTCGTGCACATGCGTGACGAGCTCAGGCGCGAAGAAGAGGAAGAGCTCGCTCGACGAAGCTCCGGTGTTGGGCCTGGGAGCGACGATGGTGGGGATGAAGAGGAGAGTGACGAGGACGAAGATGGCGCCCCGACTGCGAAGAAGGTCGCGGGTGCCTGATCATGAAGTGGTACGCGACTTTTGCTTTGATTGTGTAGGGCGATGAGCTAACTCTGGATTTAGGAGAAGTCGGTGTCTGTCGGTGACCATGGTGTTGGGTCTCTATCGTTTGTTTCTTGCTGTCGCGCTCACGTCCTGTTTCTCGCTGTTTTGGTTACCTCGGGGTATCATCGGTTCTTTTGTGGCATCTTACTCCTTGGTCGACTCGTCCCAAACCCCATCTCAATCTGTCTCCTGCCTTGCCTCTCATCTAGTCCGTCAGTGTTGCGGACGCATCGCTCTTGCCTTTGCTCGGCATTATCCTCTCGTCGTCGCTCAATCCTTAGCTCAGTTTATTCGCTACTTGCCTGTTACGTTCCGTCGCCTATATCCCCATCCCTCCCTCCCTCGTCCCTCCAAATCATATCTTTCGGGGCATCCAAAAACACTTCTCCCCCCAAACTCTTGCATGCTCTCTAGTTGCGCGCTCATTTGCATTGTCGCGCCTCGTCACGTCCTGACCTCCTTATATCCCATCCTCTTCGTCTTCCCTGTGTCTCTCATCGCATATCTCACCTGTCAGTGTCTTGTCCGTCGGATGTGGAATCTACAGTGTTGTGCTTGGTGTATTTGTGGCGTCGGCGTGGACATGAGGTCGACAGATGGATCTTGCCTGCGATGTTTCGGTACCAACGGCGCCCTTCAAGCTTACGGCAACGATCGCTTGGTTAAGCTTGAGGTCCCATACAAATCCAAGCTATCAGTTTGTTTGGTGGCATTGTCAGCTGCGGGCTGCGGGCATAGCATCCCGCAGCAGTTTCGTTGCTGTTACCAACTTCCGAGTGTTCGGAATTGCGGGTTGCAGAGGATCATACTTGCGGAGTCGCAAATGCGATCCGCACATGATCCTCCTCCCTGTTTTGTCGAACTTAAACAAACAGCCGATTTCCGACGTATGAGGACTCGCGTCGGGGGCGAACAGGGCCCCGGAAAGTGCAACGGCCGGTCGCGATGGATGCTGGTTCCAACGTATAAATAGTGTGAACCATCGTTGAAGCTGAAAGACAACCACCACTACGTACGCCAACTGCTCTGAACATGCGTGCGCCCTCCAGAAGGCCTTACACGAAGGCTTTAGTGCTCATGTTCTGCTGTAGCGTCGAAGCTCCAACCACCATGCCAGGCACCGTTGTGGAAGTATACCGCAGACGATATCAAGACTCAACTCGACGCAGCACTCGCGGCAGCCAAGGCAACACATGACCAGATTGCGGCTCTGCCACCCGGCGAGCGAAATCACTCGAATGTGTTCACTGTGTTCGCGCAGACCGAGGCCAACATCCTGAACCTCGAGCCGCTGCAGTTCCTACAATTCGTCACAACCGATGGCGCCACTCGCGACGCATCGGAAGCGGCGGAGCTAGCAATCAACGAGTTCAAAACCGAGTACCAGATGCGTCCCGACCTGTTCCAGACCTTTGTCGACGCTCGCGAGAATGCCTTGAAGGACGACGGCGACAAGCTCACCTCCGAGGACCGGCGCTACATGGATAAGGTCATTTTGGACGGCAAGCGTGCTGGTCTGGCGCTCTCCGAAGACGACCGGGTCAAGTATAAGCAGCTGCAGAAGGACCTCGATGCGCTCAAAGTCGAGTATCATCGCAACATCAACACCGCCAAGGGCTTCGTTGCGTTTACGCGCGAGGAACTGGAGGGTGTTCCCGATAACACTCTATCCAAGTACAAGGAGCTCGAGGATGGCCGCCTCGCCGTCACTCATAGAGATCCTGACTTCGGTCCAGTGGTGCGTCTCGCCTCAATTGTGCAAGCCACTTGGAACTAACCTCCTCCTCCCAGTTGCGGTATGCCAAAAGCGGCGAGACTCGTCGCACACTATGGCTCAGTCACCAGAATCGCGTTCCAGAGAACGGCGAGGTGTTCGATAAGATGGTGAGCTTGCGCCGCCAGCTCGCCGAGATCCTCGGCTATCCAACTTGGGCGGACTACATTACCGAAGGTAAGGCAGAGTTGAATACGTATACAGCGTACTCCGAAGCTGAAGCCTTGTAGTCAAAATGGCCGGGTCGGCCAAGGTCGTCACTGACTTTCTCGACGACCTTGAGAACAAGCTTGTTCAAGTAGGCGAATCGGATCGTGCCGTCCTTCTTGCTCTCAAGTCAGAGCTTGAAGGAGTCCCTCTCAGCTCTACGCTCGACCCCTGGGACCAAGGCTTCTATCAAGGCATCCGCGCCGAACGTGAGCTTAATCTTGACAGCAAGATCATTCAGGACTACTTCCCGGTCTCGCACGTCGTGCCCGCCATTCTCAAGATTTATCAAGAGATGTTCGACGTTGACTTCGTTGAGCTGTCCGCAGATGTCGAGTGCGGAGATGTTTGGCACGAGGATGTTCTGCGGTACGCTGTCTGGGAGGCAGGCTCGGTGGATGCCAGCGGTTTCATTGGCTACGCGTACTTCGACCTCTATTCTCGCGACGACAAATATGGCGGGAACGCCATGTGGCAAATCACAAACGCGTATGAGAGACCAGATGGAACGAGGGAGACTCCGGTGAGTTGCAGATCCTACTGGGCATATGTTTGACTGACTGGGTATCCAGGTGGCCGCCATCGTAGCGAACCTCTCTAAACCATCGCCGAACGAACCTGCGACCATGACTCATTTCCTCACTGTTCAGCTCTTTCACGAGTGCGTTCTTTCTGTTGTTATCGGTGGGCTATAACTCATGTTGTCTCTTACCAGAATCGGACACGTCTTTCATGGTCTTTTCTCCGTCACAAAGTATGCACGATTCCATGGCACGGCCGGTCCCACGGACTGGGCGGAGGCGCCTTCCCAGATGTTGGAGAACTGGTGCTGGCAACCAAGCGTTCTCAAACGTGTCGCGAAGCACCACCAGACCGGCGAGCCGCTGAGCGACGAGCTCGCCCAGAAGCTTGCAGCAAGGTGAATACATTCATAATTTTAGCTCGATCCACTTGTGCTCAAACGTCAGCTAATGCCTCTCCTACATGCAGTCGGACCCAGAACGTTGGTTTGTTCCGCCTGTTCCAAGTGTTCATTGCGAAGCACGATATCACCGCGCATATCGATAAAGGTATGCCGCACCCCCTTCGCCCTTGACACATGACCTTATGAATTCTCAATCTACACAGAGGGTCGCAGCTACACGGAACTTTGGGGTCAAATCCGTCGCAACACTGGTCTCATCAATGTCCCCGAACCGTTCCTCCCGAGTCACGCTGCCATCGGACATTGGGCAAATGGCTACGAGGCTGGCTACTACGGGTACTCCTTCAGCGATGTCTACGCTGTGGATATGTGGGCGACGGTATTCAAGCAGGACCCATGGAACAAAGAGGCTGGTGAGCACAGCTGGTCAAGAGCTTAGCTGAGTTGCTGGCTGACATTCACTCTTTCTCAGCTCGGAGGTACCGTCAAGAGGTCCTTCTACCTGGCGCTGCAAAGGAGGAGATGTCGATCATCTCTGACTTCCTGGGACGGGCGCCGAATGCGGAAGCGTATTTCAAGCAACTGCTTGGATAGGCGTGAACAATCCTGGATTACGATCATCTGGGGCCCTGTTAGTAGTTTGAATTCATCCATTGTTTTCCTGAGAAGCTAGCAAAGGGAACACCAGTGCGAGGCATCATACACAAAACTGAGGCGAGCAAAGCCGCCCCCACCTCTTGGTTGGCCACCTCTGCCGTCTCTTGCATTGGATGAACGGCACTTACGTTCAGCAAATATTGATACAATGCAGGATCGAATGGGAGCACTCGTTGCCCTTGTCGGCGGGGGGTTAATTAGGGTGGGCCATCCAGCGTGAATTCGTCAGATCAGCTCTCGTCCACTGGCAGGCTGTCGCTGTCGCTGTCGTCGACGACCACGATCAACCGCAACTTTGGAATGAGATTGAGGGTTTCAAGATGAATGATATTGCCGAGCGCGCCGAAACACGGCGAGAACGTAGGCCGTAGTGTGATGTCGACAGCGACGATGAACAACGGGACCGTGGTCGAGCAGCAACACGCGGAGAATGCGGGTGCAGGAAATATGGGTCAATAAGAATATCAAAATGACGAGTACCAGAGTACGATCGGCGAGTCAACGGAGCGCAGGAAACACTTTCAAAGCGTAATCGATTGCTCGGAAGCCGTGTTGGCCTCTCGAGGCAAGATTCAGGTCGCTTCAGCAGCCTCATTGCAAACGATGCTGATAGCAGAATGTGCAATCAGGTTTCAAGGCTGCACGAACGCCTGATCCAGAATAACGCAGAGTATCATATCAGGATCATCTCGGCGTAATCAGCAACGCGTGAAGCGCTCATGGATGGACTAACATCCATTGAAGGTTCGGACGTTTGTGGTGCACCTGTCACGTAAGTGTCATCACCCCTTAAGCAGATCCGGAATGCCCCGGCGGCCCGATCATGAGCGCATACTCCTACCCAGTGGTACTGACTCATTCTTTGCCTTTGGTTGGAGCGATAGTGGAGCGGCGACTTTGCCAACCCAACTAGCAACAGAAACGCACCAAGCAACGGAGGCAGATCTGCTGGGTAGGAGTATGGCTTGAGCGCGCCAAAGAGCCGAGAGTCGGTGGTTGTGCAGGTCGCGGAACGCGTTGCAGTAGCCGGCGAAAGAGGTGGGAGATGTACAGGAGAGGCTCAACACTGAACAGGACTTTTCCGGATTCATTTGTTCCTTCCCAAGTCCCATCCTGCCCGCGTTGGGCTATGTCCAATATTTATCGACAACTGTGGATCTTATAGGGGCTAACGTGCGCGCAGCACCCGATGACTTATCACCACCCCTCTGCGAACCACTGGCAGAGCCGAAGCTTCTGACACCGACCGTTGAGCAACGTGGACTCGGACCGATCTATTTGCCCGCAGCCTTTCGAGTTGGTTCATTGTTTGCAATTAAATGGTTTTAGCCAAATCGCTGGAATTGGCTGGCTGCGTAAAGCATCTTCGTATTTTTCATGCCAATGACAACACACACCAGGAGAGTCGAGTGAATCAAGTGCTCCGACCCGCTTGCCAACATCCAACATTCAACCGTATCCTCCCTTCGATCTAAATCTATCAATTTGTGACAGCTCATCTCGGGCCGCGGTAGACTTTGCGACAGTCCCAACCCCTGAACTCTGCGCGAGTCCAACCGCGATAGTCCGGAAGTGCGACTCGAAGCTCCTGTCAATTCGCTAGCAGTTGGTGCCAACCTCCGGCTCACCAAAAACATTTCGCAGGCAACACAAACATGTTTGTTGATTGTGAATACATGCAGCTGGGCCGAGCTTCTGCACTGTTAGATGCACGTAGGCTCCTCTGCCACGGGTCCGCGCTTGTCCATTTGATTCCAATATACACGGAACGGTGTCGTTTAAAACACCGTACTCGCTCCATCCCAGTGCTTTGTCTCACCCCTCCGTCAGAATAATGCAAGAGGAGAAAGAGTCAACCGCGGCGACTCAGACAGCCGTGACCTCACGAACTCAGCGTGGCGCCGCATTCTATTTGCTGTTCCTCGCACTCTGCGTCTCCCTGTTCCTCGCGAGCTTTGAGATCGTGCGTCACAAACGGTGGGAAACCATCGTCATTTGCCACCTGACCCTCGCACCTTGCAGTCAGCAGTCACTACCGCGCTCCCGTCTATTGCATCTGACCTGAACAGCTCGGTGCCGCATTTCTCGATGTCCTTTCATTACTCACTTGATTCTGAATGATCTCCTCAGGATTTTGCGTGGATTGGTGCTGGTTACTCATTGGCCTCATCTGCGGCTATGCCACTTACCGGTGGCCTGTGCGAGGTGAGTTGAACATCTCAAGACCTAAAAGTCATTCGTTTGCTCACACAGGCTATAGGCTTTCGGGCGCCGCGCTATCATGCTGCTCGCTCTTGTCATTTTTGCTGTCGGATCGACTATCTGCGGTGCCGCACAATCCATGGACATGCTCATCGCTGGTCGCTGTAAGTTCGGCCCCGGATTGCCGTTGAGCCACCAACGTGTGGTCTCTAATCTAATAGTTCTCTGACAATTTCGCACCTCCTGTAGTCATCCAAGGTGTCGGAGGTGGAGGGATACTTTCGTTACCCAGCATCGTTCTCTCAGATATGGTATCACTTCAGGAGCGTGGGCTCTACAACGGCTTGCTCGGTGAGCGCAGATCGTCTGGCAAACTTCGGCGTCGGCTGAACCTTGTTCCACTTTCGATCGTCAGGTGTTACTTACAGCATTGCACTTGCCACTTCCCCTGTGATTGGGGGTGCGCTAGCCAATGCGGGTAGTGCGTGGAGGTGGATTTTTTGTCAGTCGCCCCGATATTGGTACTGGCACAAAGCTGACTTCGCCTGTCGCTCTAAGACCTCAACCTCCCAATAGTCGCTATTGCGATATTGCTCGTCGTTCTGTTTATGCGGACACCCGTTCCACCAGGGAGTCTTCTTGGCAAACTGCAGAAGATTGATTGGATGTGCGTATCCCGGGTCTGGCACTTGAAGTGTTTGAGACTGATACAACGCCAAACATCACAGTGGGACACTTGTTGTCACTGCAAGCACATCAGTTGTTTGCGTGGCCCTCACTTGGGCTGGAATTGAACACTCGTGGACGTCGGCAGCAGTCCTGGCACCGCTCATCATCGGACTCGCTGGTCTTGTCGCCTTCGTCCTTTTCGACGCCAAGATCGCCAAAGAACCGCTTATCCCTTTCAAACTTCTCGGCAATCGTACCACGATTATTGGGTATATGTACGTGCAACTTCTACTAGAAGGAAACAATTTTGTAGTAGTATTTAACCAGCGGTGCTCGTCTCGGTCTGCAGAGACACGTTTCTCACTGCTATCCTCGGCACCACAACTATGTGTGAGTCACACTCGAGTCATCTTCAAGACCAAAACTCTGACATAGAACTTGCAATTCATTACAGTCTTTTTGCCTGGCTATCTGCAAGGCAGCAGACTGGACTCGCCCATCCTTGCTGGAGGTATTCACTTCCTTGGCATTTCACTCCCCATTGGACCGATGGGGATTATTGCCGGCATATCCGTCAAAGTCTTAAAGGTGTATCGTCCACAGATATGTTTTGCCTGGGCTGCCGCCTTGGTCGGGATTGGCTTGATGACAATGCTCGGCCCCGAGTCCACCACAGCGCAGATCAACGGTTATGAATTCATTGGAGCCGCCGCCGGCGGCATGCTGTACACAACTACTTACTTTCCGGGTGCGTTGAATCCATATGGTTGGTAGACGCGTCCTGATCGCAATAACGTCAGTTCTGGCTCCACTCCCGGTTTCCGCCAACGCACGAGCCCTCGCGTTCTTCAACTTCTGCCGCGCTTTTGGCCAGGTAAGATTGTGACGCCTAAACATAAACTGGTGCATTTGACGTCTCTGATCATGCTTATTCCAGGTCTGGGGCATCGCAATCGGAGCAACGGTACGGCTTGCCAAGTGAGGTTGTTCGTGACTGCTCATCCCGGCGCACAGATCCTGCAGAACCAATTGCTCCACCGTCTTCCAGTCGACTTCACAAAGACGTTGCCCGAAGGCATCCAAGTCGCTTATGCCGTGATACCACAAATCAAACATCTGGCCGAGCCACTGCAAATGCAGGTCCGAGTGGCATTTGCTGAGAGCACCCGTGCCATTTGGTATGCACTGATCGGCTTCGGTGGTGCGGGATTTCTCGTGAGCCTGTAAGTGAGGCCAGCTACGAAAGCGCGCAGTTTGAGCTGAACATGGCGTAGGTTTATGAAGGAAGTTCCAATGCCTACAGTCGTAGACGAAAAGTGGGCAGTCAACGGTCAACAGCAGGTGGTTACAGCAGCCGACATCGAGGAAGCCTCGTTACCAAAAGACAAGGTCGCTACGGAAGAAAAGATGTGATATCGATACAACGAGTAGCCAAGCTGGATTGAGTAGCTGAGAGCACGGCCCAGGGAAGACGCGGGTCATGCGGCCTTCGCACTCAATCAAACTGTATTTTGCCTTCGAGAGCACGGACATAACACGTCCCTTTAAATTTAGAGTCCTATTCCAGTGTCCCTTGCTACGTTAGATGATCAGAGACAAAGTATAAATGAAATAGCTATCACGAATAGCCACGACACATATCTAGCAGGGCTGCGGGGAACATTTGTCGAGGCGCCATTGCAGACCGCTTTGGGTGGAGTATCTGGGATCTCACCGACAAAGCTCTGATTGCATCCCACAATCTGAATTTCGTATGATTGAACGATGTTGGGTTGGTTGGAAGTAAGGAACCCAATCTTGCTGTTGAGTGGTGGATCAGGTTGAGTTGAGATGAAGGCAGTTGGTTACGCACGTGTTATGTCTGAACAGCTCGCCTTCAGTCACGTCGTACAAGACATCTGCGACGAACCGCGCCTACACGTCCGTAGTGTGAGCATACGCTGAGATGCCGCTGGAGAGGGATCTACCTTGGTATTCGGTTCCACCTCTGCCTCGGTCGTCTGGCTGAGCGATTGGGCTGATGAGCGAGACCACCCCGTGCTGACGGAGAAAGTGACAGGTCCAGCAAGAATGCCCAATTCGGCACCCACGCTCCACGTCTCCGTAACAGTGGCCGTCAGTGCAAAAGTTGATACCAGGTTCGTGCGCGAGCCTTCGCAATTCTTAAGAGGGGCGCCGACGAGGACCTTGTATGTCCGCTGTTCCTTCCGCTACGACACTGCATGAGCGGGGAAAGCCATTATAGGCATGATTTACGGACCTTTGCATTACGGTAAGAGCAGTCCTGTTTCGGACACGAGCACGACTGGAGGGTAGCGAGGGTTTCCGGTAGCGTTGAAGGACTGGGGGTGGCGCTGGGAACCTCCAGTCCACCTGAGGTCGTTTTCGTTTCCACCGGAGTGGGGGCAACCGCTGTTGATTATTGTCAACACGCACAAGCTACTACTACCTTCCGAGGACATACGCGAATCACTATCGGTGTCTTTGGGTCCGGAAGGATGTGTCTTAGTCGAGATGGGGTTTGATGTGGTGGTCTCCGTCTGGATCAGGTCGGAATTGGGCGGATCTGTAGCGGTCGGAATGGATGTTGACGTCGTAGTGGGGTCATGCAGAGGCGGCAGGTCAATGATACACTGCTGCGCAGCAATGCTGCGAGCTTGGTCGACGTCCCTAGATGGTTCAACGTCACTCGAGACAACTTGAGAGGGCGGACATACCATCGGTCGTTGCCGTTCGGGTTGTTCGGTGCCCAATTTGGGAGACCAGACCGATTCAGCGTGCTGGATCAAGAGCGCAAGGTCATGGGTGTGAAAGTCAATAATGTATCGCAATCCCACGACAAGTGGTCTATACCTTGCTTCTGTGCACACCGCTTTATAATCGGAAAACGACTGGTACCCGAACCCCTGGCAGCTGTGACGGCCCAACTTTGAGCACGAAGACTGGCCCGAACACCAGAACACTCACTATGCGCAAGCGGCGAGAAGATTATTAGCCTCTGGTGAGCAGGTGCAGGCGTTTGCGGTCGTCGCGGTGAGCACAGGATACTCAGCGCCGGCGCCGCTGAGCGCCAGCGCTGAAGGTGAACCACAATCGGCCACGATGCTGCTATACACTGCACTACGGAGATGACATGTATTCAGTTGCCATGAACCAGTATGAGCAGCGGGAGTCGTGACTGACCAAGGATCCTCACGCGACGGGCAGTACAGCCAATCGAAGGAGCCGTCACCGAAGGAGCCGTGGCATTTGGCGGGGACCTCTTGTCGCCGAACTAGCCGAGCGGCGACGCATGAGTGCGTCGAAAGGGTCAGGGCGACCAGTGACGAGGGGCGGAGTGCTGGCCTCATGACGCTCAGAGAAAGGGATGAGGGAGAGAGGTTGATGTTAGCGCAGGGACCTCCGTGTGTGCACGAAGTGAGCCAACGCCGCCCTCGCGCCGACAAACTACAACATCGCGTTGCCGCCCTTCATCGCCGAACTGCGGGTTCTGCTGACCTGTCCCTGAGCCCTGTGCCAACCAAGCTTGCGCAGGTACTAATCGTTCTTTTGCTGTTAAAGACAGTAAAAAGCAGGTCCTTGCAGATTGCCGCAAGCTCACTGATTATCGGAGTCCAAAAGCGCGTTGCGGCCCACTCCGAACACCATTTCAATCTGCTGAGCATCAAGGGCTGCTCAGTCCGTGCACACGAATTTTATCATACTAACTGAATTTCGCTCTGAATAACAGCTACAGACAAAGTAAGACGCTCAGAGCAGTGATTATGCATGCGTGTAGCTTGCAGCGGTGCTTCTTGTGGCGCCACCACAAACTACTTTGGGGGAAGTGCTCCGACTGTCACCCACAAAGCTCTGATTGCATGGCACAACTTGAACCTCGTAAGAAAGAACCGAATTCGGCTGGTTTGATGTGAGCCTTCCGATTTTGCTGTTTGATGGCCGGCCAATCAGTCTGAGATAATCGACGAAGTGTTGGGACGTACGTGTTCCGCTTGAACAGCTCGCCTTCCGTCACGTCATACAATACCTCCGCAACAAACCTTGCCTGCAATAAATTAAGCTACTTGAGGCACGCATCAGCTAATGTCTACGCCATACCTTTGTATTCGGCTGGACGTTCGCCTTAGTTGTCTGCGTGAGCGTTTTGGCGATTGATCGTGACCAACCCGCACTGGCGGTGAAGCTAACAGGGCCTGCATTGATGCCTAGGCTAACGCTGACGCTCCATGTCTCCGAGACCTCCTCAGATAGCTCAAGAGTCGCCTCGAGGTCTGTGCGCGAGCCCTCACAATTTCGTAGAGGGGTACCGACGAGGACTTTGAAGACCCGCTGCTCCTTGCGCTGAGTGATAGGCGTGGTGAGCAGCAGAAATTACCCGCGCTATGCACCCACCTGCGAATTACGGAACGAGCAATCCGTGTTTGGACAATCTGAACATGATTGGAGAGCAGTGAGAGTTTCTGGTAGCGGAGAAGGTGTGACTCCGCCACTTGGAACTTCTAAATCGCCCGTGGTCGTCTTTGTCTCAAAAGAAGTCGAGCCTCCAGGGCTATTAGAGTCCGTGGAAGTTGAGATGGGAGTTGTCGTGGTTAGTCCGTTCGATGGTGACAGACCACCGACACACTGCTCCTCTGCGATTCTACGAGATTGGTCAATATCCCTGGGCAAACGACAATTTAGCTCGATCATATGCAGTTCAATATGTGGGCTGACCACAGATCACTGCCGTTGGGGGTATTGTGTGCCCAGCTGGGAATGTCGGGGCGGTTCAGTGGGCTAGACAGAATTCAGAAAGCCAAGTACCGAACTGGTCAATCATGCGTGCCCATGGCCTGATATTAACTCTCACTCTATATCCTGACAAACGCGCTTGTAGTCCGAGAACGTCGGGTACCCAAAGCCCTGACAGCTGTGTCCACGAGGTCAACAACCGCATAAACGTGCAATGCGGTACTGGAAAATACTTACTACGCGCAGGCTGCAAGAAGATTATTCGCCTCTGTAGTGCAGGAACATGCGGCGTTCGCAGTCTCTGATGTTAGAACAGGATACTGGGCTCCGGAGCCGCTGAGCGGCATCGCCGGGGGCTGCCCACAACCGGCGACGATGCTGTTATATATCGCACTGAAAAAGACAGCAGGACATCAAACACTAAATTGAGATGCCAATAACGGAGAACTTCAGGTACAAAGGATCCTGGCCCGACGGGCAGTACAGCCAATCGAAGATACCATCGCCAAACGAACCGCCGCAGGTGGCAACTTGAACTTTCTGTCGTTCCATCATGCGAGCGACAGTAGCCGGAAGCACAGACGCGGCCAGGATCACGGCCAATCCAGATGTCCGCAGTGTAGCCTTTCTGCTGACCATGAAGGGAGGGAGGAGGCCAAGCCAGAGTCAATGCACACAGGACCAGGGCTTCTCCACAATAGTCTACGACTCCAACCATGAATGCCGCCCTCACACCGATGAGCAGCTCCCGCAAGGCACCCTAGATCACGTTGTTGCACTTCGCAGCCGAGCTGCGAGTTCGGCGAGCTCATCCCTGAAGTTGGTGCTGTCAAGATCCACGTGAGGAGGTCACACGGGCAAAGATACAAGCGATGGGTTGTAGTTGATCAAGACAAGCTGGGGCAACACAAGGACCGGCTGGAGGTGCAGTCGGACAGGACTGGTGAAAAAGGTCATCAAGTCCAGAAGGCGAGCACGAGGAGCAGCTTGAATTCGGCTTATTCCGATGCTTCAACAGCGACCCACACGCCTCATGTACCATTACTGGACCAAAAGAAGCCGCCATATCCAGTGTTGAACGTGCTGCTGTGCCGCATAGGAGATGCCACACGACGAACGGAACGGCATTCTCATCGATCATAACTACCAGCACCCCGCTTGATCTTCCGAGGTAATCAAATCTTATGCTCAGATGATCCAAAAGCCAACTGACAAAGGTAAGGCAAAAGTGGTTGTATAGCCAGAACGTATATAGATAAAAGATCTCCTTCAGACACCTGCCGACCTCGCCGCCGCTCCAGAGGTCTGCCCGGCAAGCCGAGTAGTTCTGTCGCGGCGTGCGTCCTCGAGACCAGAACGCGCGAGCGCGAACAGCCATGTTCTCAGCTAGAACGAGGCGGCAGACTTTGTCATCGCCAAGAGATGAAGAATGCGACACTTTAGAGTGTGCAAAACTCGGTAGGAATCTATAGAATAGATCCTTGCTGAGTAT
>Ga0247815_10002421_pt1 | contig 13823 bp, 14 predicted proteins | sample UWRJL194509B1_FD_181014 | JGI IMG/M metagenome (GOLD analysis project Ga0247815, IMG submission 181014) | Plant litter microbial communities from Arlington Agricultural Research Station in Wisconsin, United States - UWRJ-L194-509B-1 | ecosystem: Environmental > Terrestrial > Plant litter >... | reverse complement strand
GAGTTCTGGTGCGGATACGGGATCAGCACCGCCTTGCGGAAAGCGTTGCCGGACGACGAGAACAAGGTGTCCGACACCTGCTTGACGCTGGAATACAGCGAGCTCACCACCGGAATCCGCGTGACCAACTTTTCCCACAGCTTGACCACGTAGTTGCCGACCAGATTGTTGGTCAGCAGGCCGGTCAGGAACACGATCAGCACCGTCAGCAAAGTGCCGAGGCCGGGGATGTCGAAGCCGATCAGCGTGCGCGGCTGCCAGCGCTCCGGCACGAACAGCAACGACTGGTCCATGGTGCTGATCACCAGGTTCAGCACCCAGGCGGTGATCGCCAGGGGTACCAGGATCAGCAAGCCGGTAATGAAATATTTACGCATCGGGATCAATCCGTTTTCTTGGCGGGCGTCGGCGTCGGCGCGGGGGCCGGCGCCGCAGCGGGGGTGGCCGTCGGCGATTCCGTCTTGGCGCCGCCTTCCGACGGCCCGGTCGCGGTGCCGGTGGCCGGCGGCGTGCCGCCGCGGAAATCGGTCACATACCAGCCCGAGCCCTTGAGCTGGAAACCGGCGGCGGTCAATTGTTTCTTAAACGTGTCCTTGCCGCACGACAGGCAGACAGTCAACTGCGGGTCGGAAATCTTCTGCAAGACATCCTTGGCAAAACCACAAGCCTCGCAGCGGTAAGCGTAGATCGGCATCTATTACTCCGCAAAAATCATCAAAACCCTGAATTATAAAGCTTTTTAGCAGCCGCCTGACTGTTTCCTGCGGCCAAGCCGTTGCTGGGTGGCGGAGTTAATCGATTTCATTAAAAAAATCTATACACCAATTATTCAAAAGCATGATTAAATAGCGACTTACCAAGCGTTGATTTCCCAATCCCTGAATCGCCGCATCGTTAGCCGTCCTGACTTACGACGCTCCAACTCTTTGATTCTTTGGGAAATACCGTGAAAAAATACCTGACCGCCGGCCTCCTTGCCGCTTGCCTGACCGCCCCCGCCTTGGCGGCGAACTCCAAACTGATCGCCAAATCACCGGAAGAACCTGTGCATCGACGCAGCATCGTGTTGTGCGTCGCCGTGCTCGTCGGCCTGCACGCCTATAAGCGCAGCCTGAAACGGGAAGAACGCATGATGGGCATTGACATGCGCTGAAGCAGCGCGGGGCGGCGCTATGCGCGTGCCCGCACATACTTGTCGGCGGGAATTCCTTATAACGGTAAACACACACCTTTAAGGAGTTCATCATGATCAAAAAATTGCTGCTTGCCGCCGCCATCGCGGGTTCCTTCGGTACCTTCACCCTGCCGGCCTCGGCCGCCGTCATCGTGGTGCAAAACGCCCCGCCGGCGCCGCGCCATGAAGTCGCTCCGCAAGCGCGGCGCGGCTATGTCTGGGTTCCCGGCTACTGGGACTGGAAACGTAACAAGCACGTCTGGACCAAGGGCCACTGGGAGCGCGAGCGTAAAGGCTACGTCTACAACCAACCGGCCTGGACCGAACGTGACGGCCACTGGGAAATGCAGCGTGGTAGCTGGGCTCGCGGCGACCGCGATCATGACGGCGTGCCGAACGGCCGCGACGACCATCCCAACAACCCGCGCCGTAACTAAATCGCTTTAACGGCGACGCCAGATCATCCAGCGCTCCTTGCCGGCGAACACCGGGATGGAGTCGCCGACGGCGTCGTCGGCGATGCAGTCGAAATCCGCCCGCAGCAGCTCGTCGAGCCGCGCGCGGGCGATGCCGAACGGCGGCCCCTTGGGCGCGTCGTCGAAGAAGAAATAGCCGGCCAATAAGGCGCCCGGCGCCAGCAGTTGCGCCCAGCGCGCCGCCACTTGCGGCCACATGGCGCGCGGCATCGCGCACAAAAAGGCGCGCTCATAAATCAATTGCAAAGGCTGTCGCGGTTGCCAGGTGAAGAAATCCGCCTCGACCACGCGCGCCGCGTGCACGCCGGCTGCAAGCTTGCCCTGCGCCACCGCCGCCGGCGAAAAGTCGATCGCGGTCGCATCCCATCCGGCATCCGCCAACCAGGCCAGCTCATAGGCCGAGCCACAGCCCGGTATCAGCGTCGTCATCGGCGCGCGCGCGGCGGCGAAGTCGCGCAGCGCCTGCGGCACGCCGCCCTTGTCCCACGGCGTGAAGCCGCGCGCGAAGCGCTCGTCCCAGAACGCCGGCGACATCGGATCGCGTTGTTCGAAATCAGCCATGCTCTACAGCAGGTGGTGCCAGCGCTGGTACAGCTGGAAGCAGGCCACGCCGATGCCGAACGCGGCGGCGAAATACACCACCAGGCTCAGCATGCGATTGGTGCGCTGCTGTTCGTGGATCAGCACTTTGATCAGCTCGGTGTTGTCCCGCGGCTTTTCGCCCTGTTGCTCCAGCGCGCGGTGCAGCAGGCGCGGCAGTTGCGGGAATATCTGCGCGTAACGCGGCGCCTCGTCCTTCAGCCGCTGCCACAAGCCTTGCCAGCCGACTTGCTCGGACATCCAGTTTTCCAGATAGGGCTTGGCGGTCTTCCACAGGTCCAGGTCGGGATCGAGCTGGCGACCCAAGCCTTCGATATTGAGCAGCGTCTTTTGCAGCAGCACCAGTTGCGGCTGCACTTCGACGTTGAAGCGGCGCGAGGTCTGGAACAAGCGCAACAGGATCTGGCCGAAGGAGATGTCCTTCAGCGGACGGTCGAAGATCGGCTCGCAGCAGGCGCGCACCGCCGATTCCAGTTCGTCGACGCGGGTCTCTTTCGGCGCCCAGCCGGATTCGATGTGGGCCTCGGCCACGCGCTTGTAGTCGCGGCGGAAGAAGGCCAGGAAGTTCTGCGACAGATAATCCTTGTCGAAGTCGTTCAGCGTGCCGACGATGCCGAAGTCGAGCGCGATGTAGCGGCCGAAGGTGGCCGGCTCGATCGACACCAGGATATTCCCCGGATGCATATCGGCGTGGAAGAAGCCGTCGCGGAACACCTGCGTGAAGAAGATTTCGACGCCGTCGCTGGACAGCTTTTTCAAGTCGATACCGGCCGCCTCCAGCCGGTCGATCTGCGACACCGGAATGCCGTGCATGCGCTCCATCACGATCACGCTGTTGGAGCAGTAATCCCAATACATCTCCGGCACCATCAGCAGGTCGGAGTCGGCGAAGTTGCGGCGCAGCTGGCTGGCGTTGGCCGCCTCGCGCATCAGGTCGAGCTCATCGTGCAGGTATTTGTCGAACTCGGCGACGACCTCCCTCGGCTTGAGGCGCTTGCTGTCGGCCCAGACCCGGCCGATCCATTCGGCGGCGATGTGCATCAGCGCGACGTCCTCGTCGATGGATTTCTTCATGCCGGGGCGCAGCACCTTGACCGCGACCTGCTTGCCGTCCTTGAGCGTGGCGAAGTGCACCTGCGCGATCGACGCCGACGCCACCGGCGTGCGCTCGAAGCTGGCGAACAACTGGTCCGGATGCGCGCCCAGCGATTTCTGGATCTGCGCGATGGCCAGGTCGGAATCGAACGGCGGCACGCGGTCCTGCAGCCGCGACAGCTCCTCCACCAGGTCGGCGGGAATCAGGTCGCGCCGGGTCGACAGCACCTGGCCGAACTTGACGAAGATGGGGCCGAGTTCCTCCAGCGCCATGCGCAGCCGCACGCCGCGCGGCGCGGAAATATCGCGCCAGAAGAACACTGTTTCAATCATCTTGGCGATGCGCGGCTTTTTCAAGCCGGACATGGCGATTTCATCGAGACCGTACTGCACCGATACCCGCAGGATTTTCAGCAGGCGTAAGAATTTCAACATCATTTAGTGGGATCCCAATTTCTGTTCCAGTTTGGCCAGGCGCTTGGCGGCGCGCTCGACGTCGTCGCGCAGGCGCACCACGTCGGCCGAGAACTCGGTCACCGACTGCGGACGCACCAGCAATTGTTTTTCATCGAGCAGGAATTCGGCGACGTTCTCGGCCAGCTTGCGGTGGCCGTTTTGGGCAGCCGCGAACGCCGCCTTGGCGCCGGACACCAGCCGCACGGCGGCGATCGGGCCGACCACCTTGTCCAGGTCGTGTTCGGCCTCCCAGCGCAGCGACTGGCTCAGGCTGGAGATGGCGTTGGCGAATTCGGCGTCGCCCTCGATGCGCACGTAGGAAAACGCGCGCTCGCGGTTTTGCGCGATCAGCGGCAGGTCGGACAATTTGACGCGGATGGTGACGTTGGCCGGTTCCTCCGCCGGGGCCGCCTCGACCATGCCGTCGGCCGTCACGCGCAACCGCAGCGCGGCCGCGCCGGCGTCGATGCAGGCGATTTTGCCGCTGTGGCGCTGCAACTGCTGGCGCGCCCACGGCTCTTGCGCCAGCAAATGGTTGATGGCGGCGCTGGCCGGTACCGCGGAGAAGTTGCTTGGATTCACAGAAATCATCTTTCGACGTCTTAAAACAAAACCGCCCGGAAATACGGGCGGTTTGATCTTACCAGTTTGCCGGGAATTCCCGTTGGATTACGCCAATTGTTGTATGCCAGCCAGCATCCAGCCGGTGGCGCCGGAAACCGGCTTGGACAGGTTCCACACTTCGTTGAACGGCTCGGCCAACGCGTCCGCCGCCGGCTTGATCATGCCGGCGAACTTGACGCTGGCCAGGTACTCGTCGCCGCTGGTCTCGATGCCCAGCAATTCGGCGTCGATGCTGATGACGTCGGTGAAGTCGGCCTTGCCGCCGCGTTCGGTGATTTGCAGCTTCAGCTCGGCGAACACTTCCGGCGTGGTGAACTCGCGGATATCGGCGACGTCGCCCTTGTCCCAGGCCGCTTGCAGGCGGATGAAGTTGCTCTTGGCCACGCGCAGGAAGGACGCGGCGTCGAAGTCGGCCGGCACGCCCCAAGGGGAATGCTCGGCTTGTTGCACCGGCGTAGGCTGTTGCAGGCGCGAACCGATTTCCGGCGTCGCGCTGGCGCTAGGCGCGGGTGGGGTGTACAGGTTCTGGTTGCCGCCGAAAGCCGACGGGCCATTCGCGGCCGGCGTTGGCTGCGAGCGGCTGCGGATCATGCGGACGATGAAGTAGATCACGCCGCCGGCCAGCGCCAGCATGATCAGCGTACCGAACATGCTGCCCAGCGCGCCGCCGAGGCCGAGGTGCGAGAACAAGGCGCCGAGGCCCAGGCCCAGCAGCGCGCCGCCGAGGATGCCTTTCCACGGGCTGGCCGGTTTAGGCGGCACGGCGGGCGCACCCGGCGCCGGCGCCGGAGCGGCCTGGCGCGGCGCTTGCTGCGGCGCGGCGGCCGGCGGCATGCGGTTGACGTTCTGCGACTGACGCCCGATCGAGCGGCCGCCGCCCATCGGCTTGGCGGTCGCCTCGGCCAGCATGGAGAAGGCGGAAACGGCCAGCATGGCGCCGATCAGGATTTTTTTCATGTTCATGGTCATTCCTACAGTGATTACAGTTTGATACCGGTGTGTAAAGCGGCCACACCCGCCGTCAGGTTGTAATACGTCACGCGTTCAAGGCCGGCTTCTTCCATCATGGTCTTCAGCGTGTCCTGGTCCGGATGCATGCGGATCGATTCGGCCAGATAGCGATAGCTTTCGGCGTCGCCGGCGATCTTCTGGCCCATCCACGGCAGCACCTTGAACGAGTAAATATCGTAGGGCTTTTGCAATGGCGCGGCCACTTTCGAGAACTCCAGCACCAGCAGCTTGCCGCCCGGCTTCAGCACGCGGCGCATTTCCGCCAGCGCCTGGTCCTTGTGGGTCATGTTGCGCAGGCCGAAGGCGACGCTGACGCGGTCGAAATAGTTGTCCGGGAAGGGCAGCTTTTCCGCGTCGCACAGTAATGTGGGGGTCAGCAGGCCGCGATTCAAGAGCCGGTCGCGGCCCACGCGCAGCATCGATTCATTGATGTCGGTGAGCCAGACTTCGCCGGTCGGGCCGGCCTGCTTGGCGAACACCTTGGCCAGGTCGCCGGTGCCGCCGGCGATGTCGAGGCACTTGAAACCGGGGCGCACGGCCGCGTGGGCGATGGTGAAGGTCTTCCAGATACGGTGCAGGCCGGCCGACATGACGTCGTTCATGATGTCGTACTTGGCGGCGACAGAATGGAAAACCTTGGCGACCTCGCGGACTTTATCGTCCTCCGCGACGGTCTTGTAGCCGAAATGAGTGGTGTTGGTCATGTTTGTGCAGGCCCGTTAAGTTACCTGCATTATACAAGCTGAAGCCCTTGAGGGCCGCGCGGAAACATGGCAAACTTTGCAACTCACACTCACCGGGATTCCAAGATGAAAAAAGTTATTGCCGCATGGCTGTTTTGCGCTTCGGGCGCGGCGCTCGCCAACTCCGCCTGCGACGTACCGAAGAACGACTTCGACGGGCTGTATTGTCTGAACAAGGTCTACCAGGAAGCGGACAAGGAACTCAACACCAACTATCAGGCGCTGAGCTCCAAGCTGGACGCCGATGGCAAAAAGACCCTGAAGACCGGACAGTTGGCATGGATCCAAAGCCGCAACGGCAGTTGTTCCAAACGCGAGGCGAGCGCCTTCTACGTCAACCTTGAGTGCGCGACCAACACCACCATCAAGCGCGCGCAGTTCCTGCAGGACCGCGTGCGCGAGTGCACCAGTTCCGGCTGCCAGAACAGCAAGCTGAAAGACTAAGCGACGCTATCGTCCTTATTGCGCCGGCAGGTGACGCCACTCCAGGCCGAGCGCGGCGCGTTTGGGGAAGCCCTTCCACAGGCCGGGATCGGGCTTGATGGTGCCGTCGGCGGCCAGCGGCGGCAGTTCCAGATACGCCTGCAACGGCTGCCGCTTCAGGTGGATGCCGAGGAAGGCCGTCACGAAGTGCTGGTTGATGTTGTTGATGCGGCGGCTGTCCCAGACCGGCTCGGAATAGGACTGGAAGTCGTCGGCGTTGCTCCACATCGCCGGCGACGGCGGATTCGGCGCCGAGTTGTGGCGCCCGCCGACGTAGGTCAGCAGATAGCGGTCGGCGTTGACCGCGCCCTGGAACAGCGGCAGCACGCCGTCCTGGTAGCCGGCGACGTCGTCCTGGTCGCCGCTGACGAACAGCGTCGGCGTGCGCACGCCGGCCAGGCCGGCCGCGTCGAACACCTTGTGCGCGCCGCCCCAAGGCGCGAACGCCACCACAGCCTTGATGCGCGCGTCGCGGCGCGATTCGTAATCCGCATTGCCCTGCTGGTTGACCGCCAGCTTGCCGCCGGGGACAAAGGCCGTCGCCACCGGGCTGACGCCGGCGCCAACCGTGTTAAGCGCGCCGTAGCCGCCCATCGAATAACCGACCAAGGCGGTGTTGTCGGCATCGACCACGCCGGACAGGAAGTTGCCGCTGCCCTTGCGGCCCCAGGCCGCGACGGTGTCCAGCACGAACAGGTCGTCCAGGCGGCGGTTCAGCAAGGTGCTGGCGAAACCGGCCTTGTCGGCGCGCGTGGATTCGGGATGGTCGATGGCGACCACGATGTAACCTTTGGATGCCAGGTTCTCGGTCAGGTAGCTCATTTGCAGCCGCGAGCCGGGGTAGCCGTGGGAGACGATCACCAGCGGGTAGCGCCCACCTGCAGCGGCGGCCGGCGCGGCGTCGCGCGCGGTGCCGGCTGAAGCGGCGGCTGGGGCGGCGAGCGGAGCGGCGTCGCGCGCGGCGCGGCCGTTGAACTGGAAAGGCGTATTGGGCCGCTTGGGATCGTTCGGGCCGGAGCCCAGGACATCGGTATAAACGGTATGTTCTTTTTGTCCGGCGGCCAGTTGCGCCGGATACCAGACCTCCAGCGTCAGCTTGCGGGCGTAGCGCGGGTTGGGCGCGGCGTCGCTGTAGCGCAGCACATCCAGCTGGTCCGCGTGTTCGGCCACCAGCGTGCGCACGCCGACGGCCAGCGGGCCGCGCGCGGCCAGCTCCGGCGCGTCGGGGCGAGCGTCGCCGAAATATGCCAGCGCTGCGCCCTGCGCGTCATGCACGCCTTGGGCCAGCGCGCCATGTGTCGCGACAGTCGCGGCGCCCAGCGCCAGAACAGCGATAACTACCTTTGCTAACTTCATTCCCGCTCCTATAAGCCCAAATGGTCCCGCAGCGTGCTGCCTTTGTATTCGGTGCGGAACAAGCCGCGCCGCTGCAACTCGGGCACCACCAGCGTCAGAAAATCATCCAATCCACCCGGCAGCGACGGCGCCATGATATTGAAGCCGTCCGCCGCCGCCTGCTCGAACCACGCCTGCATCTGATCCGCCACCGCCTCCGCCGTGCCGACCACGGTGCAGTGACCGCGTCCACCGGCGATGCGCTCGTACAGCTGGCGTATGCTCAGGTTCTCGCCCTGCGCCAGATCGGTCAGCAACTGCTGGCGGCTGCGCTGGCCGTCCTGCGTCTGCGGCAGCTCCGGCAGCGGGCCATCGAGCGGATACGCGGACAAATCGAAATTGCCGATCATCCGGCCCAGCAGCGCCAGCCCGGCCTTCGGCTCGATCAGCGCCTGTAACTGCGCGAACTTGTCGTCGGCCTCGGCCTGCGTGCGGCCCACGACCGCGAACAATCCCGGCATGATCTTCAGCGATTCGGCCTTGCGGCCTTTGGCCAGCACGCGCTGTTTGATGTCGCGGTAAAATTCCTGCGCCTTGGCCAGTGTCGGCTGCGCGGTGAACACCACCTCCGCCGTCGCCGCCGCCAGGTCGCGCCCCGCTTCCGAGCCGCCGGCCTGCACCACCACCGGCCTGCCCTGCGGACTGCGCGCCACGTTCAGCGGCCCCGCCACGGCGAAGTGCGCGCCGCGATGATTCAGCTTGTGCAGCTTGGCCGGATCGAACAAGCGCGCGCCGTCCTTGTCGTTGACGAAGGCATCCGCGTCCCAACTATCCCACAGTCCTGTGACAACCTGATGAAATTCACGCGCCCGCTCATAGCGCGCCGCGTGCGCCACGTGCTGGTCGCGGCCGAAGTTGGCCGCCTCCGCCGCGTTGTCCGACGTGACCAGGTTCCAGCCGGCGCGGCCGTCCGAGATCTGGTCCAGCGACGCGAACTGGCGCGCCACCGTGTACGGCTCGTTGTAGGTGGTGGTGGCGGTGCCGATCAAGCCGATGCGCTCGGTCGACGCGGCCAGCGCCGACAACAACGTCAACGGCTCCAGCGCCGGCACGCCGCCGGTCAGCGCCAGGCTGTCGGCGAAGAACACCGCGTCCAGGCAGGCCCGCTCGGCGTTGCGCACCTGCTGCTGGAACACCTTGAACGGATTCGACACCAGGTCCGTCTGCGGATGCCGCCACGCGGCGACGTGGTGGCCGTGCCGCATCATGAAGGCGGCGATGCTGAGTTGACGCGCCATCAGAACTCCTTGCGGGCGGTGATGCCGAAGTAGCGTTCGTCGTCGCGCGGCACGGCGCGGGTCACGTAGCCGGTCGATGTGACCAGGTTGGTGGCGTAGGATTTGTTGGCCAGGTTCTTGCCGACCAGCGCGATGCGCCAGCCGCCGACCGGCGAAGACAACGCGATGCCGGCGTTGACCACGCCATACGCTCCCTGGATCGCATCCGGCGACTGGAACAGGTCGAACTGCGTCTTGGCCTGGTACGAGTAGTCGGCCGAGAAATCGACGATCAAGCCGCTTTGCAGCGCCAGCGCGTAGTTGGCGCGGGTGAAGCTCTTCCACTTCGGCGAGAACGGCAGCGGCTGGCCATTCAGGTTGCACGACGCGGCCGCCGCCGCAGGGCATCTGAAGCTGTCGATGCTGGCGTCGGTATAGGCCACCGATGCGGTCAGCGTCAACTCACGCACCGGGCGCGCGGTCAGGTCCAGCTCCGCGCCCTTGGTCGAGACGTCGCCCGCGTTGATCAGCCGCGTGACGACGGCGCCGGCCACGGTGTCGTAGAAGTTGGCCTGGTAGTTTTTGTACTTGGTATCGAAGACAGCCAGGTTGGCGGTCAGGCGGCGGTCGAAGGCGGTGGCCTTCAGTCCAAGCTCGAAGGAATCCGAGGTCTCCGGCTTGAGCGCCAGCGTATCGCGGCTCAACATGTTGAAGAAGACGTTGTAGGCCGGTCCCTTGTAGCCGCGCGAGTAGGTCGCATACGCGTTCACGTTGCGCGAAAAATCGTATTGCAGGCCGAGGCGGCCGGAGAAGTCGTCCTCGCTGGTGGAGCCGCTGTTTTTCACGCCCGGCTGCACGCCCGCGAAAGCCACCGCCTGGGTCGAGGTGCGTACGTGGTCGTAGGACAGTTCATCCTTGGTCCAGCGCGCGCCGACGATGGCGCGCCAATCCTGCGCCATACGCAGTGTGCTCTCGCCGAACAGCGAATAGCTGTCGCTCTTGACGCCGTAGTTCGCCAGGCCCGAGTTGATGGCCGTGCCGTTGTTGACGATGCGCTGATAGGTTTCGCGATCCTTGCCGTGCAGGTAGAAGGCGCCGATCACGTATTCCGCGAATTGGTCTTTCGGCGACGCCAGGCGCAACTCCTGCGATGTCTGGCTGAATTCGACCGTGCCGATATCGCGCGTGGCCGGATACGCCGCCGTGATGCGGGCCGCCTCCGCCGCGTTGCCGATGGCCGAGGTGCTGGTGTACTGCTGGTTGTCCCAGTCGCGCACCGCCGTGATGGAGGTCAGCGTGTAGCCGCCGCTGCGCCAGTCCACCTGCGCCGACAGGCCGCGGTTCCGGTCGCTGATATCGCTCGGGATGTCGGTGTTGATCCGGCGGTTTTCGACCGAGGCCACCACCGGCGCGATCGCCTGCGAGAAAGGCGCGCTGGTCGATTTATAGGCGGTGAAGGTCGGCGACGAATTCGAGCGCAGGTAGTCGGCGATCAGCGTCACATCCAGATCCTTGGTCGGCGTGATGTTGACGCGGGCGCGGGCGCCCTTGCGGTCGTAGCCGTTCACCTTTCCGCCGCCGGCGTGCACGTTGTCGACGTTGCCGTCGTAGTCGGCGTACAGCGCGGTGACCGACGCAGTGACCACGCCCGGCTGGATCGTGCCGGACAGGCCGGCGCGCACGCGCTTCTCGTCGCCCTCGTACCAGGAGGCGTCGACGAAGCCGCTGGTCTGCTCCGACGGTTTGCGGCCGATCACGTTCAGCACGCCGGACGAGGCGTTCTTGCCGAACAGCGTGCCTTGCGGGCCGCGCAGGATTTCAATGTGTTCGATGTCGAGCAGGTCCAGCGTGGCCTGGCCGGGACGCGCGTACACCACGCCGTCGACCACGGTGGAGACGGTCGGCTCGACGCCGGGCGAGGTGGAGATGGTACCGATACCACGAACGAAGATGGTGGTGTCCTTGTTGCCGCCCTGCTGGCGGAAGGTCACGCTCGGCACTTCCTGGACGATGGTGTCGATGCTGGTGCGGTTGGCCTGCGTCAGCGCGTCGCCGTCCAGCACCGACACCGCGATCGGCACCGACTGCAGCGAAGCGTCGCGGCGGGTGGCGTTGACCGTCACGCTGGGGATGGCGGCGCTGTCGGCGCGCTCGAGTATCGGCGCGCTGTCGGCGTCCGCCTCGGCCGAGTAGGCGGTTGAAACCAGCAAAGCGCCGATGGTCAGCGCGCCAAAAATTTTATGATTATTCTTCATTCGTGATCCCTTGATTTGAAAGCGCGCCTTGCGCCATATGCAGAAAATCTTCTTTCATCATCGAAGAACCTGCTTAGTCCTCACCATGACGCCTGCTACACTAAAGTGGTACCGGTACCCTTTTTTTAGTGTCGCGGCGGGCCGGTTTGAAGTCAAAGAATTAAAAAAATCATCGATATGTCTTTTTGGAATATGAAGAAATGAGCGAACTAGCGGCACCAAGAAAGCGGCGCGGATCGGGCCGCGCCACCATCCACGACGTGGCGCGATTGGCGGAAGTCGGCTCGATCACCGTGTCGCGCTACTTCACCGAACCGGGACGGGTCGCGGCCAAGCGCAGCGCGCGCATCGCCGCCGCCGTCAAGGAATTGGGCTATGTGCCCAACCTCGTCGCGGGCGGTTTGGCGTCCTCGCACGGGCGCGTGATCGGCATGGTGATCCCGAATATCTCCGGGCCGATCTTCGCCCACACCATCCAAAGCTTCAGCGACACCTTGAGCCGCCACGGCTACCAGTTGCTGCTGGCGTCCAGCTACTTCTCAGCCAAGCAGGAGGAGAGCGCGGTGCGCGCCTTCCTCGGCTGGAAGCCGGCGGCGCTGGTGGTGACGGGACGCTTCCACAACCGCGCCACCGAGAAGCTGCTCAACACCGCCGGCATCCCGGTGGTGGAGACCTGGGACTACCAGCCGCGCCGCAAGCCGATACAGGTCGGCTACTCCAACAACGCGGTCGGCGAGCAGGCCGCGCGCTACCTGTACGCGAAAGGTTATCGCCGCATCGCCTTCGTGCAGAACAGCGTGGCCGGCGACTTGAGCGCGGTGGATCGCAGCGACGGCTACGCGGCGGTGATGCGCGAACATGGCCTGGAGCCGCGCATCTATGTGCCGAAGGCGGAGGCGCCGTTCGACGCAGGCAAGCAGGCCATCGAGGCGCTGGCCCTCGGGCGCGGCAAGCACATCGAGGCGATCATCTTCGCCAACGACAACCTGGCCGCCGGCGCCTTGCTGGCCGGGCAGCGCGCGGGCTTGAAGATACCGGAGCAGTGCGCGATCGTCGGCTTCGGCGACTACGCGTTCTCGCCGCTGCTGCTGCCCAGCCTCACGACGATCCGTCCGCCGGGGCGCGAGATCGGCGAGATCGCCGCGCTGCGCATTCTTGAACAACTGGGCGTGCTGCCCGCGTCGACGCAGGATTCGCGATTGAACCTGCTGGCGTGTGAATTGATAGAGCGCGAAAGCGCATGAGGAAGAATATGAAGAAATGGCTTTGTATGTTGTTGGCGGCGCCCTTGCTGGCGCATGGTGCGGAGATCAAGATCGGCTTCCAGAAGAGCAGCGGCTTGCTGGGGCTCTTGAAGCATCAGGGCACGCTGGAGAAGGCGCTCGCGGGACAGCAGATCAAGTGGATCGAGTTCCCGGCCGGGCCGCAGATGCTGGAGGCGCTGAACGCCGGCAGCATCGATTTCGGCAGCACCGGGGCGCCGCCGCCGGTGTTTGGGCAGGCGGCTGGCATCGACTTGCTGTACGTCGGCGCGGAGCCGGCGCCGGTCAACAGCGAGGCGATCTTCGTGCCCGCCGCGTCGCCGCTGCGCGCGGTGGCGGATTTGAAGGGCAAGCGCGTGGCCTTCCAGAAGGGATCGGGCTCGCACTTCCTGCTGGCGTCGGCGTTGCAGAAGGCAGGCCTAACGATCGGCGATATCCAGCCGGTGTATTTGTCGCCGTCGGATGCGCGCGCGGCTTTTGTGAGCGGCAGCATCGATGCGTGGGTGGTGTGGGATCCGTATTTCGCCTCGGCGCAGAAGTCGTACCAGGTGCGGGTGTTGAGCGATTACACCGGACTCCCGCAGGCGAATGGTTTTTATCTAGCTTCGCGCAAGTTCGCCGAGCAGTCGCCGAAACTGGTGTCGGCGCTGCTGGAGCAGGCGGCGGCGGTCGGGCTGTGGGCCAACACGCATCCGAAGGAAGTGAGCGCGATCCTGGCGCCCCAGATGGGTCTGCCGCCGGACATCGTCGAAACCTGGCAGCGCCGCACGCACTACGGCGCGGTGCCGGTCAGTCCCGCCATCGCCGCTAACCAGCAGCGTGTGGCCGACCTGTTCTACCAGCAAAAGCTGATCCCCAAGGCAGTCAACATCGCCAGCCGGGTCTGGACCTGGCAACCGAAGTAAGCACGTTTGATCTAGCTAAAGCCGTCGCCGGCTGAGCCGCCTAAGCTGGCTGTTCAGCCAGCGAGGGCATCATGCATCCCACCATCTATCTCGACACATCCGTGGTCTATTACCTGACGGATCCACA
>Ga0247815_10002420_pt1 | contig 13824 bp, 7 predicted proteins | sample UWRJL194509B1_FD_181014 | JGI IMG/M metagenome (GOLD analysis project Ga0247815, IMG submission 181014) | Plant litter microbial communities from Arlington Agricultural Research Station in Wisconsin, United States - UWRJ-L194-509B-1 | ecosystem: Environmental > Terrestrial > Plant litter >... | reverse complement strand
TACTTCAAAATTCAGGCAATCCTTTTCTCGCTATGCCTGCTGGATCAATACAGGTTCGAGAAGCGGAACGAAAGAGGGAATTCAATGCACAAATGCGTTTAGACATGGATAGTGATCCGGCAAGGGTTATGACGGTCGTCAAAAGAGTTCGAGAAACTATGTACAATCAGAATAATAAAAATGAATCTTTCTCCGATGTATATAATAAAACCAAAAATATTGAGGACAATTACCGTTTGCCTAACCCCAGTAGTCTTGAAGCATTAAGGCAGCAATACCCAGAGATTGTAAGTAGCTTGGAACAAGATGGTTTCTCTGAGGAACAAGTAGCCAAATTTTGTTCAGGGAAAATGACGAAAGCAGATTTCATGAACCAAAAAAAACTTAATAGTGAAAACGAATACGATACTTACATAACTAACAATTTCATTGTTGTTCCTAATGATTCTAATATCAGAAAAGTGCCGGAAATCACTGATGAGCAATTTAAAAGTATGAGCTTGGAGCTTCATGATAATGACATGGGTAAAATTAATGCGGACTTTTACCTTGGCATATCGATTTTGAATTTGATAGATAGAAATATGGCGGCGAAAATGATGACTGCTGGAAAATCTGTTATTGGCATTTATGATAATGTGAAACGAATGTCAATAAATAAAGAAGTTGATCCTCAAAGTCTAGGAAATGTTGTCTCATTCGTGGGCGTTGTCATTTCTATGTTCGAAAATGGAGAGGATCAGCTGGGAATTGCAATTAACAAAATATTAGACAATCAAAAAAAGATACTGGAAAAATTAGAGGAAATTGATTATAAATTAAACAAAATTGAATTTTTGGTTCGGGACCTGATTGGGATCACCAATCGCAACCAGCAGGAAATTAAGAGGGAGTTTGATTTTTTAAACACAAAGCTAGATAAGGTTCAAGTTTCACTTTATACTGCAGCAGACTATCAAAAGTCGCTACACGCTGACGATGTTGTAAAAAAGTTTTATGATGAAAAGGAGCGTTTAATTTCGGCTTTCGAGAATGACCCGGACATACAGGAATGGTTTATTCAACGCTCGAAGTCGCAATTTCAAAAACCTGAAGGAAAAGTTGCCAGGTTTCTTGATGACGTTGATGAAGTGCTGACAGATATGGCAATTTTTGCAACAAAAAACTTGAAAGATCCGAATTATAAATTATTTAATGATAATTCCAAATTAAAGAACCTCGATATTAACCAAATCATTGAGAAAATATCGGTCGACGTAAATGAACGAGTGGCGATGCTTCCTGGAATCGGTGACTGGCTAAACGGGCATTTGAGAGGACCTGTTCGTACCGTTGCCTTTAGGCAATCGGAATCTGAAAATGATTTTTCTACTGGTCAAGAACTAAAAAACATCAGGTTGCCTAATCCAGCAGTTTTTTCAAAGTTTTTAACCGAATATGTTGATCTAGCCATCCATCGTCCAGTCAGAACGTTCCCAAATGGTGCTGTTATCCAAGATGCCTATATTGGCCGTTTTTGTAACGAGGTTCAGAACTTAGAAGATGGTGTAATAAAAATGGCGGCTACGGTTCCTTTAGCAGTTGGTGTCCTAAACTTTCATTTAAAAATACTCACGAATAGGCATGAAAAATTTATTCTTCAGGCGGCAAAAGACCTCTATCTTGATACTGTTGGAGTTGATAAAAAAAACAGCAAGCCTTATGAGAAAATTCTTTATAGTGCATTATCTGAGCAAAATATTACTGCCCAAATATTGCGTTTGTCTGACGACGAATTTCTTGCGCTCGGAGAAAAATTAAAAGTAATCACAAAATCAACGGTTAAAAAGGCCTATCCTTTGGGTGGTTCTAAATACCCAATTTTGGATTCGAAAGTTAATGCTCGGACCTTCCAAGCAGTTGATTCATTCTACATTGAAGTTGGGGGGTTGGGTCTAACCCAATATTGTTATAAAATTACGGTAACAAATACAATTATAAAAGATGGAGGACCTCTGATGGAGCTGGAATCCAAATCATCTTATGATGTTCCAGTTGATAGGAGTAAAAGGCTTCTAATTGCGAAGGAAATTGCAAGGATAATCATGGAGAGACAAACAAAAATTTCGGAATCTTGGAAAGATGCTCTGAATAAAAATCCAGATTATTACCTGGGTAACATTTACAGGGCGTACTTTGCATTAAAAACTTTAACCCAAGGTGCATATGGTATAAACTATGCTTACACTCCTGCCTTAAACCAATTGACTGACCATATTATTGATGTTGAGGGAATACTAAACCTCATTAATTCTAATTGGCGAAACGGCGTAGATGTACTTGAAACTTATCCTGTAGATTTTTTTACAAAATCCATGACAAACGTTAGAAAAAGTGGATTTTGGCCATGGGGCCAAGTGAGTATATCTGGTGTCAAGGTTGATCCCATAAACGTCAATAAAACTTCTAAGGCTTTCACCAATTATTTTGAAAAGTACGCAACATACGAAGCAAATAATAATTCGACGACGGCATCACCTATGGATTTCATTTCCAAAATTCCTTCTTACCAAATTCCTTTAGTCCCAAAAGGAAGTAATACAGGGGCTATAGGAAATTTAGATTATGCAAGAAACGTACTGATTTGGGCGTCAAGTAATCCTGATTTAATAAAAGCCGCGGATTGTTTAAAAATGGAGATTCAAAAATGAGCCGAAACTTTTTAGTAATTTCTTCTGCGCCTAAATTTTCATCATTAGGATCAGCTATATTTTTCCGTTCTAAGTATAGCCGCAACAATTTCTGGCTAGACAAATCTTGAAAATTCACTGAACTGTGGCATCAGGTTTTCTACTCAGTAAGCCAAAAACACAAAGACAACTCAAATGCGTTTGTTTATCTTCGCATTATGGTAATTGTGAGACTGGATTCATCTACTCTGTCTGCTAATTAAGGTATCTTATCAATTTTTGGGATCATATGCCTAATTCAGAAAACAACTATTTAACTATTTATTTTTTGCTTAATCAGTCCAATTAATTCCTCAAATTCTATTGTATGGTACTCGATATATCCAATAGTATCATTGATTCCAGGAATTTCAGTGTCGTCCAATCTTAATGGTAAAATGTACTCTTCATTCTGTTTAAATGCTTTGGACTGCGCAGCCCTTCTTTCATGATTTGTCCATAACTTATTTGCATAATGTTCTGAAATAATCATAAGGCAATATTTTGACCTTTTAGAATAGAGATCATTGAGATGAACATAAAGATCTTTTCCCCAAAGCTCGGCTCTTTCGTAATCATCGTAAAAAACATCATAGTTACTATCGGTAAGTTCCTTTGCAATTTTTTCGGCAATTGCTCTATCCTCACCAGCGAAGCTGAGGGCTACATGGTATTTTTTATCTCTTCCCATTTTACGTAGGTTTATATCATCGGAAATATTGAATGCACCTCTATTTATCTTATCAATATTAGGATACATTAGTTTGAAAATATTCTTGATTTCGTGCATTGAAATCTGGTTTTCGCGAAGGCATATCTCAATTGCGTCGGCAATCTTTAGCATATCATATTTTTTAAGTCCAACCAGAACATCATGAAATTCTTTTACTTGATATTTCAGCGATCTTAATGCGGCGAGTGAACCCAAAAATTGAAATGCCATGAAAACTGAGATAGACATCTGCTGATAATAGCTGGTAAATTCCCTGACTTCCTTTTCAACGAGATATTATTTTCGAGCGTATATCGCGTTTCGAATGCGTAGATGATGCCTTCTCTAATCGAATAGAGCATATCCTCTGCTATTTCAATATTTTTTGCTGATTTAATATTCAATTCTAGGAGATAGTTCTTTATCTCAATGTCAAATGGCTTTTTTGTTGGATTAAACCAAGGAGAAATTCTTCGTTTTATACTTGTAAAAGCGCTAATGATCATCATAATTTCTAAAGATGTACCACGCATTCTCCTATATAAAGTAAAATTCCAAACACCTTTATCATCTCTCGCAAAGACTATATCGGCTCCAAGGTAAGTTTCATAAAGCATTGTCCCGATCTGCAAATTTTCTTTTTCGATAATTTTAGCTATGCGTTTATCTCTGTTTCGATTAAATACAAAAAAATTGGGGTCAATATCCATATCAAGTTTAAAATTTAAGATGTTCTAATATTACACGATTTTCTAACATTTTGGCCGTTTTAATTTAAAAAATGATGAAAAGCCTGATGATCGACAATTGCAATCAAGTCTAAAAGTAAGAAAATATCCTAATCGTTACCGAGAGGTTTCAACCTTGCCTCGCCTGTATTTTTTGGATGATGACTTCCACATTTAGCTAGAAGATTACTACTGTAAACTCCAAAAATACAAGATATACCTTCGTTTGTCTTAGATAAAACTTGGGCGCACACTTTGAACCGGAATCTGGTGGCTAGTGTTATGATTCTTCGTCACTTTTGGTAAAGATCTGTAGAGTGACTACCGATATGTTAACTGGGCAGCGATCAAATCGCCATAGAGAATAATATCCCTGTCAAGAAAATAACTATTTTTTTGGTTTCACCAAAAGTGACGAAGAACCAGTGTTATTAAAATTCCCACTCTTTTATTTAAAACAAAATATTTACCGATTTCAAAAGGATATGGATGACAATCAAATGGATCCTGGAACTGTAATTGGCTGCACTAAGTTGTGCAAAAGATAATCAAATGAAGCAACATTCTTTAATAGAAATTTAGAAAAACAACTGTTATTAAGCAATTTAGCCGTGTAAGAATTATTTTCTACATTTAACGTCTTAACGATCTCAAATGAAAATAACAATTCCGCCTGTCGTTTCCAGGCAAAGCATGAAGTCTAATTACATATTAAATGAATTAGTCCGTAAAGAAATTTATGAAGGAACTTTCACCAAAATCAGTGGCATAAAAGAACATGCACTAACATTCAGATATAAGGGGCATGACGTTTTAATATTAAATTCTCGCAATTCTTCGTTGCTTAAAAAACATGAACATGCTATCCTAACAGAGGAAGGTATTTGTTTTGTTGGCAATGAACCGGATATAAGTAAATTTCAATGGATTAAACACCCTTTGTTGAAAGACAGTTATTTAAAGACGCATTCGATAGATTATGTCAAAGAATCTTGGACAGATGCTTTTCGCTACAAACTTTCAACAGATGTTGATCCAGGACTTCGCATTCCACAAATAGGTGCTTTACATGCTTTAGAAGCTCACTGGTGCATATCTGAAACAACCGCAATAGTTGTCTTGCCAACGGGGACTGGAAAAACGGAAACAATGCTTTCATGTCTTATATCAAACAGGTCAGATCGACTTCTGGTTATTGTCCCTACAGATGCTTTAAGATCCCAACTTGCTAAAAAGTTTTCCAATCTTGGCGTATTGCCTGAATTTGGCATTATCTCTCCCGAATGTGAGAATCCGATTGTTGGCGTTATGAAAACTGGATTTTTAACTGAAGCCGAAGTTGATAAATTTTTCGATCAGACCAATGTAGTCGTTGCGACCATGAGCGTGCTTTCTGCCTGCTCACCTGAAATTCAATATTATATCGGACAAAAGATTTCTCATTTATTTATCGATGAGGCACATCATACGGCCGCGAAGACTTGGAAACGTTTTAAATCCAAACTAGAGCATTGCCGAATTGTAATGTTTACTGCCACACCTTTTCGTAATGATGGCAAGAGATTAGAAGGTAAAATTATATTCAACTTCCCTCTCTCATTAGCTCAGAAACAAGGATATTTTAGGCCAATTAACTTTAGGCCAGTGTCAGAATACGACAGGAAAAATGCAGATGAAAAGATTTCCGAATTAGCAGTGGAAACCTTGCGTGAAGACTTAAATAATGGATATGATCATATCCTAATGGTTCGAGTTAACAATATTCCTAGAGCTGAGGCCATCAAAAAATACTATGACCAACATCCAGAGTTTGAACCCGTGCTCGTGCATTCACAGATTAAGCCAGAAACTGAGCTGAAGCGAATAATGCGGGAAGTTATTGATAAAAAGCACAGAATAATTATCTGCGTTGATATGCTAGGTGAGGGATTTGATTTGCCTGAACTGAAAATTGCAGCATTTCATGATACAAAGAAAAGTTTAGCTATAACCCTACAGCTCGCAGGGCGTTTTACCAGGGTTCGGCAGGATTTAGGGCCAGCTACTTTTATTGCCAATATTGCAGAACCAGAGGTTACAGAAGATCTGGAAAATCTATATTTCAAGGATTCTGACTGGAATGAACTTTTGCCTGATTTGGCTTTCAATATGAGTTTGGAACAAGAAGATTTTCGTTCCTTTCTGGAAGGATTTAAAGGATTTCCAGATAAATTCCCTATTCAGTCAATAAAACATCCTTTAAGTACTGTTATATATCGGACTGAGGAAAAGAGCTGGATGCCATTACAATATAGAAAAGGTATTAATAAAGCCGATAATTATGAATACACTTACAGTGACTATAATGAAGAACAAGAAATTTTATTGCTGATTTTGGGGCAGAGATCCTATGTCAAATGGGCAAAAATAGAGGATTTCACAAGTATGAATTTTGATATCATTATCTGTCATTTTGAAAAAAAGAAAAAGCTATTATATATACATGCTTCAAATACCAATTCGTATTATGAAAAACTCGCCGGCGCTATAGCACCTGATTCCTTTATGCTAAAAGGAGAAATTATGTTTAGGTGTTTTTCAGGGGTCAATCGTTTGAGGTTACACAATCTAGGTGTAAGGGAACCGATGGGGCGTGCAACCAATTACATTATGAGAGTAGGTAGTGATATTAAGAAAACACTAAGACAGACCGAAATAAACAAAGCCATTAAAAGCAATATTTTTGGTGCTGGATTTGAGAATGCAAATAGAACGAATATTGGTTGTAGTGCGAACGGAAGGGTTTGGGCAATGAGAAGCAATAATATTCCAACATGGATGAAGTGGTGTAAATTAGTAGCTGCTAAAATCACGGATGAAAGTATTGATCCAAGTATGGTTCTAAAGGGAACCTTGATACCAACCGAAAGAGAAACAGTGCCGGAATCGACTCCATTTAGTATTGAATGGCCTGACTACATCTATAGAGAACTAATAGGTGTAGCCGATATTGTTTTTGCCAATAATGAGCAATATGGCTTGTGGCAATGTGATCTTGCATTAGTTTCTAAATCTTTAAATGAAATTAAATTTAATATTGAAACACCAGGAGGTGACATTCTAGTCAAATTGATTCTGTTTAAGAAGGACGATCACATGGATTATCGTTTTGAATGCGATAAAAACATAAAAATTGAAGGAGCTGATATCTCAAGCCTAATTGATTTTTTATACAAACATCCTCCTTTGATTTACTTTACAGATGGATCTTTTTTAGAAGGAAATCTTTATACTGAAATCAATAATATAAATCCTTTTTTTAGCTCATCTCAAGTAATTGGACTTGATTGGACAGGGATAAATATTAGAAAAGAATCTCAAACTTATCTAAAGGACAGCACCACGATTCAATTTTTTATGCTAGAAAAGCTAAAAAAGGAACAAGCGTATGATGTTTTGATGGATGATGATGATAAGGGAGAGGTTGCAGATATAGTCGGATTTCGGGTTGATAATTTAAGCAAGACCCTCAATGTTGATTTATACCATTGCAAATTTGCAAATGAGGGAACAGTCGGATTGAGGATAGATAATTTTTATGCTGTATGTAGCCAGGCGCAGAAAAGTATTAAGTGGATGGAAAATACTGATATGCTATTCAAACAATTGCTCAGGCGCAGTGAAAAGCGCGGACGTTTAAAATCTGTTGATCGGTTTGAGCATGGAAACGAAGAATTATTGGACATTCTTAGAAGAAGAGCAAAGAAGGATCTAAAAATTCACATGAATGTTTTTATTGTTCAGCCAGGTTTATCTGTACCTAAGTATTCAGAAAGTGGAGATATCTCTAGCTTGTTAGCATCAGTTGAAAATTATCTAAAGGAGACATGGAATGCTTCTTTAAAAGTTTATGGAAACTCACTTTAATGCTTATTTAAAAAGCCAACTTATTTGAACTCACGTTACCAATCTTTAAGTTTTTTGTAAGTCTATTGATAAACATGTTGTTACGAGAAAAATATTTCTTTTGCGAGAAGGGGATCAATTGGCTTCTGTCTATCCAATGGAGCCACAGAGTAGATTTATTTAGTCTTTTTTATTTCAAACATTTTCCTGCTTATAACATCATTATCTCTATAAGCCTTGGTGCATCCACAAGTTTTCTCGTCACATTTCCGGAGCCGCACTTTGACTTTCCCAACTTCCCCACTGCTCTTTTGGATTTTGAATTCATCCAATATTTCCTGGTTCAGCGCAATTCCTGAATCTCCCCATTGTAAATTTGGACTATCAATCACTAATTCTTGAAGGTTGCCCGCTAGGCTCAATTCCCCGTTGATGTAAGGAAAAATGAGCATAGAACTAAAATTGCCTAAGGTATACCCATTTTCAAACTCAGCAATGGACGTATAATATTTTTTTTCTACCGGTTGATCAACTCGCCATTCACTCGGATTTTGTCTGGTGACCCTTACGAACCCAAAAGGGTAAGTGTTTAAAAGTTCGAGCGGAAACTTAAAAAGTATTGGGCCATATTGGTTCCTATCGCTCGCATAACTATGAATATCGACAGCGTCTAGAAAGATATCATCGAAAATCCCAAACTTGTTGTCAGATTTATCAGTATATTGTGAAGTCTGCTCAAGCCCGTGATCTTCCACATACTTCCTTGACAAAAGTTTTTTTTCTTTCATGAAGGTGAACGATGTAAGAGCGGTATTAGCATGATGCAGTGTAACTGCTCCTTTGTCACGCAAAACCCAATAAACGTCATGAGGATTGAGATCTTCAGGTTGCCTCAATATACCTTCTTCAACTACAAGAACGTCTTTATCCTGAATTGGCAGCGAAGCCCTGAAAGCGTGTTCCTCTCCGCAATTAAAACAGCAGTAGGTTTCATCTTCTATGTTTCCCGACTCCCGAAAAATGGTTATTTCAAATTTGAACCTGCAACGGCAGGTCAGCATATGTGTTTTTGTAGTCATTTAAAAAGAGTGTAGAATTAGAGTTGCTAAATTATATCATTTTCTTCACACAGTAAAATGACAAGTACTCATCGGAAACAGCAAAAGCTAGCGTTTAATAAGGTATCGAATAAAATGAAAGTGTAATTGGATATTTTATCTCTAAAAACAAAAAATTTTCGACCCCTTAGAAATGGTTATTCTCTAACTCTATATTTTTTCAAAATTTCAAAAATCTTCCTGACAAATCATCTACTATCGGCAAATTATCATCACCACACCCACGAAGCAGCTAACAATTTAATAAGCCTCCAAGAATGGATGAGATCGTTATCTTTATACCAAGATATTAGTTTTTTGGTAGATTTTAATTAAAGCATTTCCCTATGGATATTTATCAGCTTTCAGTAAGACCGAGACATCGGAGGTATATGTTCTTTATAGCAGAAGCTTACCTCTATAAAGATCTTTATCAACTAATTGTGAATAATCTTACTATATGGGGAGGGCGGTATAATCCCATCATCCCTGTGTTAAGAGATGGAATATCCGAAGCATATATTGACCTGATCAAACACTACGACCCCGATATTATATTTTATAGCTCAAATGTTGATCTAGAAATGCTCAAAGAGCTAAGGCTTTTCAATCCGAGTAAATATGTCAATTTGGACGACAAACCTCGTGAAGAAAATGTTTCAGGCGTCGACACTTTTTTCTTTTTAACCGAATTCGAAAATAAGGCTAAAGTAATCCTGCCTGAAAAGTTTTTGCCATCAGAGGATGTTCTTCCAACGTTCTATGAAATGAATTATGGACTATCAGATACGCCTTTACATCATCAATATGAAATGAGCAAAAACTATGTTCAAATTCTAATTAATCGGGAATTTGCAGATATTAATAAGATCATTCATGTTGAAAAACCTATAAACTTTGCGGCTTTGTCGAAATATAACATCAATACAAGGGTATTGCGAAACTTGGAGCATGCAAATTTTGGGGATTTTGAATTAGTAGTTGCACGTGATGAGAGCCAAATTGGAGACCTTTTGTATTATTGGAATCGAGGCCTATACGAAAACAAAAACGTTATGTACGTTACATTAGAACAATTGAGTATACTATCCAAAGATAAATTTTTTGGGGGTATGCTTTATGACCAAAAAGGTGAAGAGTCGATACGAGTTGTTTCAACCTCACTTGAAAAAGGAGAACTAGAAGAAGTTATCGCAAACATGCTACAACCCATCGCCTATCACAGCAATTTCAGGTATTATGATATAAGTGCGTTTCCCTACAAAGTCTTGGATAGTAATGGGCTGTATGAAAGAAACTTTGGGGAATCTGCAACATCACAGACTCTGATCTCAGATACTGGGCTTTTGCACATCCCTAAATTGAGTTTCGGTGGAGTACCAAAATTTTTGGCATTGAATTATGCGGTAGACATTAAAATTTCCCAAGACAATGCAAGAAGCCAAAAAGCTGTTCTCTTTCCCTTTACTACTCAATCCATGTATATCGTTAAGGATGTACCTGGGCGAGTACTTCGCTCGAGGAACCTGTCAGTATTTGTAAATAGTCAACGACAGCAGTCTGATGTGTTCAGGGTCACCATCCCAGCGTTTAGTGAACTGGTAAAGCAACTAATCCAACGGCCAGTCATATATGGAGAGAGTATAGACACCAAAATCATCCATGTTGGCCCAAATGACGCAAGTAATCGATTAAAAGCTTTTATATCGGCATTCAAGGGTAATCTCGAAGAAATCTATACATATTTTTCGGACAAGTTTTGGGTAGACATATTTGAAGAACTTATCTTAAGTCAAGCTATCGCCGGAGATAGTCTAACTTTCGAGGAAATATTAAACAAAGCTCTAGAAATGTATGAGATGCAGAAACTCAATTTTGTAGATCGCAAAATAGGTTGGTTTAATGTGGATAATTTAAAGCTTGGGCTAAAGAGAACTCTAACAAATTTGACTGAATATCAAGTTTTTTTCAAAGGCTTCAAGCTCAAGTGTACAAATTGTTCTTCCTCATTTTGGTACCATGTGAACGAAGTGAAGGATATTATTAGTTGTAGGGGGTGCCTTGAGGACTTTGATCTGCCAGTTGAGCCTTGTTTTTCTTACAAACTAAATGATCTGATCAAAAACAACATCTACGCTACCACTAAGGATAGGGACGGAAATCTGACCGTAATCAGGGCGTTATCTGCTTTTGGCCATACAGCAAGGTCATTTCAATATTCTCCGCAATTAAATCTTTACGATGATTTTCATAGCAAAAAACCTTTCGGTGACCTAGATATAGTTATCAATGATGGTGGTAAATTTATTATTGGTGAGGCCAAGCATGATTCAAAAGGATTCTTTGAGGACGATATGAAATCTCTACGATCATTGGTTGCTGTTTCAGCCATGATATTTCCTGATAAAATATTGCTCGTGGCTAGCGCAGACGATAAAAATAAACTAGAGAAAGCAGAGAAAAGCCTTTTAAGGCTTCTGAAAGGGTCAAAGTTTAAGCCAGAGGTCGAGACTATGCTATTAGCCAAACCAGATTATTGGCACATAAAATCACACAGATATTTCAAATATTGAACAGAATGTTGTTTGCGCGGATAATTCCTATTAAACAATCTAGCTTCAAAATACTAATTCCTGCTCATTTCTTTATAAAATGTCGCAAAGGGAGTATTAGAGTATAGTTACGAGTTAGAATTTTGACTGTTCTAGAAATAAGGTATTGCTAGAACGATAACGTTCTGAAACAGCCGTACTAGATCTAAACGAATTCCTTCCAATCTTTGGTAAAGATTTCATTTAGTTTATCCCTATAAGTAGGTTCTTCGGTTAGCAATTTATCCAGGTTTTGATTGAGCTTTACGATAATTTCTGCAATATATTTTAATCTTGGCATCATAACGGTGGTTTCATGATTGACAGTACTCCAAGAAAGTGAGTTGATGCTTATCTGATTCTCGTGGAATGAGGCTCCGAAGTCTTCAAACTCGTGTTTGAGGTGATGGTTGTGCAGGTGGTAGTTTTCTCTTTCTGTCTTATGCTTACTCACCGAATTGATGAAGTTGGATAGCTGTTCAAGCTCGCCCTCTTTAAAGCTATAACTTTCAAGATGCTTTCCCATCATGCCTTTTTTTTTAATGTCCATTATCTTTCCATGCAGGTAGACAAAGTCTTCCAAAATCTCCGAGGCAATTAACATGATTTTTGTATAAAAACGGAATAACACTTCTGGATTATCCTGATCAAGGTCATCGTACCGTCGGTCATCAAGGAGATCGGAAAAATTATCCAACCAATCAGCAATACTACACAGAAAACTACAGTGCTTTCCTTTATCGGTCAGTTCATTTTGCCACTTACAAAGGTAGCTATCAGTATAATTATCTGATAGCTCCCCTGCAATCCTTGTTCGACCTAGCCCGCTAAGCCAATATTCGAGGGCTTCACTTCTAATTTCCTTAAATTTCAGGGTTTCCATACTTAATATTTCAGATGTTATTTTATAGAACAAAAATCTTGCTTCCAAAGGTTTCAAAAAGAATGATTTTCTCAAATTTATTAGCAGTCTGTAATACTCCTAGTTCTGCAAGATCGAACCCAGAAAAGCTGCTTACCCCATCAATAATTACCAATAACCAACACGAATCAAGCTTTGAAGCCGTTATATAGTTAGCAAATTTAACTTCTTTGGCTTTTATCCTCTCATTTAATAGCTCCTGAAAGCCCTCTTTGGCGATGTATTCTTCTGCCAACACCATGTCAATCCTCTGATCATAGCTGGAGGTGATCACAACATTCTCAACAAACTCAGGCTTTTGCACGGTTTTACAATCTAGAATGCTTTCAATGTAATCCGCTAGTGCACATGCATTTTGCCTCTTCTCGTTCCGAGTAAATTTCCTATCATAAAAACTACTACCTTTAAGAAACGGCCGAGAGAAATTGATAAAAATATTGACTGTACATTTATGGGATAGATTTCTGTTTTTTAATATTATCTCAGCATCTACAATCATTTGTTTTGCACTGTTATGTGCCGCTTTTATCTTTGGATTTATGAGGCGGGTATGTTCTATACCAATTGTCTTTTTCGATGAGCGGATTGTAAAGTCAGGGTACTCCAGGAGTTTATCTGGTACAATCAACTCCAATTCTTCAGGCCAGGCTACTATAAATCGGCCTATATCCGTCAGCTCTTCAAATTTATCTTGGCTTGTATTGTTTAGACTCTTTAAAAAGAATTCATATGGACTGATGAGTTCAGAAACTTTTATCCAATTTTCTCTATTCCTTTTAAATTCAGATTCGACATCTATGGGTGGAAGATGATCCACCGGCATCCCAAAGACATCAGCTATTCTTTGTTTGATTTCTTCTACTGTACCCTGATTTGAAATCTTAAAAGTCTTTCTGACCAAAATAGATTCAGTAGGTTCGCGTTTAATATTCTTCAAAAGATTGCCAATCAACGTATCTCGATCCTCGGGAGACAGCTTATCAAAAAAAGTCATAAAATCTGATTCCATTGCAATTGTTTTTATTAACTAGCGGTAGAAAATTTATCTGTAGCCCCAAAAGAATAAAACATCTATATCAGACTATTATAAAAAATAGGAGATTAACTGCAACACAAAACCTGTCACTACAAAAAAGATTCCAACCCAAGAAAATCTACTTGAAATTTTTCTATCTCTATTC
>Ga0247815_10002418_pt1 | contig 13825 bp, 19 predicted proteins | sample UWRJL194509B1_FD_181014 | JGI IMG/M metagenome (GOLD analysis project Ga0247815, IMG submission 181014) | Plant litter microbial communities from Arlington Agricultural Research Station in Wisconsin, United States - UWRJ-L194-509B-1 | ecosystem: Environmental > Terrestrial > Plant litter >... | reverse complement strand
GTAAGGCGGAGGTCGTCGACCTTCACGCCGTCTTCTTCTCCGCGTACGGGTTGACGGAGTAGACCTTGATGACCGGGGGGCTCTTGGTGAGGTCAGCCGTGACGATGACGGGGACGCTCATGAGCTCCTTGACGTCTTGGATGCGGTGGCCCGCGGCGGTCTGGCGAAGGCCTTCGAATTGCGGCTCGAGTTTCTGGCTGGAAATAAGGCGCTGCTTGGACGTCTCGACCACGGCGTGGTCCTTGGGGCGGTTCAGAACGATCTCGTCCTCATCGTTATCGTCGTCGTCGAAGAGGGCAGCCTCGTCGTTGACTGACGCGCTTGCAACCTCCATCTTGACCGCGTGGTGGTCCGCGGTACGCTTCACCTTCTTGAGGTGCTCGTCGTCAGTGTTCTCCGCCAGCCAAGTGATGACGTCCTTCGTGCTCCAGTAGATCTGGAGAGAGTGAGTGTGCTCGTCGTAAACGTGGTTCTGAGGCGAAATTAGCATCTGCCGCAAGCAAGAAAGCGTGGGTGTCACTCACGTCAATGGGCATCTGGTCGACATGGACACGCTTCTCAATGCCGAACTCGGGAACGACAACGTCGAATGCCGAGTCGAGGACGTTGATTACGCGCGCTTGGCGAACGACGGGGCCGTAGCGAGTAGTGAGATCCGAGAGTAGTAGGCACAAGAATAGGTGCGCCGACTGCTCTTGAGCCAGCTTGGACGACTCGCGCTTGCTGTGGAAAAGGTCAGCAACTCATTTAACGTACTGTAGGCGTGAATGTAAACGCACATGTTGCACTGCTGCGCAATCTTGGCGACCGAGTCGCGGTCCATCGTAAACTTGGGCTCCGTGGCGTTAGTACCAGCGACGATCGACTCGAGCTGGCGATGGACCAGGATGTCGGCGTAGCGTCGGATGGGCGACGTGAAGTGCGAGTAGAGCGGGACGTTCAGCGCGTAATGGCTGTACTTGGCGATGTCCAGCATGCCCGAGCAGTAGTACTTGGCACTGCGGTTCGCCTTGCGAGCGAGAAGCTCCAGCAGGAAGCGAGCCTCGGGGTCGTTGATCGTCTCGAGCGACTTTTGGATGCTACCTGCCGACGTAACGTCGATTTCGTAGCCCATGCGGGTGGCCCGCTCCGCGAACTGCTTCTGTGAGGGCGTCAGCAGAGGTTCATTGGTCTCACGAGAAAGATACGCACAACGCGGCGTTCAAGCGGCTCCTCGTGACGACGAAGAAGGGCTTGCTCAGGCAGGTTGAGCGCGATCTGCTGCGCGACGGTGATGTTGGTGAGAAGCATGAATTCCTCAACCAGGCGGTGGGCTTGAATGCGCTCGTAGGGAGCACAGTCGACCGGTGTACCGTTCGCGTCGAGAGAAAACTTGATGCGCTCCTGCGAGCTGTGGAGGAAGCCTTCCGCAATGCGGCGGTTGTTCATGTCCTCAGCGATGCTCCAAAGCGCCTTGATGTCTTGGCCGATGGCAGCCGGGTCGTGCGAGCCGCGAACCTTCGACGCGTCAAGGGATTGGCCGTCGAGAACCTTTTGCGCATCCTCATACGAGAGCTTGGCGCCAGACCTAGAAAGTTGTGAGAATACAGCCTAGCGCAGTTCCAAGGGTACGCACTTGATGATCGTCTTGCCGTACCACTTGTCGAGCACGCGGCCGTCCTTGGTGACGGTGTAGATGATGGAGAAGGCAAGACGGTCCTCGCCGGGCACGAGACTGCAGAGCTGCTCGCACAGAGTAGGCGGCAGCATCGGAACAGCACGCTGGACAAGGTAGACACTTGTCGCACGCTTGCGCGCGTCGCGGTCGAGAGCAGTGTTCGGCTTGACGAAGTACGCGACGTCGGCAATATGAACGCCGACAGAGAAAGTACCGTCGTCGTTGGCCTTGATGGAGAGCGCGTCGTCGAGGTCGCGCGCGTCGGCCGGGTCAATCGTGAAGATACGCTCCTCGCGGAGGTCCTTGCGGGTCTCCAACTCGCGCTCGGGAATACTATGCAATAGTTAGGATCCAGCAAGATGCCTGAGAAACGCAAACTTACACCCAAGGAAGCGGCGGGAGGCACTTCATGGCATTATCGGGGAACTCCTCGGTCGGGAAGTTGCAGTCCTTGAGCAGAGCGCTAGTCTCAACCTCGACGTCGCCGATCGGTCCAAGTTCTTCCACAAGAGTGCCGAAGGGATGGAGCGAGCTAATCGGCTGTGCGTGGAAGTCAGTACTCTGCATGAGCCGCGAATGCAAATACACTAACGTGACGCTTGATGCAAGCGACGAAGAGACGGTCAACGTATGCATCAGAGTTTTGGACGAAGTCCGGCGGCGCCTGCTCGGTCGGAATGGCGATGAGAGGAACACGCTTGTCGGTCGGTTTGAACCAGACAATCTTCGGGCGCTCAGTAGGAGCACGGCGCGGCTCCTCGGGCGACTTGTCACCCTCACGTTCGCGACGCTCAGCCTCCTGTTTCTCCTTGGTGGCAGCAGACGACGGGCGGAGCAGACCGAGCGTGCCCGAGAAGAGCTGGCCTGGCATGCGCTCGACGACGGCAACAACGTGGCCGGCGAACTGTGGCTTGATCTCATCGGTGACTTCTTCGTCCTCGAACAGAGTGAGACCCTGGCCCTCAACCTCGACATCGTCCTTCTTCTTGTCGTTCTTGCGGCCGGCGAGTGCCTTGACGTCGTAGGCCGAGTTCTCCTCCTTCTTGCGCTTCTTCTCCTCCTTCTCCTTCTTAGTACCCCACACCTCGTCAACATCAAGGAGCTCGACTGCGACGATATCGCCTTCAAGAGCACGGTTACGATCCTTGGAGCCGCAGATGTAGATGTCGGCGTCGAGGACCTCAGTCGCGACGTAAGCGTCCGAACGGTTGCGCTTGTTGACACGAAGGATGCCGACGACGAGCTTGCCGGCAGCAAGAAGAGGCGGAAGCGAGGCCTGAGGAAGGTACGGTGCGAAGAGCGACTTGCGCTGAGGTCCGTTGGACTGCTGCTGCAGTTGCATCTGTTGACGGATCGTCAGTTTCTTGCGAAGGACGGCTAGTAGCAGAGAAGCTCACCTGGAACTGCTGCTGCTGCTGCATGAGGTTGTAGTTGCCGAGGCCCATCATGTTCGCTGCCATCATGTTGGGCAGCATGTTCGGGAAGCTGAACGAGGGCAGCTTCTGGTGATGACCGCCTGACGCAGCGCGGAACTGCTGGAGACTCTGGAGCTGCGCCTGAGCCTGAGCGAGCTCGGCCGAGAAGGCTGGGTTCTGAACTGCAGCGCCAACACCGCCGTCTTAAAGTAGAGTCAGAGACGAACTTTGCTGTGAAGGAGATCAACTCACTGATACGCCAGCTCGAGTCGGCGGCGCGCGACATAGTGCGCCCATGTCCACCTCCAGGAAGGGACGACGGCTGGGCAAAGTTGCCTTCCTCGTAAACCTCTCCGCCACCACCGCCGCCACCAAAGTTGGGGAACGGTGCATTGAAGCTAGTGGCCGTCGGAGTCTTGTTGAGAACGTTTACGCTGTGGCGACGGCCGTGACCGCGAGGGATGCTGAGACCTCCCTGGTCGAGGCCAAGACCAGCCTGAGGAATAGCCGGGAACTGGAGCGGTGCCGCGTTGAAGTTGCCGACGCCGAAGCCCATACCCATGGGCACCTGGGTGCTCTGGATACGGCGGTGAGCGGCTTGGCGGGCATTGCTGGCGAGCTGGGGCGTATTGACTGAGGCCATGATCTGGCTGGAGGCGATCTGTTGCTGAAGGAGTTCTTGCTGCTGACGTTGGAGAGCCTCGATCTGGCTCTGGAGAGCGATCTGCTCGGCCATGATGCCACTGATCTCGCTACCGGTCTTGCGGTGACCAAGCTGGTGCTGAGACGGGTCGCCCTTGGACTGCTGCTGTTGCTGCTGGTGCTGCTGGAGTTGTTGGAATTGCTGCTGCTGCTGAGGGAACTGGAATCCGAGATCCTCCTCGCTAATAGCAGGAACCGGAGCGACACGAGAGGTGAGGCTGGGCTTGCGACCGAACTGGAAGGACGGGGCAAGCTGAGGACGACCTGTGGGACCGACTTGTGGGGTGTCAGGCTATGTGCATCGAAGTCATGCATGTGCTGCGGACTCACCACCACCATGCTGGCCTGGGAACTGCTGGAAAGAATCTGGAACCTCACCGTCGTCGTAGATAGCAGACGACGGCTCGGCATCCTCGTTCATGGAGCCAAGGTTGGGAGCATAGCCTCGCGGATTCGTAAAGGGACCGGGACCGAGCGATTGAGCCTTGCGGTGCCGGGGAGGGACATCGTTTCTCTCGGCGGGCTGGAACGGCTGAGCGGCGGCAGCACCAGGCGGAATGGGGTTAGAAGCAGCCGGAGGACCACCTGCAGGGTTGGCAGGGATAGCCTTGAGGTCGCCAATGACGCGTTGAAGAGAGGTCATTGCGTCCGACTGCGCACTACCACCTTGGGGCTTGGGTGGGCGCGGACCAGCGTTGTTGGTCGACTGACCCTTGCGATGGGTGCCCTGATTCTGACCTGCCTGCTGGGGGTTCGGGCTGCCCCGCTGACCGCCGGTGTTGTTATTGTTGTTGTTACCTCCTGGACCGCCAATGCTTGGGTTGCGGGTGCGTTGACCGCCACCTCCTCCTCCTCCACTACCAGACGGGCCAGTAGGCTTGCGGACACCATCTCCGTTGTTGGACCGAGTGTCAGTGCCAGAACCTGACCCTGCGCCTTGACCTCCAGGCTTCTTGTTCTGTCCGGGACCAGACGCGCCGCCAGGCGTGCTCGACTTGTTCACGCTCGACTGAGTCCGCCGACTCGTGTTCCCGCCTCGGCTTGCCCCGGGCCCAGGGCTCGGGGTTGAGACGGGCACTGGTGTGCTCTTCTTCTGGGGGTCGTCAGCCATTTCAGATGCTCGTGCTGCTAGTCTTGTCCAAGTCGGTCGAGTTGCAAGGTACAGGTGGGTCAATTCAAGTGCGTTTCAATGCGTTAATGGATCTGTTTTGCGCGTGTTTTTGTTTGTTTTGTTACTTTCTTGAGGCGTGTGAGATGCTGCGTCCAAGTGCAAGCCATATGAGTGCGCGTCCCAGAAATGATCCAACTCGCCGCGCGTCGAGCTCGCGCGGGATCAGCCAGGTCTCACTGCTCACGTTTGTTGGGGTGTTTGGATGGGCGTTGCCGTGGGTGGCAAAGTGGGAGAGATGGGTCGTGGTGCCTGGGTAAGGCGTGTGAGGGCAAGAGGCTGGGGTGCCGCTTGTCGGACTGCGAATCGGCTTTCATTTCTAATCGCACATTTCATTTCACATCCTAATCAGTTACAAGACAACCCCACTCGTCCCTCAACTCGTCTAGCACCACCTGCTGTCGGCTTCCATCGACCGCTCGCACACCCTTTGCATAAACGACCGTCCTGAATCCGAACTTTCTGGCATCAATCGCCGTTGCCCGCACACAAAAGTCCGTCGCCAACCTGTAAGAGGCTGTCTATCAGCTCCATCCAGAAATCGTGATGTCGCTCCTCACCCGACGATATGCACCTCCTCTACCCCGTGAACGTGCAGAATTCGTGCCATGCTTGTGAATGCACTGTACTCGTTGTCTGCAAACGCGCTGTACGAGTCCAAGCCAGGATCGGTGCCTTTCTTCACGATCGCCACACGCGACGCTGGAGCCACCTTGTTCAGCTCCGCTTGCAGCCCCACCTCTAGCTCGCTGCCGTGGCTGTTCTGCACGCAGTGGTCTGGCCACATGACCTGGGCGACTGTCTCCGTCCCATGCAGCCGTGGGACCTGCCTGACCGAGAACAACTCTGCATTATGCGTTGACGCGAATGACACATGTCCATTAGGATGCCCTGTCCTCGATCCACACCAGTGGCGTCAGTTGTTTGTTGACCTTTAACATGGTTTGAACGTGCTCACAGTCCTGCGCGACGACAGCAAGAGGTTAGGGCCGCCTTCGTGCCAGGCGCAGGAGCTCCTCACCTTGGACGCAACAACAACAGCGAACGACTCGTCCCGCACCAACTCATACACTGTTGGCAGGATTTCATCACCACCCGTTACAGCGAGCGAGCCGCCTGGCAGAAAGTCGTTCTGAACGTCAACAACCAGGAGACCTTTCTTACTCGCCATGACTGCGCGCGCCACAATCAGGAGTCCAATCTCAAGCCGCATCAAGATCAACCGGTCGGCCGCTCCCTTCCGTGGCTGCAGAACAACAATAAAGTTCCGATGGTGTGCTGGCTTTGAGATCTATGCGCGAAATTCTATAGACAGAATAATAGCTTATCGTCGCGAGCCAGCAACTGGTCCTATACTACCGCTTCAGCGGAGGCGGGCCACAATCGCCGCCGTGAACTCCTTCGTCGACGCCTTGCCGCCAAGGTCGCCCGTGATCGTCTTGCCCTCAGCAATCGTGCTGAGCGCTGCCTTCTCGATCCGGCTCGCGTACTCGTTGAGGTTCATGTGCCTGTGTGCAGGTGTGAGAATCGACTTTTAGGGTAGTCATGTCTGGAGTTCGGCCTCACCTCAACATCATGAGCGAGGACAGCAGTAGCGCCGTCGGGTTTGCCAAGCCCTTGCCCTCAATATCTGGCGCAGAGCCGTGGACGGCCTCGAAGATGGACGCGTCGCGGCCAATGTTGCCAGAAGGTGTCAAACCAAGACCACCAATTAGACCGGCACACATGTCCGACAAGATGTCACCGTAGAGGTTGGGCATGACCATCACACGGTCCGAGTACGGCTTGGGGTTCTGCGTGATCTGCAGGCAGACGCGGTCCAGCAAGTCCTCGTCGTATGTGATCCCCGGGTATTCTTTGGCCACCTCACGGCACGCCGTGAGGAACATGCCGTCCGACATGCGCATGATGTTTGCCTTATGAACAGCGGTTACACGGTTACGGCCCTGCGTTTGAGCGTACTCGAACGCGTAACGAGCGACCCGCTCCGAGGCGTCCCAGGTAATGAGCTTGATCGACTGGACAACACCATCGACAATTTCGTGCTCAATTCCAGAGTACTCGCCCTCGGTGTTCTCGCGAATAAGGACCGTGTTGACATCGTCATACGGCGTCTTGAAGCCCTGAATGGACACGCAAGGCCGAACATTGGCGAACAGGTTGAAAGTGCGGCGCAGTGTCAAGTTGAGCGAAACGTGGCCCTTGCCAACTATGAGGAGCAGTCAGCCTCCACTCAAGGTGGGTTTGAACAGGTGCCAGAAATGCTTACTCGGAGTTGCGAGAGGACCTGATAGAGGGGTGACGACATCAGTTCGGTCCTGCTTCAAAAGACACGCTGCCGAACGCACCCTTGAGGGCGACCGTGTTCTTCTTGACCGAGGTGATAGCCACGTCGGGGATGACGGTCTTGCCAGCCTTGAGCACTGGCGTCACGCTGACCTCCTCCCACTCAATCGGCACCTGGCGCCGAAAGAAAGGCACGTATCAGCCTGCTGCCGTAGCCAAAACCTGTGCATAACACCAAATGCACTCACGTTGGCAGCAGTGTAAATCGCCTTGACGGCGTCGCTGATCTCTGGGCCAATACCTGAGTTGCGCGTGTGTTCAGCGTGCGCGACGACCGAGCACCAGAAATTTCCGCACCATCACCGGGAATGAGGGTCACAGTGTACTTGCCCTGTAGCGCACGATAAACATTCAATAAATGCGTTCAAAGGGCCGCGAGTGTGCTTACAGCAGCGTTCTTTTTGCCCGCAAATCCGCCAGTCGCGGCTGCAGGCGATGCCGCGGTCGCCATCGTCCGAAGCGAGGAGACCTGCACAATGACCCGTGAGACGTTGTGCAAGAGCAGCAGAGAAGTGTGTGCTGACCGCTGAGCGGTTGAGCGCAACGCGCGCGAGACGCGACGTAACGAGCATTGAGAAATGTGATTTTGAGGGGAGGAGGAGAAGGTCTTGACCCGCCGTCTGAACCCGGATCTAATCAACTATCAGATGCAGCCGTCGCATTCCAGCAGCATATCATTGAGCAAGTTATTGTTTCAAACAGGAGCCGTCAGGTCTGAGAAGAAAGAGAGGTAGCACGATTCGACTTCAGCTCAAAGAGTCAGTCCAGGCTCTTCTCACCCAGACGTGTCCTTCGAAACCGGCAGACTTTGAGGCGCCACGAACAGCGATATACCAGCAACAAATTAGTGTTAATAACCGATTGATTTTTAGTTAAAAAGAAAAAGAAAAGTCCACAGGACTGCAGGCTGTGAAAATACAGTTTGGGTGAAAGGCAAGTAAGTAGACGCAGCCTTTTCGACGACGACGGCGACCAGGGGCAAGAGTTGACAATACAACAGCATACGAAGGCGCAGTATTAATGAGCAGCGAATTTCATGGTGTAGGGACGGTCCCGTCATGGCGAGCCGATGTGTGAGGCTGTTCCGCGGCTGCTTGTGTCCGGGTTGTGTAACCGAAAACCCGAACCAGGCGCAGGTGAAGCGGGCAGCCGTGGTGGTTGCAGAGGTGGAATTGCAACGAGAGGCGCAGGAAGTGGGTACAGATCGAACTGCGCGCTTGCCACCGTGCTCGGGGCAGGAGGCCGTTCGTCCACCGGCAATCCAACACTACCAGCGGTGCTCTGGTACATCGCGCTGTACCTCCGCGTGTCAAACTTTTCGAACCGGTTGGGTGACCGACGGTCCCGCTGGAGAGTCGCCATTGGGAGAGGTGTGTAATCATAATCGTCGGCCACTGACATTGCTTTAGGAGACCTTGTCGCTGCAATTGGAGGCGGTAGTGACTGTATGCGAACAGCGCGTCGGCGCCTTCGGTATACCCAGAGAGCGAGTGGGATTATGAGAATGAGCAGGATAGCGCATGTGACTCCGCCAGCAATCCAGGCAGTTGCTGACTCGCTCATCCCACCTCTACAAATAGGAAATGAACCAGACGAGTTAGAATTTATCAGCAACGGTCTCGCTGCGGCGAACGAGGGCGTTCACCTGCTGTCTGTGGTCCCTGTAGATGCTGTGTCTTGAGTTTGCAACGGTTGCGTAATTGTTGGCTGAGGCTGCTCATTGTCCCCGCCAGTCAGTGGTGTCCCTGGTAGTTGTGAACCTGTTGGAGTTGGCTCTGAGTCAGGCGGACTGTTGAAACGTAAGTCGGTCGCACGCTCATTTCGACTCGCCATCAATCACTCACTCGCCATCTCCTGTCTGCAGACTGTCGTCCTCGACTGTTACGACGACAAAATCGAATCCAAGCCATGTCCTCACGCCCTGCAACGCAATCAATCAGCTTCCATTCGGGTCAGCTCCAATGAACATGCGCACCGCTTCTCCTCCATGTGTTGAATCATCAAATTCCACCTTGAGTGTATGGTTTATCGCTGGATTGAGCTCCGGAGAAGCCCAAAGGAGTCTGCTACCGACCGCCCCTGAGAGTGGGTTGGTGAGAAACATGACGAGCATACAGAGATGACACTCACTAGTTCCAGCCTGGTGTGATATCCTCACGCGCGACCCACCGTCAAGCGTGACGAACCCATGTGCACCGAAGTCCAAAGTAACGCCATAATAAAAAAATTGACTTCCTGTGCGTGGGTGTGCGAGTGATAAGCGAGGATTCCGTTATTGTAGGGCAACATACGGCCACCACGGCCACCACGGCCGCTACGGCTGCTACGGCCAGGGAAGTCCGGCCTTAGCCAAAAACTAGTATCCCAATGAAGGTGATGAAGGTGGACTGCTTGGCCGTGACTGCTAGTCAAGGCTCACCTTGGAACGTTAGCTCAACAAACGTGCCCGGTCTGCAAGTCCTGCATAAGCACGCGCCATCTCCGGGCACCACAACTCACCCAAAGCTGTTGTGAATGTCCCCGCGAAACGTCGTTCCGTCTGCGCTGTTGAATTCTTGCCACCTGCATCTCCTGGGTTAGCCTTGGTAGAAGTAGTTGTTTAGCGCGCACCATTTCCCATGACACTCCTCGTTGCCTGGTCGTGACCTGCAGGTGGCTTCAGGCAGAACGTCCGCGGGAGAGTATCGGAACCGAGAGTTGGAGTCGTTGATCTAGGTGACAAAAGCCCAGTCAGTACAACACCACCGGAACGAACAGGCATCATGCGTACAGTGATATTCCTGCGTGCGCACACAGAATGAATGAATGCGAGCAATAGAACGGTCGCAAGAATCGGTTTGCAGTTCGTAGCAGGAGCCATGTTGTCCACGATCGCAGGAGCTGACTGTTGACTGTGTGCCTGAGGAATGAGGGCAAGACCAGGTTCAAAGTGATTGACCCGCTCGGCGAAAGAGAAAAGGCGAACAAGCGCAGAAAAAGAGGGAGAAAGGTATTAGGAGTCCATCCATCAACGCATCCCAGACTCGCCGCGCGGATCTGCCACACTGAGCGCTTTTGCGGGCACTACACCGCAACCCCTTGCTTGGAACCGCCATGTGCAGGGACAAACACGGTGTCGAACGAGCTGGTAGTCGACTGTCAATCAGAGAGTCTCAATTTGCTGAGCAAGGCGATGGGCAACTTGCGGAGCTAACATGCGCGATACCCGAGGTGTTGATCGCTCAGAGTATTCCTCCACCGGAAACTGTATGTGCAAGGTCGTGGTCTAGATCGTTACAAGTCAGCGAAGCCAATTACGGTGATCAAGTAAAGCAAAAGTTTGTGAAGTGTATGGGTCGGGTGACTGCGCGGGGCTTCAGTCGCTGAGGAGAGCATTCAACCTCTCGAGTTGGCGAGTGCGATACAGTTCTTGTTCCTCCTCCTTCTCCTCCGCAGCCTGAAAACAGGCGCATAGGCTTAGTATTTCAGGATGCTTTCCAAGCGGCTGGATACTCACCGGCAGCTCAGCTCCAACCGAGCCCGCCAACCCCAGCTTTCCATCGGTTATATCAAACAGTACCTTCTCGACCTCCTCGTCCGCCTCCTCTTCTAATTCTTCATCGTCGTCCATGGCCTCAAGTGTGTCGTCGAGCATCTCCTCCATTACGCCGGCCTGTCAAAGGGTGAGCCACGTCTAGTCGTGCACCTCGCGACGCACCTTGGTCATTTCCATGCTCATCTCGCGCATGACCTGGCTAACTTGAGGCAGTTTGATAAGCGAGTTTGACAGCTTCATTATCTCTGTCGACTTCTGAAGCGACCCGGTGACTTTCAGCATCGCTGTGAACGCCGCGACCGTGCGCCACACGTTGTCAGCGTTATGGACGGTAGGTAGGTCGCACACTACGCACCCAGTTGTTGAGTTAATTGTACGCCAATAGAGCCGAGTCGCGCTTTAGATACGTGCAGTCGCTCCTTCTGCTTCTTGCTGCGCACGATCTCCTTGGCTAGGATGCGAGCGTTCTTGGTGTCACCCTTGGTCGCTAGTTTCTTGACCGACGCACGCGCAGTTGCCATAGCTTGGTCCAACTATAGTTGCGCAATAGTTATGCAGACCGCGCGGACAGAAATAGGTCAAGACTCAATGCGCCACTCCTAGACGCGAGTAGCTTGGGCCACATACCTGGCGGATTTCACGATCTAATTGACGCGATTCTGTACGCAGGCGTTGCTGCCATGTACGTACGCGCTCCTCTGCTGTTGGTCCGTACAAAAACCGGTTAATGGACTGCATGATGAAACCGGAACGTAGGTAGCTAGCCAAGTGAGCGAAAATAACCGGTGACAACCGGCTCACACTGCAACCGATTTCTCTAGCGAACTGCATAGGCGAAATGCACAATCCCGTCGGTCTTTAGGCTCTCTTATTTGAGGATCTTGAGAGTGTTGTCGCTGAATCGAGTGACCTGATCCGTTCATACAACGCACATCGCAGAAGGTACATTATATTCTCAACGAGATGCAAGAATACAAACACGATGGACTGGACGTTGGACGCTGGTGAATGAGCTCAAAGCTTGATTTGTTTCAGGCCATCCTTCCAGAAAGTGAAGTAAGCTGGATACGTGTTAGGCTGGGCGGTACAACAGATGAGAGACCACGCACGGGTAACACCGTCCTCGCGATAGTTGAGAAGAGCGACCATGCCATCCGGGTTCATGCTCTCGCCAATATACTGACCAATTGATACCGAGTGAGTGACGCGAGTCGGACCATGAGCAGCGTATACGCACAAATTCATAGTCCTTGAAGTTGGCAACGATCTTTTTTGCGTAGGCCGCAGCAGCCTTCTCAAACGGCTCGACACGAGCTGCGGTGGCAGGATTCTCCGCAAGTTTAGCCTTCACAGCTTTCATGTAGCCCTATTGAAAGGGTCAGAGCGGTCAGAGGCGGAACATAGGGACAGAATTTATGCCAACCTTGAGGTGGGTTAGATACGACTTCTTGTCGAATGTAGTTTGCTGGAGACGGAATGAGTACACGATGTTATTGACCTGTATGGCGCCGTCCTCAAGGGCCTCCTCCTGCTCCTCCGCGCTCGGGTTCGCGCCTGTCGGATCTCAGCGATATACTAAAAAGGAAGGGCATAGATCGACCTCACCGATGTCGACATCGGCGCCGGGTTTGACAGTGATCAATTGACAGTCGACCTCGTACACAATGTCGTCGACAAGCTTCCTGGAGTAGAATCAGCAGTGGCGGCGTGACAATTAATCGATGCTGGCCAATGGCCCATCGGCGCCGGCGGCTCACATCGGATAGGCATCAGAGAACATCTCATCATTTGGATCGATGACAATGTCCGAGTAAAGGAGCATCGTGAGAGCCTGTGAACGGGGGTGATGGAAAGAAGTAGGTGGCAGAAAGACGCTCAGTCTCGGCGGAGATTTGCGAACATTTTCAAGTCTCGCAAGCCACCGGCAATGGACTTTGCGCCCATCGTCGTCAAGCAGCACGCTGCGCCCGCCTCGCGCAAGACCCCAGAATCTCGTTATTGGCGCAGGTTCAAGCATCCCGTCTTTGTCAAGGAGTATGCTCCAGTTACCGCCGTGCACTTCTCGCCTGCAAAGCCGCACCGATACGCTGTAACAGCAGGCACCCGCGTTCAGATCTATGCTCCACGCACTCAAAAGGTCGCAAAGACCATTTCACGTTTCAAGGACGTTGCTCGCAGCGCAAATATTCGCTATGACGGCAAACTCATCGTCGCAGCGGATGACACAGGTCTTGTCCAGGTCCGCAACCCGACTGCCTCTTCTCCAACTCTTCTCTCACTCCAAACCCACAGGTCTTTGACCTCAACAGTCGCGCTATATTGCGCTCATTGGACCATCATAAACAGTTCGTGTTGTTTGTGCTTTGCGATCCAGAGCAAGGCGTTGACAAGTCATGTGCAGATCTGTGCACGTTTCAAAATTCGGCCCACCAGGCTCTCCTCATGTTCTCACTTGCTCCGACGACGCAACCGTATGCCTATGGGACATTCCAACTCAATCAAGAATACAGTCATTCAACGACCACTCTGATTATGTGCGCTCAGGCCTCATCGCCTCGCACAACCCATCCCTCGTGCTCTCCGGGTCGTACGACGGCTCCATGCGCCTGTTCGACATACGATCCGGTGTCTGCGAGATGACCATGATCCCTTCATCTGGCGAGAGGATACCAGTCGAGCAGGTCGCCCTGTTCCCTGCTGGGACCATGGCGCTGTCCTCTGCGGGCTCCATACTTCGCGCCTGGGACCTTGTTGCGGGTGGGAGGTGTATTCAGGCGATGTCCAATCATCAGAAGACTATCACATCGCTCGCCTTTGACGGCACCGCCAGCCGACTACTTACTGGCGGCCTTGACCATCTTGTCAAAGTATACGACATCAGCAACTACAAGGTCGTACACACTATGCGATATCCAGCGCCAGTCATCTCTCTGGCCATCTCGCCCGACGACACGCATATCGCCGCTGGAATGAACGACGGCACTTTATCTGTCAGAAGACGA
>Ga0247815_10002417_pt1 | contig 13827 bp, 13 predicted proteins | sample UWRJL194509B1_FD_181014 | JGI IMG/M metagenome (GOLD analysis project Ga0247815, IMG submission 181014) | Plant litter microbial communities from Arlington Agricultural Research Station in Wisconsin, United States - UWRJ-L194-509B-1 | ecosystem: Environmental > Terrestrial > Plant litter >... | reverse complement strand
TTGAAACATAGAACAAGTTGCAGCACGACTCGTAGGTGATGAAACCTCGGAGAAAGAGACGAGGCGAATGACAAGCCTGCACGAGAAGGTCGAGAAGCATGACTGGAAGGCACACCAACAGGCAATAGTATTGCGTAGGACATTCGGCCACAAGACGAAATGAAATTTCACTCTGGAAGCACGATATCAATGACGCCCTCAAGGAGGCTAGGCAAATGAACAATCGGGAGGACGCGGGCGGAAACGCAGAGACGCAACCACCAATGAGTTGTGATTGCGAGAAACTCGAACGGCGGGCGAAGCGCGATGAAGTAACGCGTGCAATCAGACGGATCAAAATGCCGGACACGCCTGAACGCCGTCTTTCATGGCGTTGTCTGTTCAAACCAGGGGAGGACTCGAGGACGGGCGAGACATGGACGAAGGCACGCACCGACCCCCACCGGTTCAATGCAAAGTATGCCACCTCTTCATTTGTTGTCAAGCCACTCAAGCGAGATTTACGATCCCATGCGCGCCATCCAGCTCGAACCTTCATTGTAGAAGGTGTCAATCAGGGAAGCGCGAGGAAGGTAGGGCCGCAGCGTACCTTGTTGCGTCTGTTGTTGCCCTAATGCAGGCATATCGTCTGTTGCGCCTCGAGCTCGTCTGACGGTTCGGCACCAGCAGATGTTATTGCCAGGCACGACCCTGCATGGACGTATGCAAGTGCGCGGCCAGCTTCAGGAGCTGGCATTGCGGTATTTCATGACTGTGATAGCTCCGAAGAGCAACGAGGAGCGCAAATTGAATGCAGGGCCTTGCTGTCTCGAAGACGCGCAGCTTGTAGCCGCCACTCGTCGTGAAAACGCAGAAAGACGAGCAAGGAAGGGCAAGGGGCACGCGGCGACAGACATCGACAAATCCGGAATTAATTATTGCATGCTTACGCATGGGCACGTGACGAGAAGGCGCCAAGTTGTCTGCACGGAGTTTCTGGCGTTGTCGCACCACTCGGCATAAGCCCGGCGCGCCTAGCTGGAACGCAACGGCCAATATGGTGCAGAAATGTGATCTGTTAATCCTTAGTGTGACGGTGACAGAGGCTACAGTAGTGTTGTCGTTGCATGTCATTGTTCTAGTTGCAGAGATACGTCGAACGGCTGCTCGCAACTCATTTCAACCGACTTAGACTGTGCGTGCAAGTTCTCGAGCACACTGCGAGCCGACTTTGAGTGCACGTTGCTGGACCCAGTAACTTTGACCACCCGTGTTCAAATGATTCACGAAAGCACTGAAACACTACTACATTTCCTCTTCAAAATGCATCGTTGCATACTAAATCCTTCATCCGTGGTCGTCGGACACAAGTGCAGGTGTTTGGCAACGGGCGGCGCCGAACACGCCTTTTCCTCCTGCCCCCTACATCTCAGCATGGCCGGCCGCGCACTTCGTCTGCCACCGCGGCTACTTTCTGAATTCGATTCCGTAGTCTTACAAATGTTTGAATCTGTTGACAATGCCAACTCACGGTGCGCATCCAGAGCACGTAATTTTGCGTCATCCACGATTGAGCTGATCTGGCTTCTGCTGAATCATAGATTCGAAGCAGGTAGGCTTGCAGAGGTAGCCTCCAAGCTCGTCGACCAGATCGCAGAATTGAAACGGCTATATCGACATCGACGTAACTCTCGTCGGCCTCTTTTCCGCATTCCCGTCGAAATGCTCACCGCGTCGCTGTCTTTTCTGTCTGTAAAAGATCAACTCTCAATCATGCGGGTGTCTCAGCATCTTCGTTGGCACGTCATTGAAACGCCTAGCCTATGGAGCTACGTGGATCACATCCAGAACACAACCGCGTTGTCATTCGTGCTTGAACTTGCCAAAAACATTCCCGTGGACATTACGAATCTCTCCATTGGACATCAAAATGATGTTCGATTCGAAACTGTGGCCGCGCACATGCACCACATCCGAACTCTCGACCTCCACCTCAACCTGGTTATCCTGAACAATTACACATTCAATATGCCATCTCGCGCATACACGGCACTTACTACCACCGCGCCAGTCTTGCGATTACTTTCGTTCTGCGCAGACCGAGGTGTCGGATCCAATGGTCGTCCCCAGATAAATTCTAACTTCAGCATCTCCGAAAAAACCATGCCTCGGCTGTCTTCCCTCCAGCTACACGGAGTAGAAATGTCGGTAAATATGTGCCGACTCATTCAGTCCTTGCGTACATTCTCCTTCAGCTTCCACGGGCGCTCTCAATTTGGTAGCGCTTCCCTGGAACAGAGTGCCTCTCAACATCTGCGCAACCTCACCAGTCTCAATATTGCGCTTGGCGGTTGGAACGCAGCCCAGCCATACCCATACTTCGGACCGTCTGTGAAGCAAGTCAATATTCGCTGGACCAGACCTGGCTTGTTTGTCCCACGCGACGCTGTTCCCGATCATGTAGCGTGGAACTCGATTCGGACTGTCCATGTCGCACACATGTGTGGCAGTTCAGCCAATCCACCAGCTGACACCACACCCCTTACTGGCTTCGCCATTCCGGGAACGACTGCACCATATCAGACCTTGAGCCTTCGAACCTCAGGTGCACCGGATACACGTGTACATGCTCGAGCTATCGACAGCGATGGCCGCGAACGCGTTTTCTGCGGCCTTCATCCGTCCACTGTCGAGGGCTTAGTCGCCCTCATCCCAGGAGAGGAGCTCTCCTCGATTACTATCGCTGCCACAGCGGTAGCCCTCCGAGCCCTCTCGGATGCGCGATTCCCAGTATTAAGCTGTATTCGGCTTGTGCTGGATACCAGTGACATTTCCTGGATAGATAGCTTCGCGCGCGACATGCCCAACATCAAGACGCTCGAGCGACTCGAGCTCAGCCAGGAGGCATACTGCACCGCACCCAAGTGGACGACCGCCATAATCATTAAAAGATGAAAGGGAGGAGGGGGGTCTAATGATCCGCGGTTTGACCGAATATTATATAAGCTTTTTTCATTGGCTGGCCAAGCGCGCTCGGCGTTTCGTCGCCCTGGCCTGTCATGTCGGGTCATCCCGACGTGCTAACCTGAGTTCAACGAACAGCGAAAGCAGAAGCACGGATGATTATACACGAGTGAGGGATGGAGACGGGTGATATATTAGATGGATAGAGTCCGGGTTATCCCGAGTGGGAAGGGGAGGGGTTCAAAGTCTGAGAGTCTGGGTTGGGTTGAAGTTCAAAAACAATGTGAGTAAGTGTTCGGGAAATTAGAGAGATGAGACCGTAGTGAGTAGACTGGAAAGGCCAGAGTGGGTCAGAGTAAGATTTAGCACGACTTACCATGGAGATTTGATCAGAGGGAGCGGGTTTCAGCGGGACCATGGTCTCTGAACTGGTGGAGTCGTGAACAAGTGAGACCTTCACAACTTTGAAACTAAAAGCTAACTTCCATCATGAATTAATGTGGGTTGAAAGCTAATACAAGGATGGGTCTGGTGGGTAAGCGAAGATTGTGGGTTCCAGGCACCCTGCAGTGTGGTGCGAGGAGTTCGGGAGAAGATTGGAGCTACAGAGAAGGCGACTGAACCTGAGCGGGTTGGAGCAGGTTGGATAGGATCTGTTCTATGAAACAGGTGACGAAGATTTAACAGGTTGTGTTCTCATGACCAGTCTCTTTTTTTAAATGTTGGCCTGTATTCCTCAGGCTGTGTAACAGAGCCGCGAAGCGGGTTCTAGCCGGCATGCGTACAATATCATCCAGCATTGCGGCAGGAAACAGGCTACAGGAAGTCCTATTCCTGGGATTCTCTCCCGACGAGTATTGTGTCGCATTGGCGGGCATGTTCTCTCAACAAGTCGTCGTCAACCAAAATTGGCGAGAGTCAAGAAGCGAACGAATCTGGTTCGCGGAACCTCCGTTCGAGTGGTGCTGAAGTACCTCATATCTCAGTGCCACATCAAGGCTCGTGTTTTTTCGGACTACAGAGTGTGAACTCGATTGCTTTCAAGTACATGCCGCCGGCAACGACGTGAGCAAACAAAACATTAGCGTGTAGAAGCATACGGAACATGTATTCATTGTCCTAGTCAGTACTCGAATTACGATGACTTGAATTGCTTCTGAATGGTTTCTACCTAGTTCTATGAGCATTGGGTACGAACTCTAAAGCACGATTTGCCACCCACTCGTCTTGTGAAAGTGTGTCGGTTCATCGCCCGAGGTCAATATTCAACAATGGCCCGCCAAAATATCTGCTGGCACCTGCGGAAAAGAGGGTATAAACAGGTTTGCGCAGCAATGACTCTTATATAAAACTTACACCCCGAATGTTCAGTTGCTCACTGACACTGCTGGAAGCATCGTCTACGGAGCCATGAACAGGAAGTAGGACTCAGTTTGATAGATATCCATGCATCTGAACTCTCCCCAAACTATCAGTACCTGAAGATTCATTGACTCCGCAGAGTCTAAAACAGGTTGTATAATTCAATAACGCATACCAGCTTGGGCGAACTTGACGCGAAAGGTGTATTCCAAGCTGTCCCACCAGGCTCATACATAACGGCTATCAAACCACCTCGCAGTCTACTGGTACCTTATCATCTTTGGCGCATTCACCGTCGCCGGTTCTCATATTGACATCAGCTCCTGAGACTTCTCAGTGCCAACCGCACACCGAACCGCAACGTGGTCGCCCCTGTAAAGGCGTCAGCATGGAGAACACTTTGGGGAGAGACGACATGAAACACACCTCTAGGGAAGTACGACAGCACATACGAGACCGGCCCCACAACCGGCACGACCGCGCTGATCAAGTTACCCACGAATGATTGACTCTGACGGACGACATCAGCACTCGACCAAAGCTGAAAGTGACTACAAGTACTCACCCCGAGCGAGAGGTACAGCTTCAGTCCAAGGTAGACGCTCCCCGCTGATAAGGTATCTTGCCTGGTCGATCGGGCCGGTCAAAACGGTGAACCTGATCATATGTGTCAGCGAGTCACATAATAAGCATGGGGTCCGTTCGGGGCGCAGAAAGGTCGTAGGACCGGCTGATGGCTATGGCAGACCGCGCCACACCATATAACGCCCTCGAGGGCAACCAGGATTGGGCGGGCAAGGTAGCGCGATTCAAGGACGAGCAACAGCGAAGATGCGACTCAGTCGACATGCGCTGGTGCGTGGAGGCTCACCATGCAGGAAACGCAACAACAAGAGGGTTGAGCACGACCAGAGAGACAGAGCAAGGGCGGCATGTCAAGAACATGCGATGACACCAGACATGACCGGCGGAGGATGAAGTTCAACTGAAGGACATGAAAGACCAGTATAGGTCAGCGCGCAGTGCCACGGCAGTCTAAGTGGAAAGACTTGATCGAGGTTCAGCAGGGTCGTAGCATAGCGGACAAGAATGAAATTTGTCAGGCACGAAACGTGACACCGCAAACATGCAGTTCGACGAGATTGAACAATGGCGCGATGACGACCGAAGAGTCAAAGCAAACGCACGCACCTTCCCATGACGGGCGGACCATCCAGACTGAACGACGGCACGAACCTGGCTGTACCGCGTCAGCACTGTTTTCCTTTGCTACTGTCTACAGAAACACTCACCAGGTCTGATGATCAACAACGGCAGACTGAAGAAGACCGCCGCGAAGCAGACCGCTGTCGTGATGAGACACAGGCCGAAGCCGAGGAGTCTGTGTAGGTTGTGAGTGACTAGCGCAGAACGGCGAAGGACAGCGACTGTGAAACAGGGGACAGGTTGTAACACGACTCGTAGATGATGGATCCTCGGGAGGCGAGACGAATGACAAGCCTGCATAAGACCGGGAAGAACGACCATAAAACACACTGGCAGGCGACAGTGTTTCGGGGGACATTAGGTCACAGGACCGACTTGGATGTCACTCTGGGAGTACAATCGCGAGAATGGTTTCGACGAGGGTTGGCAAATGAGCGACCGGGAGGGCGTGGATAGGGAGGGAGCGGCGGGGCCACCACAAAGTTGCGATGGCGAGAAACTCGAACAGTGGGCGATGCGAGAGGAAGTGGCGCGCAGCCAGAGAGATCAAAATACCGGTCACGCGTGAACGCCGTCTTTCAGGGCATTGTCCGTTCAAATCAGGGTAGGACTCGAGGACACGCGAGACACGGACGAAGGCACGCACCGATCCCCAGCAGTTTAATGCAGTGTACGCCACCTCTTCGTTCGTTGTCAAGCCACTCCGGCAGAATATATGACCCCGTACGCGCCATCCAGTTCGAGCCTTCATTGTACAAGGTGTCAGTCAGGGAAGTGCAGGCAAGGCAGTGGCGCAGCGTACCTTGTTGGGTCTGTCGTTCCCCTACCGCAGGTAAATCGGATGACGTGCATCGGACTCGTCCAACACTTGCGCGCCAGCATGTCTTCTTGCCTGGCCTGAGCCTGCATGGACGTACGCGAATGCGCAGCTAGCTTCAGGAGTTGGCGCAACGGTCCTTCATGACTGTGACCCAGAATCTTGGTGCCTCCGAGGCGCACAGTTTGTTGCCAGCGGTCGTGACAACATCGGTAGATGGACGGAGGGATGAGAGCAAGGGGCCCACAACGGCAGACATCGACGAATCTGGAATGGATTCCGGCATGCTTACGCAATCGGCACGTGATGAGGGGACATTACGCTCAGCTGGCCGCACAGGAGCTTCTGTCCTTGCTGCTCTACTCGGTATAGGTCTGGCGATCCCAGGTGGAGCAACGACCAATAAAATGCAGATATATGAGAATGAACAATTGCCCCAGTCGGTCCACCATGTGATGATAATGCAGTTGGTGCCGTTGCACATTGTCGTTCTGGCTCCTGTGATACTTTGAACGTCTGCGCGCAGCACATTTCAACTTAATTGGACCGTGTGTATTGATTTCCTAGTCAACTGCGAGCTGGGTTCGAGGTCACAACGCGCGAGTTACGGGGCCTGGTGGCTTCGATCACTTGTGTTCAAATGATTATCACAGGCTAAACGGATATATTTCGTTATGAAACTGCGAAATCACAGATTGCATTCTTCATTCGTGGTCGTCCGGCCCAAATGCACGTGGATTGGATAACACTGGATCAACCATGTTTGGAAACGGGTGGCGCCGAACACGCCTCTTCCTCCTGTCCCAGACATCTCAGCATGGCAAACCGCGCACATGCCCTGCCACAGCAGCTACTTTCCGAATTCGATTCCTTGGTCACACAGATGTTCGAATCTATCGACGACGGCGACTCACGGTAAGCACATGACGAGCGTTTCTTTGGGTCATGTGCGATCAAGCTCACACGGCTACCTCTAACTCAAAGATTTGGATCAACGCTGCTGGCAGATGCAGAGCTCAAGCTAGTGAGCCAGATCGCAGAAATGAAACGGCAACACCAACTTCGGCGCAACCTTCTTCGGCCTCTTTGCCGTATTCCAGCGGCGATGCTCACCAAAATACTGTTCTCGTTGTCTGTGAAAGATCAACTCTCGATCATTCGAGTATGTCAACATCTTCGCGAGCACGCTATCGGCACGCCTGGCTTGTGGACCCACGTGGACCAAATCCAGAATCCAGCGGCCTTGTCATTCGTTCTTGAGCGTACCGGCAACAATCCCGTCGACATCACCAATCTTGCCGTGAAAAGTCCAAATGATCCTCAGTTTGGAGCTGTAGCCGCGCACATGCACCACATCCGAACTCTCGGCCTCCAACTCGGCCCGTACAATTATACATTCACCACAGGATCCAGTGCATTCAAAGCGTTTACTACCACTGCACCGATGTTACAATCGCTTTCGTTTCGCGCACACCGAGGTGTCGGATCCAAGGGGAACCCCTGGGTAAGCTCCAACTTCAGCACCTCCAAAGACACCATGCCCCGGCTGTCTTCTCTTCAGCTACGAGGAGTAGACATGACGACAACTATGCTTCAGCAAATGCATTCCTTGAGTACTGTCTCTTTCAGCTTTGGCGAGCGCTTTATATATCATGGCTCTTCGCTGGCACAAAATGCCTCTCAACATCTGCACAACCTTACCACCATCAATATTGAACTTGCTAGTTGGATTGGATTACAAGAATATCTAGATCTCGGACCGTCGGTCAAGCGAGTCAACATTCGCTGGACTAAACCCGGCTTGTTTGTCCCATGCGACGCGGTTGCCGATGGGGGAGATTGGAACTCGATTCGGGCTATACATGTCAAACACATGTGTAGCAGTTCAACCCATCCGCCAGCTGTCACCTCATACCGTGCAACCTTTGCTATTCCAGGAACAGATGCACCATATCAGACCCTGAGCCTGCGAACCTCGGGTCCTCCCGATACACGTGTGCATGTCCGAGCTATCGACCTCGCGGATCGTGAACGCGTTTTCTGTGGTTTACACCCGACCACAGTCGCGGGTATGGTCGCACAAATCCCAGGACGCGAGCTGTCCACAATTGCCATGTCCACCACAGCGGTAGCTCTTGGAGTCTTTTTGGATGCACGGTGTCCAGCCTTAAGTTGCGTTCGGCTCGTGCTGGACACCGATGACATCGCCTGGATCAACATTTTTGCGCGTGACATATCCCATATCACGACGCTTGAGCGGCTCGAGTTCGGCCAGGAGGCAGACCCAGCCGCCAAGTGGACGACCGATATGATCATACGCACAATATCATCGTGCATTGCAGCCGGAAACAAGCTTCAGGAGGTCCTGTTCCTTGGGTTTTCGCCTGGAGCCCAGTGCTTGACCATAGTCGAGATGTTCTCGCAGCAAGTCGTTGTCGACCAAAATTGGCGGGAGCTGAAGAACGAGCGGGACTGGTTCACGAAGCTTCCGTTCGAATGGCACTGAAGGCATATGTATCTCGATTCTGGATGAACAGTCCTCCCTTTGGATTACAGAGCTTGTATTCGGTAGTTTCCAAGTACGTGCCGGCGGAGCCCCTATGAGCAAACAAAATACCTGCGCGTTGAAGTATGTGGAGCATGTACGCTACGCCTTTTCCCGTACTGTAGAAGCTATGGTAACATGAATCGCTTCTAGATGACCGCTACTGCAATGAGCCAGTTCAGAGAGAATTGAAAACGGGTTTGAAGCGCTGTTTCCGGTCGAGTCGACTTGTCCGACCGTGTAGATCCCTTGCCCGACGACAAGAATGTCCAATGGCCTCTGAAAGCTCCCTTGGTGATGAGGTTCGTATAGATCTGCTAGGGAACCTCCAGCTGAACGATGGTGGAAAAGCTATGTAGCGACGATGATTCAAGAACCGACCTCGCAGGCCAAACATTCAGTTGCTCGCCGGTACTACCAGAACCATTATTCGCGATCATGTAAAGCCTCAAATTAAGTTCAATGCTTTGATCTCGCATCGGCGGCTCATACGATTTTGATGAAGGTAATGTTTGTCGAACAGCGTCGCTGCGCGCCGCGACAGGAGTACGGTAATCAAAGATATTACTTCATCATCGAACGAACCACAAACCACCCCACATCTTAATAGTATCATATCATCTCCCAGTCTCCGGCTTTCATATAGGCAATACGCCCCTGGCACCGCTCACTGCCAACTACCCGGCGAATCGCATTGTCGTCAGGCCTGCACGACCGCGCTGATCAAGCTACCCAGGAACGGTTGAATCTGACGAGCATCATCAGTAATGCACGAGCTTGATTGCCAGGAGCACTCACCCCGAGAGAGAGGTATAGAATCGGCCTGAGGCTGCTAAAGTGATGCAGGCGAGCGATGCACAAACCATTGCGATAGTACGCGACAAGAAACTGCGAAGGTGCGGTATAGTGTAAGCGTACAGGTGCGCAGAAACACCTCCTGCAGTAGCTCTGGGCAACAGGATGGCCTTGAAAGACCGTGACGAGGTGCATGAAGTGATCGCGTAACGAGAGAAGATCGAGAGCGTTCAGACATGCAGAACTTGAACATCAAGCTATGCGCCAAGACATGACCAGCGGAAGCGGACATGCCGTGCAGCGGCATGCCCGAGACCAACTACATTGCACACCGCCAGCGCAGGTGAAAAGCTCGATCGGGGTCGAGGGAGGTGGCATGTCTGACGAGATCAAACATGGCCACGCACGAAGCCCTGCACTTCGAACATGCAGTTTGACAAGACGGAGCACCGGCATGACCAATGAATCAGAGAGCGCACGCACCCTCCCATAACTAGCGGAATTTAACAAGCTAAAGAACAACGCGAACAAGCCTGTATCATGTTAGCGGCATGTTCCTTGCCAATGCATGCAGAAGCACTCACCAGATCCGACGATCAACAACGGCAGACTGAATATGGCAACTGAGAAGCATACGGCGGCGCCGATGGGATACGCGCCAAAGCCGAGGAGTCTGCCTGAGTCGTTAGCAAATGGTGCTAGCCTGCTAGGCGGACGAAGCGCTAGGACTGGGACGTAAAGCATGGCATGCGAAGCGAACACCGCCGAAATATCAAATGAACGAAAGGCACTACAAGGGGGTCGAGAAGACGACGTAACCAGCAACGAGGGAGGCGACAGCAATGCACAGAACATTGGCGCAGGGTCGAATGAAATGCGACCCGGCAGCACGATGCAACTATGCACCCGAAGATCACTCAGGAAGTAGACGATTGATGAGGAGCGCAAAGTGGCTGGGGTATAACAGCCAATGAGGTCTGAATGACTGGCGACGCGCGATGAGAGAACGTAGATCAGGTCGCAATTCAAGCCACACGTCAACGTCATGGTTCATGACGTTGTCGGTTCCTGCCAAGGCAGGATTCGAGGATGCGCAAGCAACGGATGAAGGCACTCACCGATTCCAGCGGTTCAATGCAAAGTACGCCTCTTCCTCATGAGTCATATTAACACTTATCAGTAAGATAAGATCACAAATGCTTCATAAAGCCGGAGCCTGCGTCGCACGAGCCGTCGGTCGGGGTTGAAAGAAGACGACAGGGCTGCAGTGTACCTTGTCGAGTCTGCGGTGCTGCGCCGCAGACGAACTGCCTGTTACGTGAGCCCATCTAGCAATGACACGTCTGCAAATTGTTGTTTGAGTCCCGAGCGACGCCGAAATATACGCATACGAGCCAACTTTGGAATCATGAACCGCGACCCGAGCGTCCCGTTGGCATTTCATGGCCCGAATGCGACCACGACGCGAACAAGAACCACAGACAGGGCGCGTCGAGGGTCTTGAGTCGCTGCCTTCACGGCGCGCAGCTCATTTTTGGGTACGGTCATCCAAAACCGTGAGGGACGAGAGTAAAGAGGGCATGAGCCGCAAAACACTCCGACGCGCGTCTCTCTGCGACCGGTTGGGCACCGATTCCGGCCTGTTACACTTACAGAATCACTCGACCCGAGCTGAACCGTCTCAAACCCACTTCTAACTTGCATTCAACGATCAATCCTTGCCGCTTTAAAGTCATGCATGAGCCGAGGCCGGACTCAAATGCACGTGGTAATTTGCCCACCGGGTTCGGAAACGAGCGCTGCCGAACACGCCTCGTCTTCCTGTCCCGCCGCATTTCAGAATGGCTGGCAACGCACTTCCTGTGCAGCCGCAGCTACTGTCGGTCCTTGATTCAGCCGTTTTGCAGATCTTTGGATCTATTGATAACGGCAACCCACGGTACGCCGTCTGAGAGCGCGGTTGTTTTGTGCCATTCATCGCCAGGCTCACGTGAATTGCACCAAATCGCAGATATGGATCTGATCAGCTTGCACAAGTAGAGTTGCAGCTCGTCAACCAGATCGCAGAATCGAAGCGCCGACACACGCATCGGCGCAACTCTCATCAGCCACTCTGCCATATTCCAGGAGAGATACTCACCAAGTCGCTGTCGTATCTGTCCGCGAACGATCAACTCTCGATCATGCGCGTGTGTCAGTACCTTCGTGCGCATGTCATCGATGCACCTCGTGTGTGGACCCACGTGGACCAAATCCGGAATCCAACCGCATTGACATTCGTTCTCGAGCGTGCTAAGAACTTTCCTGTCGTCATTACCAATCTCCCTGTAGAAAATGCTGATGACGTTCGATTCGAAGCGGTGGCTGCACATATGCACCACATTCGAACTCTTGGCCTCAACCTCAGTCAGAGCTTTGGTACATTCAGGACAGAATCCCGCGCACATAAAGCCCTTACTACTACTGCTCCGCTCTTGCAACTGCTTTCATTCTGTGGACGCCAATTTGTCGCGGCGAATCAACGCCTTGTGGTGAATTCCAACTTCAGCATTTCCGAAAGCACTTTGCCCCGGCTGTCTTCGCTCGAGCTACGCGGAGTTGAATCTACAACACTTCTCTTTCAGCAAATCCAGTCTCTAAGTACGGTCTCTTTCAGCGGTAGCGAGAACTTTCAACATGGTCAAGGCTCAATGGCAAAGTGTGCCTCTCGATTTCTGCACAACCTCACAACTATCAATTTCGAGCTTTCTGGTTGGAACGCAGCCGCCAGATATCCAGAGCTCGGACCGGCTGTGAGGCAAATCAATATACGCTGGACTAAACCTGGCTTTTTCATCTCACGCAACGCAGTTCCCAACGAAGCAGCTTGGCGCTCAATTCGGACTGTACGTGTCGCACACATGTGTAGCAGTCCAGGAAATACGCCACCTTACGATTCTGCCAGCCGGAACGCCATCTTCGGCATCCCGGAAACGGAAGTACCATATCAGACGCTGAGCGTCCGAACTCGTGGTGCACTCGATACACGTGGAAATGTACGAGCTGTCGACCGTGATGGTCGTGAACGCATTGTCTGCGGTCTTCATCCATCCGCAGTTACCTATGTGCTCCACTACATCTCAACGGTCGAACTATCCGCGATTACCATCGCCGCCACAATTATAGCTCTCCGAATCATGTCTTCTGAGCAGTGTCCGGTCTTGCGCTGCATTCGTCTTGTGTTGGAAACCGATGAAATCACCTGGATCGACAGATTCGCAAGTGACCTGCACAGTATCAAGACGCTCGAGCGGCTTGAGTTCAGCAAGGCAGAAAACCCGGACACACCCAATTGGACGACCGCCATAATAATACGCGTTGTATCATGCTGCGTTGGGTTCGGGAATAGCCTCCAGGATGTCGTGTTCCTGGGGTTCACGCCTGATGCGCAGTGCCTAGCCATGGCTCAGATGTTCTCGCAGCGAGTTGTCGTCGATCAAAATTGGCAGGAGCCAAAGAGCGAGCGGGACTGGTTTACGGAGCCTCCGTTCAAGTGGGACTAAAAGGCCTCAAACTCTATTTCTCATCAATACCCTTGTATTGGGCTACATAATCTGGCGTGGTGGTTTCCGAATGAGTGCCAGCGGCAACGTCATGAACCAATAAATCATCAGCGTGTTGAAGTCTGTGAAATTTGTATGCAAAAATCGCTCTCGGTACTTGAAAGTTGATGACTTGGAATGATTGCCAACGATTTCCGCCCGTAATGAGCCAGTTCAATGAATGACAGACACAGACTTTGAAATACATCTCTCGACTTCTAGTCTTGCCTTTGTCCATCTACCTATTGGAATGAAGACCTGCCACTGACCCGAGCGAGTACAGTTCACCATAAAGCTTGTTCAGAGTCTTCGGATACGTCTCGTGAAGAAGAATAGTAGGAACAGCAACGCGTTAGACGAGTCCAGTGAAACTTCAGCCCAACTCATGCACACTTGAGCGCATTTGTTTATTTTGCACGCAGGTCCAACTGCTCACTCTGAGCTTATACACAATGGTGATTGTGGCTCATTTTGTGTCAAAATGATGCTAGGTACAGAAATAATTGCAGTATGTTAGTTGGGTGGAAAGATATGGTTGGAACATAATTGTGGTTGTGGCTGTGGCGCATAACTTTCCC
>Ga0247815_10002416_pt1 | contig 13827 bp, 14 predicted proteins | sample UWRJL194509B1_FD_181014 | JGI IMG/M metagenome (GOLD analysis project Ga0247815, IMG submission 181014) | Plant litter microbial communities from Arlington Agricultural Research Station in Wisconsin, United States - UWRJ-L194-509B-1 | ecosystem: Environmental > Terrestrial > Plant litter >... | reverse complement strand
GCATGCAACCTGCGCAGCACCAGAGAGAACAGGTAACCTGACGTGCGCTTGAACCTGAACAGCCCGCGTTGAGAGACACTGGAGGATTGTCGCATGTGGGTGGGAGCGTTCAATAGAGTGCGAATCCTCCGAGAGCCAGTAAACGAAGTCGCTGCTGTCGTTCGGCTCATGGGTTTGCTGCCTTGGCTTATCGTGTGACTCGTCCATCGAGCGCACGAACCGAAGAGTCTCCTATATCTGTGGTCAGTCTCGAGAATAGTACAACCAAGCCTTAACGAACCTGGCAAACGTCGCGCATCCCGGGCTCTAAAGCGCAGACCAAAGCGACCATACCTCGCAACGGCAGCCACGGAAGTAGCGGGTAAAGCGCGTCGATAAACCAAGTGGACACCGTAAGAACTGCGGACGACAGTCGAGTAGGCTCGGCCGGAAGTTGGTATGCCGCGCGGACGTCGGTCGGGAGTAACTCGATGCCCACAAGCCATGCCGCGCTGAACAGAGCCTGCATCAACCAGGTCTTCCCCAGGACAGCGTTCGCGTTCTCAAGTTGAGAGACAATCTTCGGTCGCAAGGTGTACTTCGGATCATCTGCGCGAGTTGCGATGGCGTCCAGGCGTCCTTGGAAGGACGTGAGGAAGCCTTCGTAGTCGCGGCCGAGGAAATGCTCCGGAATGCCGAGTTGGCGACCCATACACGTAAACCGCAGAACAATTGCATCAAACGTGGCATCGTTCATCCTGAGAAGCAGTCAGGAAATGTTTGAATCGCTTAGGTTCGAGTTGTACGTACTGGTCGCGCCGACCAAACCGGCGGTGGAAGGAGACGACCGACCAGGTCAGTGTCTCGACGATATACGCCATCAGCTCGTGGGTGTATCCATATCTGCCTTCCATGTCTTCTAAGCCATCTGCTGCGAGGACGCGGGTAGGGACCGTGCCCTGGATGGGTACATGGATGTGGCGCAGCCAGCTCGCAAGCTTATCCTTGTCCTCCGATGTGCCATTGAGAGCGAGCTCGACAAACATGATCGTACGCATAACCCGCTGAAGTGGATTCGAAGCGAGGTAAGAATGGCGTTCGACGGCATAAGCGATGAGTGGGTGATGTGTTTGGAGAAGGAGCGCTGTAAACGAGGTGCACAGAGCGAGGATGGTGCCAGCTTCGATGTCGTTCGCCTCGACTGCGGATGCTGGAACATGAAAGAGTGAGCTGTTCCAGACGAGGATGGCGAGGAGGACACCGCCGAGCCCAGCGCATGTCAGCGTAGAGAGTACGTCGAGGCCGAAAGGTCCAAGCGCGAGGAGTGTAAGCGTAGACGTCGCGACTGCGACTATGGCCGGAAGCCAGCGGCGAACGGGCATGGTTGGATGAGTTCGTGAGCATGTCGAGCGCAAGCTGGACGCTATAAGAAGCGAAATTCCAGCGCTACTGTTTTGATTGGAAATCTTGGCCGCCGGGCTTTTCGTGGTCACACGTCGCCGGTTGGCCCTGTCGCACGTTGATGCATTTCACAGGACAGGCTGGCCCTACGTCATCGATACGGTACAGAGTCATTCCGAGTCAACACTGGGGAACGCGACGAGCAACTCCGTGACAGAACAGCTTGCCTTGAACGAGCACCTGCAGTTGAGAAAGGACCTCCTCGGAGCGCTCTGAGCGCTAGGATCTCGGGCTCCACTGCGCATTGCGCAATGACAGTGGCGGATCGGGCACAGGCGCCGTGCATGTGGCTGTCTGTTAGCGCGACAGCTGGGATCGGCGAATTCGTCCCGAACAATACAATCATCACCGCTTTTTCTGTACTGGTCGTCACATCAACACGCGGTACAGCGCGGCATGACGTCGTTTCTTTGCCGCGTGTCAATTGAAAATCAGCGTAACCCCTGGTCCCTGTTCGGCGAATGCTCGTTGGGTGTGCTGGTCTTGTCAGCGGCGAGCTGCCAAGTATGGATGTCTGAGCCATCATGCTGGTCTTCTGGCACAGGGGGTTTCACATGGTTGGTACTTCTGTACGATCTCAGGGCAACTCTGCCCGTACACGTGCTCACTAGAAGCATTTTGAATGTGCGTGAGCAAGCACAGGGGTCGGGGTTCGAGGTCTGTCCTCGGCACCAAGCATTCGATCAGAGCTCACTTGGATGTGGCCGAAGGCACAGATGGAACAAATCGAGAAGAATGCCTGCCGAAAGTAACATCGCACTCTTTTTTGGGGCATGATGCCTCGAGATCGATATCCTTGTGTGGTCGACGCGTCACCTTAGCCCCCGAGACCGCTGCTTTCGGGCACACACTACTGAATCCTCTCGCTACCCCGGAGCTTTACTGAACCAGTACATTCATCAGTTCCATTCGCATTCATTTGCCCCATTCATGCTGCCTTCGCATGCATGAGCCAATGTGCGCGTGATGTGGAAGATGTGGACCTAAGAAGATAAGGATGCAGGCCAAGGTGCAATATATATTGTCATAGAAAAGCGACATTGGATCTCCAGCTACCAGTATACAAAGGCGCGGTGAGCAGACGAGGGGATGTGACTCCGTAGTACTAGTATAAGACTCCGGTTGAGTTAGACTTTGCGCCAGCACGAGGTCCAACTTTCCCCGCGATGCCAGCCACTGCTTCCAATTTTGACATGGACACGACACCGCCCAATTAGAAGCGTACAGAAAGGTAACTGCAGGTGTTTGCGATAGTCAACTGGCACCCAAACCAGCAGCTCATCCGCTGACCCTAAGACCCATCCATTCTTGTAATTGGAAGGTACAAAAGCCGCGATAGTGCTCCCAGAGGACAGGGAGTAAGCGGAGCTCACATCCCAGACGCGGATCGTCTTGTCGTCGGAGCAAGACACAACGGACTGCCCGCTGGGTGTAAACACTACAGACCTCACAAAGCCCGCATGTTTATGCAGCGTTGAAATCAGAACACCGGTTGAAGCGTTCCATAGTTGAACAGTAGATTCGCTCAACCCACTGCAGATGAGCTGACCGTTGGGAGAAAATGCGACCGAGAGCACCAGTTTCTGCTGGTCTCCGAACGAAAGAAGCTCCTTCTCGGCGCTACTGTTCCAGACGCGAATCCCGTGAGCATAATCGTAAGCTATAATACGTTCGCCATCGGACGAGAAGCCAATGAAATATATGCCCTGGGCAGTCTTGCGCAGCGGCTCGCAAATCGGTTCACCCGTTTCTGGTTGCCAGAAATGGATGAATCCACCACCATCGCTCGCAGCGAGAAGCGTTCCTTCGGGGGAGAAGGCGACTGCTGTCACATATCCGTCGCAGCGGAGTGGGGCAACGTCACACCTTTGACCGGTTGCGACGTCCCACAAAAGCACAGTTAGATCACCGGATCCCGATGCAAGCCTCTGGGAGTCGGGCGAGAACCTCACTGTGTTGACTCTGTCCTCGTGGCCAATAATTGGCGGACCAATTGCATTCCCCGTTTCCGCATCCCACAGTCGAATGGTGTGGTCCATCGATGCCGACGCAATCAGGCGTCCATCCAAAGAAATGGTCACAGAGAACACGGGCCCTCTGTGGCCGAGCAGCGGAGCGAGTCTCGGCTCACCCGTCTGCATGTCCCAGACGCGAACCGAGTGATCTCTCGATCCAGAGACTATGAATCTGCCACATGGGGAGACCGCCACTGAGTATACGCAGTCCTCGTGCGCCGGCAGTGGCTGAACCGCATTTTTGCCACTGCCAGCATCCCAAATCTTGATGGTGCCATCTTGAGAGGCTGAGGCAATGTACATGCCATTGGGAGATATTGAGGCGGAGTAAAGCTCGCCGGCGTGTCCATCAAGTACAACTGACGATACCTCGCCCGTATCTATTGGAATGGCCCAAAGACGTATGGTATTGTCGTGCGAGGCTGAAATCAGAGAATTTCCATCTGGCAAGAAACTGATAACCCGGATTGAGTCGGAGTGACCGCACAATGTGGAACGGATGGCCCTAGTGCGGATATCCCACAAGTGGATGACCCCACCAATGCTTCCGGAAGCCAGTGAGGTACCATCTGGTGAGAAGCAGGCTCTAAATAGCAGGTCATCAGAGCTCTCGAGGGGTTGACCTGCGGGTTCGCGTGTAACCACGTGCCACAATCGGATTGTTCCATCGTTGGAACAAGACGCTAGATACGTGCCATCGGGAGAGAATAAGGCCACATCGACAATGCCCGTATGACCGTTTAGCACTGCGATTTGATGGCCCGTCTCAGCGTGCCAGAGACGCACGGTCGTGTCTTCTGATGCCGTCCCAAGAAGAGCACCGTCTGGCGAGAACGTCACGCAGTAGACGGCGCCGAAGCAGTCACCAATCCATCTGAGTCTTCCTTGGCTAGCTGAGATGCTCCATATTCGAACAGTGTCTCTTGTTCCAGCCGCAAGATCTCTGCCGTTGGGAGCAAACGCAACCGAGCACACCCGAGAATATTCACTGTGCTTTAATAACATGGTTTCTTCGCCGGTACGCGTGTCCCAGATGCGAACAAGACCATCATTGGAACTGGAACTAATGAGAGAGCCATCTGAAGAGTACGCAATTGAGCTCACGGCGTACTTGTGACCAGTTAAGGTCATGATCAGCCGTCCGCCATGTCGCCCGATCCCGAACATTTCGACGGAAAGCAAGCCGGTGCAGAGCGGGATGAATGTCTGATAAATAAGAGAGTCTTTGGGCGCAAACGGGAGAGCCGAAAGATAGATGTGTGGGGCACTTCGGTTGATCGGCTCGAAGGAAGACGTGACAAATGCATTGGCATCGCGGAGGAATTCCGATAGCTTTGGCGCACTAACCTGCGAAGCTATATATGTGAGATTTATTATCACGCCAGGGAAGATATGACTTGCCGTTGAAGCCGCAAAAAATAGAATGGCCGCAGCATGCCATACCTGACCAAGAATACTAACCACCTCAAGCCAGAAGAGCAAACGCGATCGAAAAATATCACTAATCTCCTCATCAAACTTCGAGGGTACCGGTGTAGCAGCAACATGGCGAATCCATTGGAGGCATGCATACTCGAGGGACAATGTGATGGTGTCGGGCCGTGTGTCTGGGTTCGGTTGATAGGAAGAATGGTTCTGCGACACATTGAAGTAAAGGCGCTGGGTCATAACACGGAGACAAACCCGTGCGAGCAGTTCTTGCCCAAGCGAGCCAGTAATGCGGATATTACTGGGTGCACGGCCCATTAGGTAGTCGCCAAAAGACGCGTGCAGCGTTCGCAGACCCGGCTCATCGTCATCGTCCGGGACGTGGACGACAGCGTGAAGAGGTGACAATCTCGCGCGCACGTCGCCTCTGTCCAGTTCGAGCAGATCTGCTAAAGCTGTAATTGATAGTGTCATTCGGGCTACGAGCAGCGCGGCCAGTAGCTGTAACGTTGATTGCTGTTCGTCAACGTCGCCTTGAGTGCCCCTTGTCGCATCCGCTAGAATTAAGCTATACATGCGATCGAGAGGCGCCGCGGCTCCGCTGCTCAGGCCATTTCCAGCAGAGTTAAGCAAGGTTTTGAACCGACTGACTGCTTTGTCGGTCCCTCCATCAAGTACGTGCTTTAGCGCTGTTGTTGCCACGATGAACAGACCGTCGGACAGATGAGCGAGCATCTGAGCATCGTCGTCTGTAAAACGGGCCCGGAGCTTTGCGTTACTAGTGAGCCGCGCGGAGATATACAAGTGAATGTCTGCGGTAACTTGCATTTTGTTGACGGTGTGAAGATGCAGAACTGAACTGAATGAGACGTCGGATATGGGAGTGTCTCGGATGTGTGTCTCGGGTCGCGAGGTAACCAAGAACTTTACCGGCAGCTTGACGGAAGATTGCGAAAGGTCAACCAGGGCCTGGAGCATCTCAGAGATGATTCGGTGGCTTTCGGCATCGTTAGCTGTTTCATTAGGCGTCGGTTGATCACCGCACTCGTCGAGGGCGTCAATGACAAAGAGTATAGGCACGGGGGAATCTTTGAGAGCGAGCAGCGGAGTGTAAAGAAGTTGCTTCACCTGCTCTGCGACCTGTTGGTACAGGGCATCTGGGTCACGCTTCAGTTTGGCTGCGAGGACCTTGCTGAACTCGGCGGACTGGCGCGCCAGAAGCTGAGCCAACGTCGGTACGACAGAGCGCACGTCGCGTTGGCCTACCACTCCCGTCGAACGAGAGCAGAAGAAGCTCCCGCCAAGTACAATGCTGGTATTGGCGTGCGCAGCAATGCAAACGGTCCGTGATATGGTAGTTTTGCCCATACCAGCTTTCCCGGCAAGCCAAAAGATCTGCTGCGCTTTGGGATTCAAAACCCAACTTTCGATGTCGCGGAGAACCTGCACCCGCGTGCCATCCATACATCCCTTTTCGATTTGCGCACCGTGGACGGCCTGAGGCACATGTCGCTCTTTCAAAGCTGTCAATCATCAGTCACTTCGATGATTTTGTCGCGCGAAGACGTCGTTCACCTGCGGTAATGACAGTCTGATCCACGTCCTACGAAATAGACGATAAGTCTCGAGTTAATCGTTCAAGCGAGGATTCACGTACCGATGGGTCTGGCGCGGATGCGTAGAAGTTGTTGACCGGGGCATAATGCACAGAAGCTCCCGGGCCTAGATTGATGTTTGGGTTGCTATTAACGGCGACGTTGCTTGTACCAGACAGATCGTTCGAGTTCGAGTTGCTGTTTTCGATTGCTACGCTATATGTGAGATTCGCCGAGGCTAGCGTAGGGTTGATGATGCGAGATCAATCGTTCTTACAACTGTGGCCAAACAGCTTTGACTGGGCTGCTCCCATCGCTCGAATAACGCAGTGGAATACAGGGTTGGAAAGAGGGCAAGGTCGACACGTGTTGTGCGGCCATCGCAAACAACAACGACTCAAAGCCGAATACGGGTCAGACTCGCGCTGGTGGTACAACGAGATCAGACAAAGAACCGACAGTCGTCATACTGTGCAACTGTGCAACAACCATTGCTCAATAGGGGTGCTTGTGACCCGCTTTAGAGTAAGTCTTGCCCGAAAGTTCACGCGGTCGCTTGGGGTCGAAAGCAGTCTATTCGCAGTGGTACACGAGCACGTTAAATATCTTGCGGCAACTTGACTATGCATGCATTGCAGGCGTTTCAGAAAAGGCGTAGGCGGTGAGCGCGCGTCATCGCAGCTGGACATACACTTCACGGGTGCCCATGGAGCAATTCCTTGCGCTGAATACAATAGGGCCAGACTCCTGACTGTCATGCGAGTCTGACAACCTGGTCATTGTGACCAAGTACGTACAGTGCGGTGTGCATGGCTCATCAAAGGTATCCGCAGCTGGCGCGGCCACAAAGTGTAGCAGCGATTGCCGAGACTGGAGGACGAGAAGGACAAACGGAAGGAGTAGGAGAAGACCGTGCTGGCAGACGATGGTATCGCTCCCAATAATGCAGGACAACTGTGGGTCAGCGCCTGATGCAGATGACGCAGGGCGTATCCGGGGTATAGCCTACATTGGGACACGATGGACAGTGGCTAATGGCACATTGCCTACATCAGCGGAACGAGTCGGATGCCGACGATGTGTAAGAAGGACGACGCACCAGAACACGGTGCTCTTCTATGCCTATCCAACAAGGCGTCGGACTTTGTCTGATAAGGAAGTAGGATGCTGAGGGAGGTGTCCTCGTGCGCGCTGCTTGCCTTGCCATCGCCCACCGTCCGAACATCAATCTACAGTTGATTGTAGCCGGCTAGAATCGCTGTGGCCGGTGTAGACTGGATCAATATTTCATGTGTTGACTCTACCAAGAATCACAAGTGACTCACTGGGCTCGTGGCGCAGGCTTGGGCGTCGCAGGGTTTCGTCAGGGTAGTGACTTGAGGAGGAACTCGCGATGCCATGCGGGAGAAACCGAAGCACTGTGAACCGTTGCAGCGCCGACAACTCTGGTTCAGGGCTGAACTGCAAGGGAAGTGCGGGCATTAGCGAGGACGCAGTACACGCCAGCGAAGCCGGCAACGACTGGTGGAGTGTCAGCAACGTAATATGATGCGATAAAAAGAAGAGAGACGCACCCGAGTATAATCATTCGATCGAAGGAAGTGTCGGCTGCTCCATGAAGGTTGCGATATGGGCGAGGTGGTCAACGAGCGTGACCTGGCTCGCGACGAGCCCAAACAACTGTTGTTGTCGGAACCAGAAAGCGGGCAATATGACGAGAGGGGATTGAACAGGGTGTAGCTCTGATAGCAAGTAACGTGCTTTTGCGAGGCACCGGAAGCATGGCGCAGACTGAAGGTGACGGCAAGAAGGCGACGCGGGTAGACTAATTTCCGTCTTCTAAAGAGCTAGCAGGAATGTTGTTGTCGTGTCTGCAGAGCGAGATCTGTTGCCCGAGTAGCCGTAACAGACGAAACTCTGCGAGATGTGGGTAGGTTCGCAAGCGAGTTGGGAGCACGTTGGAACGTTGTAGCAAGCCCATATCTCACGCATGTTCGTGTTTATTGCGTGCGCCACTATTCGGAGTCCGCAACCGGGTGACCTCGGTTGGAGATGATGTTGGGTGGTCGCGCATTGCGGTCGTGGGCTGGTGGTAGGATTGAGATATTCAGGACAAACGCGGATGTCAGACTCCTGGCACGCAAAGGCAGAGACAGATAAGACTCACCAGTGAAGCTCGGGCCACATCTGGTTCAAGGGTACGGCGTGCGATGGTTTGAGTATGACATCGCGCAAAGGCAGGTGAAGTCGGATCGAGTGGTGACTGATGACAGCTACGTTTCGGCGCGTAAAGCCACGAGTAAGAGTAGCGCATGGGATGTTCGAGTGTGGATAACGTGCATGTGAGTTGTGTGCGTCGCAAGTGTGAAGCAGGAGGACAAAGATGAAATAGACGCTGGCGGAGGTTCGATCGCGTCTTGCTCGCTTGCCGTCACGCTCTTCGCGCTGGGTACTCTACATTGGGCCGCAGATCTAGTCAATACCGAGGAGTCAGGCTTGCTTGAACTAGACAAGCTCATGGCGCCATTAAACACTGTCTCCATGCGCACGCCCCCGACCGTGGTCGTACTCGTTGGCGCCACCGTGAACCAGGCCTCCCGACCTACCAAACCCGGCCCACCTTGCCACGTCTTGCTGTGATCTGGACAGCAGTGACGGTGGCATCTCAATGGACAGTAATCATGTTGTCAACGGCCGACCTGTCTTCGTCAAGATCTATAACGGCAAGGGACCTAGCATCGAAGACTTGGGTGCACTCAATGCCGTCTCCGGTCACCGTGAATGTATATCATATACGCATGCAGTCAACCTTCGGCTTACCATCTGTACTCAGGATTAACTCATGCCCATACCGATTAGCGAAAACGCGTCGGCTCGGTCGCGGCCTCGCTCACACGCGGTCGTTCGGTCACTGTCGAGGCTCTCAATCTCCCACAAGGACGAACCAGTCTCTCATTCTAAAACATTCAGCAAGCTACCAGTCACGGTATTTAGCCTTCCTTGCGCTAGCCTTGACTTGAAGCCCGTCAATGACAGGTCGCCCCGGCCCATCCAGCGGCAAAGCCACTCTGCCGGTCGCGTCGCACCTGTCCACTAGGAGATCGAACAATCCGTCTACTTCAATACAATAGACGCTTTTGAGTATCTAAAGCGACAACCTGACGTCACTCCACAGCGGCGAGCTTGACGAGGACGTCGCCGGGAGAACGCAGGGAAAGTGCAACCATTCGTGCTGGGCCAGTTCGACGAGGCGACGTCGCCCAACAAGGATACTGATATTGGTACTCGAGACAAGCGAATTACACTGCTCGCTCACGAGCTGGGCGTGCGGCTCGGCTTTGCACAGGGGTACCAGGTGCTGAATGTCTTGTCAAGACCGGGTCGGGGAGCACGACGGAGATCACGCAGTACCTCGCCGACTACGTGCACGCCGAGAAAGGCGCGATCGACCGTACACAATCAAGCCTGGTCACCGATTTTACCGCTGCTGAGTGCACCATGGAGGAATTCGAGTATCGACTTGGGCAGGGGGTCGGTTGCAACATCTTCGACGACTACACGAGCGCCGAGACCATCCAGTACAAATCTGAGGGTATTTTACACCGCGAACTTCTCTTAGACCTCAAATCAAGGCAGTACGTGGCCATCATCCTCTAGGAACTGGAGCGGGAGATTGCGAGGGGCGTCCTGTGCCGATTGTTCAAGCTGGCGCACCGGACCTCGTGTTCGTCATCAGCTCCGCCGCTCTGGACCCGGAGAGCACTCAATTATCCCGTGAAGAGACCGAAATTTCGATCTCAGGACGCACCTTCGTAGTTGATACTCAACACCAAGAAACTCTAGTCGGACTACATCGACCCAGCGCCGATCGCGGTCACGTAGGTCCACCTCTCAAAGCGGCACGGCGACACCCTGCTGCTCTTGACGAACAAGAAGCAGAGCTAGATGGAATGCGAGATGTTTGTCGAGCGGTTGGCACCGCTCGGGCCAGGTGTTCAAGCTGATCATCCCGCCTTTCTACTCGGCCTCACGCTCCGAGACACAGTCCTCGATCTTCTATCGTGCAGCACCTTGCTCACAACGTCATCACCTCAACTCAATCTGTTGATTCGAGTATGACTGCCCACGTCGTCGACCCTGGTTCCTTCAAGCTGAACGCGCACGATCCGCGCCTCGTCATTGGCGCGCTCTTCGTCACTCGTATCTCGCAGGTTTCGTCTCGGTAATCCGCAAGCAGTGCCATTTCGGTCTCGTGCAACCACATGTACACAAAAACCTACTCCGCAACGAGATTTTACATGACCCAATTTCCGATGTCCACTGCGTGAGCTTCCGAGCGCGATCCTGCATCTCAAAGCAATGGGGATCATCGACTTCATCGACTTGTCTTCACGAACCCGCGACAAGCCGGGATACTCTTTACGGCGCGCGAGCTGTTCTGCGTGCTATCTGCACTTGGTGTCGAAGATCCAAGCACTGCTCAAGACAAAGATCACAGGCCCTAGGTGGAACCTCCGCTCGCCAATGCGTTCAGTGCGACCATCTAATTGACCACTCCGAGGACGCACACGCCGCGATAGACATAATACCGCCCTAGGACAAGTAGGGTCGGGCCAACTTGAGGACGGTCAGGTTGTGTCAGCCCGAGGCAGGCATTCAACACTGCCCTCCGTGTACAACGTCTGGGAGGTCTCAGTCTGGCTGTTATGCTTTGCTAACACCATAAAGAATTGATGAAAATTGTAGTCCGGTTGAAGCACAACGTTGTCTGCTGCGGGCGCGACTTGGACTGAGTGCTTGAGCAGTAGAGAGTGGGAATTAGCTCAACAACCAATCTAGGTGCTCGAGCATGAAGTGTATATATATTCACAGGCTGCAAAGAAATATGTTCTGAAATCTCAGCTTATGGTCGGGCGAAACATCGTAAAAGCCATGCGAATAAGTTTTATTTTGATGCTGACACGACCAGTTCCATCTGGCTCCGTGTAATGCAATGAGCAGAAAGAGGGAAAGACTGCACACGGTCTATGGAATCACGTCCAGACTATAGCTTAGTTAAGGTGGAGGAGGGTCAGGCAGGCGGAGAGGACAAGCTCGACGTGCACGTCGACGCTCACGCAGAGCTTGGCAACAATCTCAACAAGGCCTGAGGATGAAAATCATGAGCCATCGCATTCGGAGGGAACATGTTGATTTGAACTCACCAACGACGTAGACCTGGCAGGTCGTGAGAAGAACCTTGAGGCAGAGGTCAAGCGCGACGCAGGCCTTGACGTTGGCGCTGATGTGTGCGACGACGGCGAGGCACGCATGAATAGCCTAAGAAGTCCGTTAGCTTTGCCGTCACAATCGTGTGGCAGGAACGTGGAAGAACGTACAATGATGATGTCGGCGCAGACCTGGGCGCAAGCCTTGATAGTAACGAGGTCCTTGAGGTTGACGATGACGCCGACGTTGATGATGGCCGTGATCGCGACCTTGACGCATGCGATGATCTCATGAATGTAGACGGAGACGTCAGCATTGACATCGATGTTGACCGCAGCGTGGACTGTGGTAGTGAATGTAAATTAGCTCAAGTCATTCAGTACCCGCAGTTGACGTACTTTTTGCGATGATCTCCAAGCAGTGCGTCTTCAACTCCACAAAGATGGCGAGGCAGGCTTTGAGACCAACAAGATCCTGGCCGACGACGGAAAGCCCAGTCTCGGCGACTCGGACTGGCTTGGCGAAGGCGAATGTCGCGAACGCAAGGAGAGCAAAGAGGATCGTGTAAGAGCGCGAGAACATCTTGAAGAGAGGATGAGAGAGGGTTTCGTGAGTGTGGAGGTTCTACGTGGGAGAGGAGAGGAGAATTGGAGGCGACCGAGTTTGGAGGCTGATGAACTCTGTACTCACAGCGCAGCCTCTTTTATACCCTGTCTTCAATGATCACGGTTGAAAACACGAACCCAGTCTTCTAGAGCCGCAACTTTGTGACGGGGGCTTCTTTGCTTCCTGATCGCGTCCAAGGCGGGCATTCGTCCCGATTGGTGTCGGTAAAGAACGGCGAGCGGCGCGGATCACCGCGCAATGTTTAACCTTCGAGTCTAGCAAACCGTAATGGTATGGTGACTTGTGTGATTGTGGAAGTATCACTTGCCGTACAAGCGGCCGGAACGCGGCGACGATAGGATGCTTCTCGAGGGTGGCATTGCGGCGTGACAGCCTAACCAAGCACATGCCGCAAAGGGTCTTGTCCCGTATTGCCCATTGGGAGCGTGCGCGGACCGGCTTCACGCAAGCTGCACACACCTGTTGACTTTATGATGTTGGAAGGCAGCCTGGCGGCAGGCTCGTCGTCGTTCTCGTGGCAACTTGCAAGTTAAAAGGTCACTGTGACTGAATAGAATGCCAAGCATGTCTAGTCTAAGCGGAGCATAAATTTCAGGTGATCAAAAGTGTAAGAAACGAGTCGAGATTTCGATCGGGAATCGCGTCGGCGGAGTGCGGCTTCAAACGCAAACTGTGAAACTCGAAAAGGCTTCAGGCTAGACGGTGAAATCAGAAACGATTATTGCTACTGGAATAGACAGTTGTGAATGCGGCATGTTCAGTGGGTTTAATGCGCAAACGAAGAGGAGCGGACACAGCCGAGAGTCAGGTGCAGTCGGCACAGTTGTACGGCTGGGGCTCGTCATGGACATACTCGAGAGCTAGATAGGTCATTTGTATGAGCGTGAAAATGTGGGCTGGCGCTTCTTCTGAGCGTAGGCGGGGGTACATCTTTGGGATGAACTCGGACTATTCTGCATGTCTGACGCTGAGCACGACGGTCGAATGGGCAAGCAGATGCATATATAGAGGAAGAAAGCGCAGAAGCCGAGGCGAGGGACGGTTCACTAGGCTCGGAATGCACTGGGTCTGAGATAGCGACCGCCAGCGTGCGAGTCTCGTTCACAATCATCGAAACTGCAACCCGTAAACCAGGTTAAAGCGCGCAAACAGGACAGCTAAAGAAAGACTGCTCACCAAATAGCGCCATGAAAAGGGTTGCCGCGACTTGTTTCTCGTCCACAATGCCTAGCTTGCTAAGTACCGACCATCGGCTGGCCAAGAAACCGCAGCTGGTTATAGCTGCCCAGAACATCTGCGGCCGGCGTGGATCGAATGCTTCTTCAGCGGGTCATTGTTCCCAAGAAGAAGTGCGGCTGACGCGCTGATCTCATGCCTAGAGCGTGAAGTGGTTCGGGGTTCCGCAAGGTTTCGGGAGGGTGGCTCGAGGAACTGGCGATGCGACGGAGGGAACATGAAAGAGTCGACAACAGTGGCGTTAAAACGAACCCAAGTTCCAGGCCGTAACTTATCCA
>Ga0247815_10002415_pt1 | contig 13834 bp, 17 predicted proteins | sample UWRJL194509B1_FD_181014 | JGI IMG/M metagenome (GOLD analysis project Ga0247815, IMG submission 181014) | Plant litter microbial communities from Arlington Agricultural Research Station in Wisconsin, United States - UWRJ-L194-509B-1 | ecosystem: Environmental > Terrestrial > Plant litter >... | reverse complement strand
TCAAAAATAAATAATGCAACACACTAAATTCGTGTTTCTTAAGTATAATTTCATAATCACAATATGACATTTCAATCAGCGTTATCCTTACAACTAACAAAGAGTTTATTGGCGGCCAAATTACATCTTTAAGTGTAAATGGTAAAACACATTATCAGCAGACATTAAAGGAAAATCGGCGGGCAAATCATTTTTATCCACCCGTACGAATCCATTTTTCTCATAAAACCGGATGGCGGCCTGAAGGATGTCCACCGTGCCAAGGTAAAGATCTCTGATGCCATTTTCTCTGCAATAATTGATTAATTCATCAAGCAATATGGAAGCAATCCCATATTCTTTGCCCCGAAACTCCTTTTTTACAAACATCTTCCTGATTGCGCCAGACGTTGCATTGAAACGTAACAGGGCTATTGTTCCGCAAAGCTCTTCCTCAATACAGGCACCCCAAAAGCTTCCCCCTTTAAGAAAATAAAAACCTTCGATGTCACGCAGATCAGGTTGGTCTGCTAGTGTAATTGGTACTCCAAACTCGAGTTGTTGAATAGGTATTACAATATCAATTATATATTTCGAGTCTGAATTTTTTAACGTTTTTATAATAATTTCCATACTTAATAAAACAAGTGTAAATATACGTAGTTAACTACACACGTTAGTATTTTAATATATTTCGTTAGTTCTCCGGTCAATTATCACTTTGTATGCGGATGATCGTGGTTATAGTGTTTCCATAAAAGCTACAATATCCCCTCCTATTTCAGTAACATGGGTTTCCAGGGCAAAATGTCCGGTATTATAAAATTTAATCTTCGCATTTGGTAGATCATTTTTATATGCTTCGGCACCGGCCGGCAGAAAAAACGGATCCTTGTTTCCCCATACCGCTAATAACCTTGGCTGATACGCTTGAAAGTATTGATGAAATTTAGGATATAAAGCAACATTAGTCCTGTAATCTTTAAGTAAATCAAGCTGGATCTCAACGTTTCCGGTTCTATCCAGAAAATGCTGGTCAAGTGTATAACTTTCAGGGGCAATCAATGATGGATCTGAAACCCCTTCATGGTATTGGTACCAGGTGGCTTTTTGGCACACAAAATCTCGCAATGAATTCCGGTTTTCCAGAGATGGGTCTTTCCAGTATTTTTGTATCGGGTTCCAGTCTACACTTAATCCCTCCTCATATGCATTGCCGTTCTGGGAAATAATGCCGGTAATCTTCTCCGGATTTGCCATTGCAAGTCTGTATCCTACCGGCGCGCCATAGTCAAAAACATATACAGCAAAGCGTTTCATTTCCAACTGATCAATAAATGATTGCATTGTATTGGCCAGATTATCAAAAGTATAGTTGAACTGATCATGATATGGCGCATCAGAATATCCAAATCCTGGAAGGTCCGGCGCAACAACATGGTATTTCTCACTCAATATTGGAATTAAGTTCCTGAACATGTGTGACGAGGTAGGGTATCCATGAAGTAACAGGATAGTTGGCCGATCTGTGGAGCCGGCTTCCCGATAAAATAAATTTAAACCGTTAACCTGGATATTGCGATAGTGAACTGCTATGTTTTGCATAATTAATGAGATGTTATGAATTAATAATTTCTTACGTTCTTCTTTGATGTTTCAAAATTAAGCATGATATTTGATTATATAAAACGATTAATAGTGATTAATAGTATCACTATTTATGATTACAGGAATGAACACAAATGATCTAAAAATATTTGAAGCAGTAGCTGCCAGTGGAAGTTTTACCAAAGCAGCGGCCGCTATGTTTACAGTTCAGTCTAATGTGACTGCAAGAATTAAAAACCTCGAAGAAGAATTTGGTACGGAATTATTTACCAGAACATCGCGAAAAGTTGAGTTAACCCCAGGTGGGCACACTTTGATGCTTTACTGCAAACAGATCGGCAATCTTGTTGAAGAGGCTAAAAACACCATTCAAAGTACTAATAAAGTAAACGGAACTCTCAAAATTGGTTGCATAGAAACAACCATGGCATTAAAGGTTCCCGGGATACTTATGCGTTTTGATGAGGAATATCCCGAAATTGAACTTGAATTTAAGTCTGCCATGCGTAGCGACCTGATTAATGATGTGCTGAACTATAAACTTGATGGGGCGTTTGTTTCAGCACCTGTTGATGTCAAAGGTCTCGGCCAAATTAATATCAAAGAAGAACAGCTGGTTATATTAACAGCATCAAACGGTGTCAAATTGAACGCCATGCTTGCTAAGCAGCCTATAAAAATTATTGTATTTGATGAAGGCTGCATTTTCAGGGCAAGGTTGGAATCCTGGCTAAGCTCCAAAGGTATTATGCATTATAAAAGTATTGTACTAAATTCCATTGAAGGTATTATCAATTTCGTTGAGGCCGGGCTTGGCATTAGCTTACTTCCAGAAGAAGTAATTTCGAAATATTATTCCGGAAGAAAGTTAAGCACCCATGGCTTGAGTAAACAATTGGGTACAATGAACACGGTATTTATTTTCAGGAAAGACGTGCAACATTCCAGGGCGTTGAAAGCATTTGTCACAATGCACACACCGATTGTTATTTCCCAACTGGAGGAAGTTTCTAACATAGATGAAGAGCATATAATGGTCACATAAACGGGAAAATATTATTCGAAGTTCATCATATGAAAAGATGAACTACCGTGAAAAGCCCGGCAGTTCATCACAAAGTTTTCGGGCTATGAATTTACTGCCCTTCCTCCTGCCTATCCGTAAACAGTCTTCAGGAATTCTTTCAGCTCCAGCGGTTTTCTTCCCAATAGCTTAGCAAGATCACTACGTTTCGTATCAAACTCACCTTTACCAATGGCTACACCGAAGCCTGCAAAAAAACCGGCAGTTCCTTCAGGAACACCTGCTTTTACTAATTGGGCTATATAATCATCTGCCGTAGGTTCAAGGTATTGAACGTCTTTACCAGTAATATCAGAAATTATAGCAGCTATTTCAGAAAATGAATAAGCTGTTTCTGCAGTGATTGCGTATTCCTTATTTTCATGGCCGTTAGTAGTCAATACTACAGCTGCAGCTTCAGCCATTTCGGTCCTTGCTACAAATGGCGTTTTGCCAGCTCCTGCCGGGAAGAAAACACCAGTTTCAAGAACTTTTTCTCCCGCGAACATAGGTATAAGATCAGCATAAAGCGTGTCGTTCAACAACGTGTACGGCACACCACTTTCTTTCAGATAATCTGCTGTATCGCTATGAATCTGGCTCACCAAAGGGATTACAGATGCAGTAAAACTATCAATATCTATGCTGGTATAAGCAATTTGCGTCACACCGCTTTCCTTTGCAGCATCAATTACGTTCTGGTGCTGTTTCAGTCTTTCGTTCAAGTCTGATGACGAAACCAGCAATAACTTATCTACTCCTTTTAATGCTTCTTTTAAAGAGCCGTAATTGTGGTAATCCCCTATTTTGATATGAATACCTTTCTCCTTCAGATCAGCCGCTTTTTTTTCATCCCGTACCAGGGCAGTAATATCGCTGGCAGAGATACCTTTATTGAGAAGTGAATTGATTGTTGCTTTTTCAAAATGGCCTGTAGCGCCTGTTATCAAAATCATAGTTTGTTCGAATAAAATGAATAATTATATTTGTTACTCAAAGAAACTAATAAAGATTTCAAAAAGTAACTTGTTACCTATTGGTAACAATGAAAATAGTGGTAAGCTAAAAGTAACTAATGGAAAATAAAGATAAAAACACGGCATGTCCCGTTACCGCAACGATTGCTTTAATTGGAGGACGATGGAAAACAATAATTCTTTATATCCTATCTGATCATACCCGGCGCTTCGGCGAAATCGCTGCGCGGATGCCTAACATTTCCAGAAAGGTCCTGACAGAACAGTTAAAGGAACTCGAGGCGGATGGATTGATCAGGAGAAAAAAGTTTAAGGAGATTCCACCACGGGTTGATTATGCGCTGACAGATCTCGGCAAAAGCCTTAGCCCTATATTGAATGATATTGCTGCATGGGGCAAAGAAAAAGTATTGGATGCTTCAAGGCAATAACACTGCTCATAACTCTTCTAAAAATAGCTATTTTTATATGATTACTAATTAAAACATATAAAAATTTGCATATTGTAGTCGCGTATACTATATTTGCGACTACAACAAATATTCTATTATGAGAAAATTAGATTTTGCCTCCATTCAAGTAAGAGACTTAGAAGTTTCAAAAGATTTTTATACCAACAAATTAGGCTTTGAAGTAGCTGAAACCAACCCTTCGGCCTGTATCTTTAAGTACAACAAAACTGAGGCTAGCTTTGCGATTAGAAAACCGATTGGCGATTTGGATGGTAAAGAACTTGGTGTTGGTGTGTCATTATGGTTTGCAATTGATGGAAGTATAGAAAACTTTCAAGCTGAACTTTTAGAAAAACAGGTTAAGTTACTTGGCCCTATTCAGAAAACCCCTTTCGGGGAAGCTATCACTGCAAAAGATCCGGATGGATACAATATTACTTTTTTACAGGCCAACTAATCCATTTTGGTTATTTTGGGGTCCAACAGTGCATTTGATTTGTTCAAAAATGATAAGCAGTGAAAAATAAAGAAATTGATTTCCATTTTAAAAGCCCGGAAGATAGTCCAGGTTATCTTCTGGGTCAATTGACCATGTTATGGCAACGGAAACAAAAACGCGTGCTCGATCCGCTGGATCTGACATCGACACAATTTGTACTATTGGCAGCACTCGCCTGGCTTTCTAAAGAAAGCGATGCCGTTACCCAAATTGATATCGCTAACCAAGGTAATGCAGATAGAATGATGGTTTCAAAAGTGCTGCGGACCTTAGAAGAGAAAAAGTTTGTAACCAGGAAAGAACACAAGACCGATACCAGGGCGAAAACTATATGTTTAACACCTTCGGGGGCCGCAATACTTCAAAAAGCACTTAAAGCTATTGAAACTGCAGATCTGGAGTTTTTCTCGCAACCTGGTGTGGATCTTTTAGCGTTAAACACCTCAATGTCAATACTAATTAGCAAAAACAAAGTAGATTAATTGATGTGCTTTACCTATGATCTGATACTTTTAGAATCCCATCTCTACTTTATCAATTAATATTGGAATATAACGATCCCGGTTTGAGCTGCTGATACCTGAGGTTTTTCTTGATGAAAGATTAATTATTTTAAATTTCGGCGATTCGAGCCATTGCTGCCCCATCGCTGTTGTAATACCCATCGCTTTTAGATCTTCCCTAGTTGAAGGTATTAAAAACGTAGCAGTATAAAATTTACCTGCTTCTTTAATTACCGGGGTGTTTGATAGCAGGCGATAGTAATCGTCAAATCCTGCCGGTGTCACCAGTTTTCCCGGAATTGGTTCTCCTGTGGATTCGATTGGTATCTCTATTCCTACCTCAGCTTCATCGATTCCGGTCTTAAATGGCAACACGTTTACAACAATTTCTTGATTACCCACACTCTGCTCCAAAAACCTGGTTTCACCTACAATTTTACTGACTGCAAACGTAATCTTTATAACTTTCAAACCACTCAAAGTCAGTTTATCAGCTGGATAAAGCTTCAATGACGAACCGACTGAGTCCTTAGGTAGATATGGATAAATCTTTCCCGGTTTGGTAAAGCCAGCATCTGCGGTGTTTACTAACTGTTTTACTGCTCCATCCTTAATATCACCATGCCAATTTGCATACTCAGTAAACAGAGCGGATTCCTGCATTGCCAGATTTGCAGTCCATGTTGTGTTTTTCCACGTCGTAAAATCATCAGTAGTATATTTCAATGGCAAAATCTCAGATGCATCGCGGGGTGCTAACTGCACTTCATCTCCAAATAAACGCACAATGCCCACCACACTGCGGATATCGCCGGGTAACGTAGTGCCGTTAAACTTCGCTTCCTGAAGGATAGATGAGCCCATAGATGAATGGCCATCCCTGATCTTCATTGTAGTTGAATACTTCCCATCTTCAGAAATAAGTTCACATGCCTTAATACGTACCAGGCTACCCTCCCAATCTGCTTTATTTGCTTTAAGTTCAGTAACAGTGGTCTCACGTGGGATAATTTTCCCTACACCCAACTTTTTTACCGCATCATCAGGCAAATCCTGAAGCGTCGCAGCTCCATTTAGCCGCCTTAACATTTGACCGAAAATATTAATTTCAAGGCTATCATTTACAAGATAATTATGATCCGTTTTGAAGATGACCATAATACCCTCCTTACCTGTTCCGTCCTGCAGGAATAACGTTCTGCTGTTATCAATATTTTTTGGAACGGCATCCGAAATAACCACTCCTCTAATGACGCCCGAATCTCTAATCTTGATCACCTGTTCTGTACTTAAATCCTTCATAAATGAAATAGAAATCTGTTTTGGTGGATGGTTTAAAATAGTAGTAGTTCCATTTCCGTTATCTTTGGTGCAAGCAGTGATAATAAAACACATAAACATCGAAAGAATTATTGTTGTAATTGGGCTACGCGGGTATCCTTTTATCATAAACAGGCTGTTTTAGAGAGAATATATATTTGGTTTACGCAATCCAGCCTCGGTAGACGAGATCAACTTAACTAAGTTACAGCATTCAACGGTATTAAATTGTAACTTATTTGTGTAAAAGTAGAATAAAGTAAATATATCACAAATTTACCTGGACATATCCAACGTACTTACCCATTTATAATGTTGGATAATTTCCACCTACATTAGTTTTACAAAGAATCTTCAGCCAGAAAAATGAAGCAGCTCTCCCTCAAGTGTAATAGGTACATCTGTATTGCCTACTAACAGACATTTGTGTAAGTTTGAATAGATCATAAAATATGTTGAAAAGAACACTTGCTCTGCTATTAATTTTTTGTGCCTTCGTAGGTACTGCACAAACAAAATACACTTTAGAACAGAATGTTGCCTATTATACCACTGCTGCTACAGGCAATGATCAGTATAAGGCTGCGCAATGTTTACTTGATATCTACTATCCCAAAAACGTGAAAAACTTTGCTACAATAGTGTGGTTTCACGGAGGGGGAATAACAGGTGGTGCAAAGGAAATACCCCAGGCGTTACTGGACAAGGGCTTTGCCGTTATTGGCGTTGGTTACCGGCTCTCTCCAAAAGCGAAAGCTCCAGCGTACATTGAAGATGCTGCTGCCGCTGTAGCCTGGGCATTTAAGCATATCGCGCAGTACGGCGGAAGCGATAAGCAGATCTATCTTAGCGGACATTCCGCCGGCGGTTATCTTGCCATGATGATCACCCTTGACAAAAGATATCTGGAGAAGTATAATATTGACGCAAATAAAATAGCTGAACTAATCCCGTTTAGCGGGCAGTGTATAACACATTTTACGGTAAGATCCGAACGGGGAATCAAAGAAACTCAGCCCACCATTGACGAACTTGCGCCGCTTTTTTGGGTACGACCAGACGCGCCGCCTATGCTTCTTATCACTGGCGATGCCGAACTGGAATTACTTGGCCGTTTTGAAGAGAACGCCTATATGCTCCGCATGATGAAGCTGACTGGTCACAAAAGTACCCGTCTCTTTCAGTTGCAGGGCTATGACCATGGCGGTATGGCTACACCTGCATTTCCCTTGTTGATTAAGGAAGTTGAAGCACGACAAAAGCAGATAAAATAACTGATAAAGATCTTTAGTACTCAATCTCCAATAATTCAATTAAATGATTTTCTAAAGGTGTTCGGTGATACACTAGTATGGCGCTTAAATAACTTGTTGAAGGATTGCGGATGTTCAAAGCCTAGCTGATAAGCTATTTCCGCAATGGTCAAATTTGTTGAACTCAATACATCTTTTGCCGTTTCAATTAATTTATCGTGGATATGTTGTTGCGCACTGTGACCTGTCAGCGATTTCAGCATATCCGTAAGATACCGTGGTGAAACATTCAGGTAGTTGGCCACGTTCAGAACCGTAGGTATACCTCCCTGCTGTTTTGCAAAATGATCTTCCAGAAAGCTATCCATTTGACTAATCAAATCATGATGAACCGCCTTTCTGGTCAGAAATTGCCTGTTATAAAAACGATTACTATAATTAAGTAAGAGTTCAATTTGTGACACCAGCACATCCTGGCTAAATAAATCCGTATTGCTGTCCAGTTCAGAAGCGATATTTTCAAATAGTCCTATCAGCACTTTTTTCTCTTTGTCCGAAACCAGCAACGCTTCGTTCACACCATAAGCAAAGAAACCATACTGATGAATGTTTTTACCCAGCTGGTAATTTCGGATCAGGTCCGCATGAAAATATAAGTTGTATCCGTCTTCATAACAGCTTTCCTCGGTTGACATAGTTATCACCTGATTTGGGGCCAGAAAGGCTAGTCCTCCTTCTTCAAAATCATAATATCCTTGTCCATATTTTACATGGCCGGTGAAATCCTCCTTAAAAGAAACTTTGTAAAAGTCAACCAGAAAGCTCCGGCCAGCATTTGCCCGGCTTATCTTGTCATTATCATATTTTACCAATGCCACCAAAGGATGTAGCGGCTTGGGCAAACCGATATCACGCATATAAGCTGAAATACTTTTGAATATGGTTGGCTGCAGTTTAACTTTCATGATTACGCTAATTTAACATTAATCCCTTAAAATTTAGTCCATTAACTTAGTTCTCGTTTCTCCTGCCAGTCAAAAGTCCCTACCCTGCGCGCAATTAACCAAACATTTTCAAGCCTAACGTAGTCATCAGCATACCTTGCTCCTATAGTAGTCTTCATTTTTTTCCCCTTCTCATTGCCGATTAAAGTGATTTTACAATAGCAAGTACCCGTAGCATCATTGCCATTTATCGAAACTACATGTTGGCCATTAAAATGGTACACAGTTTCGAAACCTTCAAGAAATTTACTGAACGCTTCGGCCATTACTTCCCTTCCTTCAAGTTTTAAAATCACTGTGCCTGCTGCCAATGTTTCTGACACAGCATTGTTAGTAAAAAGTTGCACCTGGTTCTTAAAATCCTTTTGGTCGCCCAGGATCGAAAAACGATCTATAAGTTCTTTGAGAGCAACCCTATCCTCTAATTCTTTGATGTTCATGATATATGATTAAAGGCTATTTTAGAATTAAGACAGCCCTGGAATCGTTTATGATTAGCTTTTTGAAACCTGATTTTTTAAACTGCAGTAAGAACAATCTTTCCCTGGATATTTCCTTGAGCGGCACGTTCGTGAGCCTTACTGGCTTCCGCAAGTGGAAATTTACTGTCAATTATTACCCGGACCGTTCCGTCATTCAGCAGCGGTGCTATCTCTGCAAGTTGTGCACCGCTTGAGCGAACCTGTGTGGTCGACACTGTAATACCCAGTTTGTCCGCTTCATCAGCACCGGAAAAACCTAGCGGAAATACTGGAAATAGCGCGCCCCCTCTTTTGAGCGTACGCAGAAAACGACTGCTTGCGGCTCCGCCAACTGTATCCAGAACCAAATCAAGATCGGTTACTACATCTTCAGCAGCGGTCTTTGTATAATCTATAAATTCATCAACACCCAGATCTCTCAATAGCCTTTCGTGCTTACCCGAGGCCACAGCTATAACGTATGCACCTTTCCATTTTGCGAGCTGCACCGCAAAGTTTCCAACACCTCCTCCTGCCCCATTAATGAGAACTTTCTTTCCTTCAAGCGGAACGGGTTGATGCTGATCCGGCTGTAGCGCATTAGGTTCGTTGTGCCCCAGATCAATCATAAACTGGTATGCAGTAAGCAGTGACATCGGTGCCCCCGCGGCATGCAAATGATCAATGGTGGCAGGTTTAAGCGCAACTTCAGACTCGGGCACAGTGGCGTACTCAGCGTATGCTTTGCTATCTCCCATCATTCCGTATGGAAAGCGGACCATAGAATACACTTCGTCTCCGATATTGAATGCCGTCACATCATCCGCAACTGCATCGATAACACCCGAAATATCTGTCCCCAGAATTATAGGAAATTCAACCTTTGGCTGCCACTCCAAAGGTAATGCCTTACCACCGTCCCTCAAGTACCAATCAGGCGGATTAATACCCACTGCATGAACGCGTACGCGTACTTCACCAGGTTTAATTTCGGGAACGCGTACACTTTCATAATGTAGTACATCAGGACCACCAAACTCGTACTGCAGGATAGCCTTCATAGTTGATGTATTTTTTATATTTTCTGTAATGATTTTAGACTGATTCATTTCTTGATATTTTAACATGTAACTTCATTCAAGAACTCGATCATTGGGGCAAAACATCATTTTTTATAAGTTTTGCTGTTCAATATCTTTCTTGTTGATACAAAGTTCAATAAACCTGTTAATCAGAAATTAGCCTGGATTGTAAAAAGTGTAGCCAAAATCCCTTGCATTGATTTGCGCTTAAGCAAAGTAGCTAATGAGATGCTAAAAAAATCAGCCATGATTCACTAATCAAAATTAGTGAGAAACAGCTTTCAGTCCTACAATAGATCCTACCAGCGTCATGATAAAAAACAATCTCCAAAACGTGGCCGGTTCTTTAAAAATAAATATCCCTATTAAAACAGTTCCTACAGCACCAATTCCAGTCCAAACCGCATAAGCTGTCCCCATTGGAAGTGTTTCCGTCGCTTTCATCAATAACACCATACTGATCACCAAAGAGACCACAAAGCCGCCATACCATATATACATTTCGTTTCCAACAGCTTCCTTGGCTTTTCCTAAGCAAGAAGTGAAGCCAACTTCAAACATGCCGGCAATGATTAAAATAATCCAATTCATATCTTAAATTTATAGTTCGGCATGTAAGCCAATCTTATATAATAATTTTATTGTTTAATAATTGCCTCGCGATGTTGTACTCCCCAATCCGTAAGATTGCTGATTATGGTTTGTAACGTATCACCATGTTCTGTAAGTTCATATTGAACAGTTATCGGCTGGGTATCTAAAACCGTCCGTTTTATCAATTTGTTGATTTCCAATTCCTTTAATTCTTTACTCAGCATTCTATTGGAAATTCCATCTACATCATTTAAAATGTCCGAAAACCGCCTTTTTTTGTAACAGCAAATAGAGGTAATAATAGCAATCTTCCACTTCCCATTGAGCACGTCCATTGAATCTTGAACGGCTCTCATTCTTCTCTTCTGTTCCTGTTGAAACTCTTGTATAATGCACCCCATAATGTTACTTAGTTATCTCTATGTTACTGTTCTTTTTCGGCACAAGGTTACTAAAAAGAACTTAAATAACCTAAGTTTGTCGCTCAATCATTAAAAAAAGAGATAATGAATAGATTAGAAAACAAAGTGGTAGTTGTTACAGGTGGCAATAGTGGTATTGGATTTGGCATTGCCCAGGAATTTAAGAATGAAGGTGCTAAAGGAGCAATTATCGGCAGGAGTCAGGAGAGTTTAAATAAGTCTGTGGCTCAACTTGGTGAAGATTTTATAGGTATTAATGCCGATGTAACCAATCTTACCGACTTGGAACGCGCATTTAAAGAAACATCTGAAAAATTTGGCAAAATAGATGCGCTTGTAGTCAATGCCGGTGGTGCACCTACAGGAGTAACTTTTGGTTCTGTAGCAGATATTGGCGAGGATCTCTATGACAAAACAATGGATTTAAACCTTAAAAGTGTTTACTTCACTGTTCATAAAGCACTACCCTATATGAATGATGGTGCTTCCATCATTCTCATCGGATCAAATGCAGCGCATCGTGCATATCCAACGTTTACACTGTATGGTGCTGCAAAAGCGGCCGTAATTTATTTCGCAAAAGGCTTTTCAAACGACCTTTTAGCCAGAAAGATCAGAGCAAATGTAATCACACCAGGTACAACAGATACACCAGTATTTGAAAAGTTTGTTCCTGCAGAACAACTGGAAGCTGTAAAACAACACTTTGCAGATGCAATGCCTATCGGCAGAATCGGACAGCCATCTGATATTGGTAAAACAGCCGTTTTCCTTGCTTCGGATGATTCTTCGTTTATGCTTGGAGCTGAACTTTTGGTTGACGGAGGTATGACCTATTTGTCTAAATAATAATCCCAAAATGGCACGGGTTAACTCGTGCCATCATATAATGGAGGGCAGATTTCCATTTCGGGTGCTAAGATTAGTATTTATATTTTATATGCAAAAAATGAAAGATAAATTAACAGAGGACAATATCCGGCTTGCAAAAGAGTTTTTCGCAGCAACAGGCCGGGGTGATACCCAAGCTCTGGTAGACTTATGTAGCGAGGACTTCCAATGGATCATTCCGGGAGAGGGCTGGCCGCTGGCCGGAACACATGTTGGGCACGAGGGCCTTGCAGATGTGGTTCAAAAAGCATCTGAAGAGCTGGAAATGGCATACCCATCGCCCCCCCAATTCGTGGCCCAGGGAGACCGGGTTTTTGTTATCGGAGTTGCAACCGGCAAAATCAAAGCCACAAACAAAACGTTTAAGGATGATTGGGTCTTCGACATCACAATTCGAGACGGCCGACTGACCAATATCAGGGAGTACATCGACACACAAGCATTAGCGCGGGCTTCCGAATCGTGAACAGGCCCCGCTATGTGAAATTATCAACACTTAAAGACATTTACCAATGAAAATAGGAATTATTGGTGCAGGCCACATAGGCAAGGCACTCGCAAAAAAATTAATCAATGCAGGCTATCCTGTTATCCTTTCTAATTCAAGGGGAATTGAATCATTGCAACCTCTTGTCAATGAACTTGGAACACTGGCATTAGCTGGTACAACTGAAGATGCCAGTAATGCAGATCTCGTTATTCTAGCTGTACGATGGGAGCAAATTCCCGATGTGCTAAATAAAGTAAAAAGGCAGCTTAATGGGAAGATTGTTATTGACGCAAGTAATCGTCCGGCTCAAGGAGATCTATCAAAGCCAGCTAGTGTTGTGGTTGCTGAGCTTATACCGGATTCCAAAATCGTCAAAGCATTTAACACCTTATATGCCAGGTGGCTTGATGCCGACCCGGCAGTTAATAATGGCAAGCGTGTGAGCTTTATTTCGGGTGATCATCCTTCTGCCAATGAAACCGTTGGAAGAATAATAACAGAATTAGGATTTAAGGTAATTGACCTGGGCAGGTTGGAACAAACAGCACCGGTCACTGAATTGGGAAAGGGATTATCCGGGCTAAATTTGGTAAGTTACCCCAGCTAGCAAAGGAAGTATATTTTTGGCTTCCCTTGCGTCCTGTTTGAATCTGGTAAATAATAGATTGATTCTCGCAAACTGAGAGAAACAACATTGGTTAACTTTGTTTTATTAATAAACAACGAAACATCTAATGAACTTATCAAACAACAAAATTCTAATTACAGGAGGCGCAAGTGGCATTGGCTTAGGTCTAACAGAAAGGTTTATCCAGGATAACAATACGGTGATTATCTGCGGCCGGCGCGAAGATGTACTCAATGACGTTGCCGCCAGGTTTCCTTCAGTAATCACAAAAGTATGCGACCTGTCTACAGAGACAGACAGGGTAGCACTATTTGACTGGATATCAAAAAACCACAGTGACTTAAACGTACTGGTAAACAATGCAGGAATCCAAAACTGGATGAATGTGTCTGATGACGATTTCTATGAGAAAGCAAATGCAGAAGTAACAACAAATATTTTGGCGCCTGTTCATCTCACAAATCTATTTATAGGACTTGAATCATTGAATACTATCATCAACGTGACGTCAGGATTGTCATTTGTTCAGTTGGCAAAGGTTCCGGTTTATTGTGCTACAAAGGCTTTCTTTCACTCTTTTACCCAATCATTAAGGTATCAGCTGAAAT
>Ga0247815_10002413_pt1 | contig 13844 bp, 16 predicted proteins | sample UWRJL194509B1_FD_181014 | JGI IMG/M metagenome (GOLD analysis project Ga0247815, IMG submission 181014) | Plant litter microbial communities from Arlington Agricultural Research Station in Wisconsin, United States - UWRJ-L194-509B-1 | ecosystem: Environmental > Terrestrial > Plant litter >... | reverse complement strand
TTCACTGCAGTGGCCACGAGTGTTGCTAACAATTTGGGACAGTTGTTGTTGTGGTAGGTGAGACTGGATCTGGCAAGACGACGCAGCTTGGCCAGTTCCTCTACGAAGATGGCTACTGTGCACACGGAGCTCTCATAGCGTGCACGCAGCCCCGTCGTGTCGCTGCTATGTCTGTCGCCAAGCGTGTTAGCGAGGAGATGGAGGTGTGTTTCTCTCTTCCGTGCGCTGGTCAAACAGCTCAATACCTCATATCGTCTCGCAGTGCAAACTCGGCGGTACTGTCGGCTACTCAATCCGTTTTGAGGACTGCACGTCCGACGAGACGAGGATCAAGTTCATGACGGACGGTATTCTGTTGCGTGAATCGTTGAATGAAGGCGATCTCGACCGATACAGTGTCATCATCCTCGATGAGGCGCACGAGCGCTCGCTCAACACGGACGTTTTGATGGGTCTGCTCAAGAAGAGTATGTGCTTTTAACTTATGTCTTGAGATGACGGAGTACTGACGGAGTACAGTCCTGTCGCGAAGGAGAGATCTCAAGCTCATTGTCACGTCCGCTACGATGAACGCTGAGAAGGTATGAACTTAAGCTTGCACGGAAGTGAAGTGGTGTGGCTGATGCCTGTCTCAGTTCTCGCGCTTCTACGGCAATGCTCCAACCTTCACAATTCCAGGTCGCACTTTCCCCGTCGACATCACGCACTCCAGGTCGCCGTGTGAAGACTACGTCGACAGTGCGGTCAAGCAGATTCTCCAGATTCATCTTTCCCAGCCGATGGGCGATATTCTGGTCTTTATGACTGGCCAGGAGGACATCGAAATCACTTGCCAAGTTGTCAATGGTGCGGGAACCTACGCATAATTCGCGATCGCTGTACTTACTCTCATGCAGAGCGTCTCTCGCAGCTGGACGAGCCATCTCCGATGGCCGTTCTGCCCATTTACTCGCAGATGCCGGCCGACCTGCAGGCGAAGATCTTCGAGCCAACCTCTGACGGCCGCCGCAAGGTCATCGTGGCAACCAATATCGCCGAAACGTCCCTGACAGTTGACGGCATCTTGTATGTCGTCGATGCCGGCTACAGTAAACTCAAGGTGTACAACGCGAAGGTCGGTATGGATGCACTGCAGATCACGCCGATCAGCCAGGCAAACGCGAATCAGCGCACCGGTCGTGCCGGGCGCACAGGCAGCGGATACTGCTACCGGCTATACACAGAGATGGCGTTCCGGAACGAGCTGTTCGAGAACAACATTCCAGAGATTCAACGAACCAACCTGGCCAATACGGTGTTGCTGCTCAAGTCTCTCGGCGTCAAGAACCTGCTTGAGTTTGACTTTATGGACCCACCGCCACAGAGTAACATCCTCAACAGTATGTATCAGCTGTGGGTGCTAGGCGCACTGGACAACGTTGGTGATCTCACGCCGACGGGGCGCAAGATGAGCGACTTCCCGATGGAGCCGAGCATGGCCAAGATGCTCATCACGTCGGTCGATTACAAGTGTTCTGCGGAGATGTTGACGATTGTGGCGATGTTGAGCGTACCGAGCGTGTTCTATCGGCCCAAGGAGAGAATGGAGGAGGCGGATGCGGCAAGAGAGAAGTTCCAAGTAGCAGAGAGCGATCACTTGACGCTGCTGAACGTGTTCAACCAGTGGAAGAGTCACCAGTGAGTTGTCTCTGCTATGGAAGCCGGTTTGCGCTAACGTTGTTATACAGATACCGTGACGAGTGGGCGATGCGGCACTTCCTGCACCCGAAGGCGCTGCGCAAGGCGCGCGAAGTCCGTACCCAGCTCGAGGACATTATGAACTTCCAGAAGCTGCCCATCATCTCGTCTGGCATGGCGGAAGACACCATCCGCAAGGCGATCACCGCGGGCTATTTCCACCAGGCGTGCCGTGTCAAAGGTATTGGCGAGTTCGTCAACATTCGGTCTGGGTGCGTTGCTCGCGTTTTGTGTCTGTGTTCAACAGCTGATGCGTGGCGTTTAGCATCCCCACACATCTCCATCCAACAAGTGCGTTGTATGGATTGGGGTATACACCGACCTATGTCATCTACCACGAGCTCATCCTTACGTCGAAGGAGTGAGTGCAACTTGCTCTAGGCTCTGCGTTGATATTGACACACTTGATAGGTACATGACCACAGTCACTGCCATCGACCCATACTGGCTCGGTACGTGCTCTCATCTCGCTATTATCAATCGACTGACCGTATCGCTCTAGCCGAACTCGGTTCCGTCTTTTACTCGGTCAAGGAAAAGACGTTCGACGACGCCAGCGGTTCTCGTCGACGTGTCGCAAAGGAATTCTCGAAGCAGGCGGAACTCGAGGTGGAGATGGCCAAGCAACGGGAAGAGACAGCGCGACAGGCAGCCGAGGCTGCAACGCCCTCGTCGGTGAGAAGCGCAGTAAGCAAGATCATTGTACCCGGTACGCCGCGCAATGCGCATGGCGCAACGCCGAGGAGAAGGCTTGGTGGTGTATAAGTCCACGCGAAATAGTGTATGGATAGATCGGATCGCATATCGCACTCGAGGCAAGGTTTTGGGAAGCAAAATCACAGCATTTATTGTGCAGAAACAGAATGATTACAGCAGAGAAGATGTACCAAAAGCTGATTAGCCGCTCTCACAGTGGAGGCGTGGACGAGGAACGGCATGCCCAGCTGATGCTCCCCGAAAGGTCGTTCTTCTCACCCTCGCAAGTGCCTCCCAACCGACACATGCGGTTCGAGAAGCGAAATAACAAGGACGAGTGGACTGTAAGGAAAAGTGTTATTCACGCTCCGCATCCAGCTTTATACCTTGCCTTTTTCGGGACTGAAAATGTTACATCCGCTAAGCGCCCAGATTGGACTTCAAAAGCGCGAGACGGCACGGTCCGGGAGTCTCTTCAAAGTTGATCACCCTCGGTTTATTTGCCCTGGCGCTGCGTGAACTCGACGCGTGCGAGGATGAAAGACCGGCGGGAGACGATGCAGGCTCTTCCTAGATCGTGCCTTCTCGTTGTTGTCGTTGGCGCGGCCCGTAAAGATCCTACATTCCCCGCCCAATACATATATATTGCTCGAAATTTGCCGTTCTTCTGTGTTTCCTGCAAGTCTGAGGCTCGTGCGCGAAATTTGAGAGGTTCTGGAGACGGCAGTGGGGGGTTATCGCGGTTGCACGCGTTGTCGGTGCTGAAAAGTCATCTTGTCCTCCTGCAGCCATGTCTGGACATTCGACACCTTCCGGAACGCCTGGCCCGTCTTCTAAGCCCGCGCCTGTCGAGACTGCGTCTGGAAATCGACACAACCTCACGCCCGCGGAGGTTCAGGCCAAGCAACTTGCAAGGCTGCTCAAAGACCCTGCAAAGCCTGCATACGTGCCCGATGCGCCCAAGGAGAAGAGCGTGCGACCGCCACGCGAGATGATCAAGAACGTGCAGGGCTCAAGTGCGGGCGCGGGCAGTGGCGAGTTCCATGTGTACAAGGCGAACCGGCGGCGCGAGTATGAACGACTGAAGATTATGGAGGAACAGGTTGAGCGGGTACGTTCTGGATTCGCATTCATACACGAGTCTGTTTGGCTGGTTACAGCGCGCTCATTTCGCACTTGCTATTGTGTTCAGGAGACAGCTGCACAGGAGTTTGAGCGCAAGAAGCGGGAACGGGAGGAGGCGGCCGACGCGAAGACGGCCAAGAATCGAGCCAAACGACAAAAGAAGAAGGTCGGCCGGACCAAGGGCAAGGACTCTACTCAGCCTGCAACTACTGGGAATGCCAGTGGTGGTGGCAGTGGTGGTGTTGATGATGGCCTGCCGGTAAAGAAGCGGCGACTGGTGTCAGGTCACCAAGTTGTATTCCGAGCTGGAGATGATGATGGAGACGAGGATAGCGCGGACGACGGTGAGGACGGCCCGCAACCGGCATCAGGGCCTGCAGGGTCGACAGATGTGCTATCAGCTGAGCCTGTGGTACCACTGGCACAGACGTCGACTATTCGGATCCTGGACGAGGACTGAGTCATGAGCGTGGGTTCTAAAACGTACAATAAGTCGCTTTTGTATTTGGTGTTGACATTGTAACATTATTATATGTGAAGACATTGTGTCTAGTGTTGTCGAGTTTGTTCTGATCTAATGAGCGGGCGCAAGGGGGTGGTTGCTTCCGCGCGCTGACAGGAGCGGAGGCTTGCTTGGGTCGTGGGTTCTGTAGCACGTGCCCGCCACTCGCCCTCCTTCCTTCACTCACTGCCAGGCTCGCCATGGCGTCCGATGGTCAAGGCCCCAGTTCTCTTCCGCCTGGTGATGCGCTGGGCATGCCGGCTTCGCGCACAGGGTCACAGTCGTCGCGACGCAGTAAGAAACAAAAGCAGGCCGCGCGGGCAGCACGTGCAGCGGGCGGCGATGCGGGTGAGGCGGACAGCAGCAGCGAGACGCACGCCACGAGCACTCTTGCCACGACTAAGGTGTGTGTGTATATACTTGGTTCTTGCTCCTTGCCCTCATTCCTTCTAACACTTTTGCTATGTCCCCCCGCTCGTCTTCAACAACTCTACGACTCTCACAGGCTAAGGAGACTGCTTCAAAGTCCTCGTCCAAGAAGCGAGGCGTCTTTGCCTCCTTCTTTGGCGCGCTGCGCGCGTGTCTCAATCCATCCGACGCTCTCAACGACGACATCCAGCCTAAGACGCCTGCCAATGGTGCTACAACTGCCAGCCAGCCAAAGGTCCAACGCGAACTCAAACCTCACGAATCTGCATCCACAGATGCTCACGACGAAAAGAAACTACCTACTCCTGCCCAGGAACACTCCTCACATGACCATACGCTCGAAGCGTCTGGGTCCACTACCCTCGCTCACACCGCTGAGGATGCGGCGGCAAAGCCCCTCCCGGCTCCGCCAGTTGTTGCGGCTCCAGAACTCGCTACGCCAGTGCCAGTCAAGGCTTTCGTCGCACCTCAACGCGACGAAGAAATCCAGACTATTAGCACTATCCCAGCATGGAGCTCCGCTGACGACGCCGCCCCCGCCAACATCACCAGCGCCGCCGTAATGCCGCCAGGCGCAACCCTCCATGACCTAGATCAGCACCACGACCAGGACGATGGCCACGAGTCCAGCGACTTCACCGACGAGGACGACCACGAAATCGAAGATGCTCCTCTTAACGAGGAGGACGACGTTGACCGTATCATTCAGGCCGGTGGCCTCGGTATTCCCATTGGTCCAGATGGCAAGCCTCAGCCGCTTCTGCCGCCCCTCTATCCCGAACACACAGGCCGCAAGTGTCTTGTGCTCGACCTCGACGAGACGCTCGTCCACTCCTCGTTCAAGCCGCTCGCAAATCGTGCGTCTACTTTTGTCTTCACTTCCAGGCACATTGACCAAAGGCTCCCTTCATAGCCGACTATGTCATTCCCTTCGAATACGAGATGCAGCTACACTCGGTCTATGTTGTCAAGCGCCCTGGAGTCGACGCCTTCCTCAAGGCGATGGGTGAGATCTACGAGGTCGTCATCTTCACCGCGTCCGTGTCCAAGGTTCGCCGCGTTTTGCACCTTCATTTCCTGCGCGCCGCTCACATACCCCACTCCACAGTACGCCGACGCGGTGCTCGACAAACTGGATGTAAGCAGAGTCGTCACCCATCGTCTGTTCCGTGAGAGCTGTGTAATGCATCGAGGCATTTATGTCAAGGTGGGTCTTTGCCTGCAGTCGACCCTGCATCGGCGCCCCGGCTGACTGAACGCGCACGGCAGGATCTATCGCGGTTGGGCCGCCCAATTCAAGAGGTCATCATCCTGGACAACAGTCCAGCGTCCTACATCTTCCATCCCAACAACGCCGTACCCGTGTCCAGCTGGTTCTCCGATCCCCATGATACCGAGCTGTTCGATCTCGCGCCGTTCCTCGACGATCTCCGCCAAGTCGACGATGTACGTGGCGTGCTAGACGGCGGGCGCTGAAGGGTCAACCACTCTTCGTCTCATCTCTCATCGCTGTGCTATCCTGTGTTCCGTTTGCGGATCACACTCTTGCCCATATGGCCTTCCGGCTCGTCTTATCTCCCTGCTCCCCACGCTTTCGTTCTCTGTCAGTATTCCCCGCCCTGGCTCGTTTCATTCCGCGGTCCTGCCTTGCACGCTTGTCCACATCCCCACCGTACGCACTTCTGGAACGCTCCTCACACCCCACCTTCCACGCAACGCCACGCATCAGCCTGTGTTCATACACTCCCACTCCACATCGTCCACGCAGCTGTTTTTTGAACACTCAGGCATACTGGTTGATTATGACCCTTTCCTCTCACGACCCTCGCATCCCATATGTATCCACAGGCTCCGCTTTCCCCTCCGTACACATCTTCGCATACCAACCCCCCGATCCGCGTTGGACAGTCTGTTCGGTTCGCCAGTTTGTTGCAGATTCATGATCAAGTTTTGATCCTCTCGTGCCATAGTTCGTTTCTAGTGCTCGTCTCATGTTGCGCTCTCACATCCATGTCCCGTTACATACCTCTGCCATATCACGGTTTCACGCCCGCTAATCGAGTGATCTCGTATATTCCGTTAACCGATAATTACTTCTGGCGTCCAGCGACGCGACTGGACCTACGCGTCACGTCCGAAATCTGGAGCCGGGGGCGATATACTCGGCCGTGGCCGTCGCGAGCTGTGATGCCACGAGCCTTGAGCTTCTCCGCTGCAAGGACTTGCCACAGATTCTGTTGAAGAGCCAGGCTATACAAGTCAATCTCTGCGAGAGTGCTCTGCAAGCAATGTAGACTCACTCCGTTGTAGGCCAAAAGCCTTCATCTGTCCAGGTGAAATGCAGGTCCTCTAGCGATGTGAAGCCGCCTGCATCCAAACCCTTCTTAAGGCATTTCCAAGATGCGGAGGACTTCGTCCTGCTCCGAGCCGGCGTCAGATGAACCAGAAGAAGCCTTTCACCGGGCGAAGATACTCACTTATCCCACAATTCATGTGCGTCCACGTAAATGACTTTGACACTGGGGGCTGCCATGGGGGTGCTTAGGAAACCAGGGCGGCACTCCTGAGCAATTCATTAGGCGTGCTGGATGTAGTTAGCTCGTTCAGGCACTGACCTCGCGGAGCCTCAGTGTTGTAAGGTTTGTGCAGAGAGCGAACTGTTCCGCCGAAAAGTGGCAGTTGGAATCAAGGGCGAGGTCTGTAATCTTGCCTCCGTGGCTCTTGAGAAATGAAGTGAAGGCGGAGATATGAATCGCGCTAGGCTCCGCAAACCCACGGCCCCCGGTGGAGAGCATGCGCAAGTTGGCCAAACTGCAAACGAGACAGCATCAGTCCCACGCGGCGTTTCATTCGGCGTCGCCTACGTGCCTGCAAAGCGCCAGCCACTTGAGAAGCTCATCACAGTCACTGAGCGTGCTAATAGTTGTAACGTTGTCGAGCGCGCCGGGACTAGGTGGTGTGATGAACAGGATGTCACGCCTACGCCATTTCAGATACTCGAGCGAGTCGAGACCATCGAGGAAGATACCACCGTCGATACTCGGTCCAGTGGGAGGACTTTCTGAAACTGGAGGTGCAATGAGTAGGCTGGAGATGGGCATGTACGAATTCAATGCCACCAGTTCCACGCGTTTGAGTTTCCGGAATGCCCCAGACACTCGGATGGCGTTGAAGATTCGAGCGAGATCGCTAGCTGACAAGCGAAGCCGCTCCGTAAGATCCTGGAGGTTTGTCGCCTGATATAGTATATCTGGTGCTGTCGACGGGCAGCTACCAATAACAACCGATCTAATCACGGATGCAATCGAGGGCTGGTGACGGAGAAGATCGAGGAACCCAACCGCTGTCCTATCGAGGTTGAAATCAAGGTGCTGGGCAAGGGTGCAAAGAACTAGATTCTGGACGATACATTAGCAATTGGGAGTTGCGCGACGCACAGACCCACGGAGAGGCGTCGGTTGGTGAATAGAAGCGCCTTTGCGGTTCCAGCGTTGAAGCGGTTCCAGTCGAACCAGGGAGACTGAGCAAACTGATGGAACGAACCGGCATCTGCGTATGTGGCGAAATCCACGATACATCCCCAGATAGAGGTCTGAATATCTGGTGTTGCATTGTCCAGCGGGTTGTGCCAACCGACGTCCGCTTTCGCTATCGACTCTGCCACTGCCTCAAAGTTGCATGATTCGAAGGATCCTCGAGTCTGCACAAATACACGAGTACGGAGCGTGATATCGACTCGCTTCGCAAATGCTCGAATGTGGGAGGGTGTCGCGTTTGGTATCGAAATAATGAGCTTGCAGCGTGGTGATGCGTACAAAATATTCCAAAGAAGTGGGTTGACCGCAACAGACAGTTCTGAGAGATTGTCAACAGTCAGATGCAGCTGCTTGAGATTGCTGCAGTGAGCAGCTGCATCTGTAACTACTCTGAAGATGAGGGCCGGATTCAAGCCGAGGAATCGAGCGTGGATCGGTGGGAGAACGATCGTTTGCTGCAGAAAGTTCAGCGGCAACCTGATCAAGCCAAGAAATATGCGAACCAAACAGTCCCAGCTTGGTAATATTTCTTTGATCATACTATGGAAGGATAATTTTAGGTCGTAGTGCAACCCTTCGCAATCGGTGATAGCAATTATGCTCAGGTTGAAGCCGGCACTTCGCATGAACTTCAACAAGCCGTTCGATTTGGTTGCGCCGGCATAGTCGAGGGCAAGACAGAGTTGCTCGAGTGTTTGAATCTTGATGCGAGCATTGCCGAGAACCTCGGCGCTTTGTCCTTCCAACCGGAGACGTTTAATGCTCGAGGCGAAAGCTGGGTTCCGTTTCAAGGCGTTACACAGTGATAGCGCCTGTGGCCGCGTGCGCAAGACAATAGTTTTGTAGAGCAGAGTTGTCCCAACTCGCATCCACCGCTTACAGACTAAGAGCACTAATGAAGTCGAAAACTCGACATGTGCGAATGGCGATGGCAGACGTGTGTCATTGAGGACATCATCTGGGATGTGAAGAACACGACCAATAATGTCTCGCAGAAGCTCTTCGGGGAGCTTCTGGGCCATTGTAGAGACACGAGGCGAGGTGAAAGAATCGCGTGGCGCAAAGCAAGAGGGCAAAGTGGACACGCAATCGGGATTCTCCGTGCGCCACCCTTGCCTCACCCCCTGACACATGCCTCCTGTACCACCGGCACCGCAGTCTGCGCTTACGGCTTGTGCGGAGTGCAAGCGACTTAAGCTTCGTTGCGACAAACTGATTCCTTGGTTTGCTGCGCCTTCAGTGATCTCCTCCGCTGCTGACCCCGTTGTTGTTGTTGCAGCTCGACCTGTGTGAAGCGCCGCTGGTGCGCGACATGGTTCTATCACAAGAAGGCCACGTACTGATTCCTTGCCTCAGCACACACTTGTGTCCAGATGGTGAACTCGTCAAGGGTCGTGGGCGAGGCAAGCGGCTTGTCATGGCCGACAGCCGGACACTCCATAACAAGATTGACGAAGTACGTGCAGGGCGGCTACTTCTACCACGAGCAACTGAAACGAGCTTGGGTACAGATGACGAGGCGCGTAGAAGAACTGCAGGCTGCAATCGCAGAACTACGGTTGCCTGCCATTCAGCCACCGCGCATGTCTGCCCCCACATCTGACGTCGATGCAGTCCTCGTCCCGCTCTTGGGCACGCTCAGCGTCGGCGAGGGACCAAGATACGTTGGTCAGAACGCCGCAAGCAGCGAGATCATCTTGGGAGATGACGCCGACACGAGCAAAGCATTCTTCGAGCTCCTGCAGCACGAAACCGGCGGCCCTCGGTATGACCTGCAAACACTCGCTGATTTTTTGGCCGGAGACTCTGTACTCCTGCTGCGGCAAAAGTTCCCGGACCATGACGAATCGCAACGGTTGGTCAATAACTACTTCAACGCTGTGCCGTGGCTCATCGGCTCACTCGATGAGCGCGAAATTCGAGACAGCGTGGCCGCAATTTACGCCGCATCCGACGAAGAGCTTTCCAACTTTGACTTCAATCACGTTGCAATGCTGTTTGGCGTCTTCGCCATTGGTGCTGTGTTCGATGAGAGCCGTGTTCTACCACTTTCCACAGAAGGACACCGTTACTACGATCTTGCGGGATTGTGTCTCTCCAGAGTGGACGCTTTACGGATCCCGAAGGTCGGATCAGTACGTGCCCTGAACCTCATGGGCTGGTTCTCGCACCTCCACAACAGCCCGAGAAGCTTCGCGACGACCTATCGTCTGATGGGGACATCGGCGCAATTGGCTCGCACTGTTCGTAGGATCTTGGTCGAACATGCTTGGACACTGATGCCACCTGCGCAGCTAGGTCTGCATCGTGACGACCGCGAGTGGGATCTATCTGAGGAGGAAAAGCAAGTGCGGCGTTGTGCATTGGTAGGTTGTCTTCAGTGAGCTGCATGACCTTTACTAACGCTCTAGCAACGTTAGTGGGATACGCTGGCTTATGCCTCGTGGGCTGCGGAGACATGCGGGAGACCCCCAGCGTTCTCGTTGCTGCATGTCGACGCGAGACTTCCAGTAGACGAATGCGCATTCGTCGATGACCAAGGAAACTGGCAACAGTCTTGTCAGTTCACCGCTTCTCCTTTGAGCCCTTTGAATGAGCTAATCAGCATAATTTTTAGTCCTATCTTGGAAGCGGGTGTTTTCTGGTGCTTGCTTGCTTCGAGTTCTTGAGCAGGCGTTCGGTCGGCGGCCAGCGTCTCATTCAACCATCATGCGACTCGACCAGATGATCCGAGCGCATCCAATCTCTGTCCACCTTCAACTCGCGGATATTGGAGGCGGGTCGGATGCCGAGCAGGCAGCGCGGGATGCGCAGCTCAAAGCACTACTGTCGCAGAGAGTGATGGTGTCGATGCACCAGCACAAGTGTAGGTTGCAGCTACTTCAACCATTTCGCGGGGATACTGACAAGGCATCCAATTTTAGTGCTATTCATTATCCATAGATCTTTCTTTGCACGGGCAGCGTTCGAGAATCCGCATGATCCTCTAGACAGGTTAGTTTTCTTGTCATGACAGTGGCCAACGCTGACACTTTGCAAAGTCCGTACCGAGAGAGTGTGATCGGGGCGTTTCGCTCAGCGTTGCAATTGGCGTGGTGTTGCCAGACGGTTCAAGAGATCGACCCGCTCGCAAAACGGCTTCCACTCGTCTGGGCTGTCGTCTTCACTGCGGCGGTGGGGACTTTCACTTATGGTCTTTTCAATCCACTGCTGACAACGACGTTTTCAGGTCTTCCTGTGTGCCATTGTCATACACAGCCCGCGTTGCGGTTTGGCAGCAGCGGCGTGGCCAGAGTTCGAGAAGCTTTACGCGCTCATGGAGAAGATTGTGCAAGATCAACCGCACAATGGACGTTTCATGGTTTGTTACATATCGCTGAGTGCAGCAGGGTGATACTGAGAACGATGCAGCCCAGCGTACGCAAGTTACGAGACAAAGCACAGGCAAGTATGGCGGTCGATATCGGATCCGCGCGAACACTGCCGACGTTAGACGAGACGGAGATTGCGTTCATCTACGGCGGTTCGTTCGGATCGGATACAGCAGCACGATCAAGTCCGAGCAGTATGGCGCAGACAGAACCAATTGCTTCAGCGGAACCCTTTTCATCGCAGGAGTCGACACCGTTCGACATGTTCGTTCTCGAGAGCTCATCAATGGCGCTTCGGGAGGTCCCTCCCGCTGTGACTCAATGGGAGGTCTGGTTGAGAGGCTTGGAGCAGTCGACGGGCACACACTTTCCGATGTTGTACGGCGGTGTCACAACAACTTGATAATACACAAGCAGGATGCGTCGGAAGCTGTGCATTCATATGCCTAGGGCCAGGAAACATGCACGAAAGAAGAACAGGAGCGAGAAGCCTAGTACGAGAGCTTGTTTGCGGTGAGCTGCAGGTGGGCGCTGTGCTCGTCGTACGGTGCCTTGGACAGCGGGATCTCCCTCCAGAGATCTGGCGTGAGGAAGGCGTAGGTGTGGGTGAGCTTGAGAATAGGTCAGAATGGGGGTGCAACCCGAGAAAGAAAGAAAAAGCGCATACTGCTGCAAAGGTGGCCTTCAAGAAGTTGCCCATGGTCGCAGTGCTACCCTTGGACTGCGTGTAGACGTCCTGAATACCAGCGAGCTGGAGGAGACGGTTGGATGCAGGGGCAGCGACGATGCCAGTACCACGAGGGGCAGGGATGAGGCGGCACATGACGGAGCCGACCTTGCCAGAGACCTTGCTAGGTACGGTGTGAGGCTCACCGAGAGCGACACCCCAGTATCCACGGCGGATGGGAACAACAGAGAGCTTGGCGAGGATGATAGCGCCACGGATGGCGGTAGCGACTTCCTTTGCGCACTTGACACCGAGACCGACATGTCCGTCGAAGTCACCGATAGCAACGAACGCCTTGAAGCGAGTACGCTGGCCAGCACGTGTCTGCTTCTGGACGGGCATGATCTTCATGACCTCGTCCTTGAGCTTGGGCAGGAAGAAGTCGATGATCTGGAACTCCTTCACTGGCAGCGAGAACAGGTAGATCTCCTCCATGGACTTGATCTTGCCATCCTTTACCAGGCGACCGAGCTTGGTGACAGGCACCCTGTTGGCAAAGTGTTAGAATCGAGTTGTAGCAGTTGTAAGAGGTGGCGCATAGACATACCAATCCTTCTCATCGTCCTTGCGCGCACCACGACGCGGGCCACGACGCCCACGACCGCGGTCACCGCGTCCGCCACGATCACCACCACGTCCACGTCCGAATCCACCGCGTCCGCGCTCGGCCATAATTTTGGGTGTTGTTTTGGTGAAGAGAGGTGAAGAAGAACAAGAGGGGCGCACGCGGATGTTCGGCTCGACGAGAACTGGCTTCCGGTAAATACCGACTCATTTGCTATGGGCGGGCCACTCTTAGCCATCAACAACGCACATATAACCAATCGAGGTATCTCGAAATACATTAAACGTACGAATTAGAGGAAATCTCGACTTTGGAACGTGTCTCTCTCATTCAGTGTCCATAGTCATAAACCCTCACCTGCTGGATGTTTTTCGCACTCCGAACCCAAGTCACTCTCCTGATTGTTACATGGTACTTCAAGCGAGATCATTGGGCAGTTCTTGTGGGTTCGCAGTGTCTACAGAGTCCTCGTATCACTGGACGATTGAAGATTGACACATCCATAGAGGCGACCCACTCGACCTCCTCTTTAAATATTTCAACATCCTCTCCCTGATGTATAGCTCACTAGATCTGCATTAGACTGCAGGTATCCGAGTGGCTGTCTCGGGCACAACGCTTCCAACTCCGCACGAGAATCCTTATGCACCTCCAATCTTGTACGCGACGGCTTCCGGTCGCCGTCGCGTCGTACACTCCAATACGCACGCGCCATTTAGTTCAGCGTGCACACACCTTCGTTGCTCTCAGATCTTTTTTCGTTCAGCAGGCGCGGTCACAGAGCGCGCCTAATGCCGCGCAAGCACTCCACCCAGTACCATCCAGTGCAACACTTCCTGCCACCTATCGTACCTCTTCTAGTACGCGTAGCCATGCAATCCAATGGCGTGGCATGTCTACCGTAGGACTAGGTCTTCACCAGCGTGCAGCACTCCCTCTGCGAGCGACTGGGCTGCAGCTTTTTCACACCTCGTTGCCTCGTGCGAACGAGCCCAAGCCGCCAGAGTCAGATGAAAACCAAAAGCCCACTCAGGATCCAGCATCCCAAGGCCCTCGATCTCCTCACCGCTTCGCGCCGCTCTTTCGACGGCTGGCCGAGTCGCTACCTGACGGGCAACACCGCCCGACCCGCGAAGAATTCCTCGCTGTTGCCACG
>Ga0247815_10002411_pt1 | contig 13848 bp, 9 predicted proteins | sample UWRJL194509B1_FD_181014 | JGI IMG/M metagenome (GOLD analysis project Ga0247815, IMG submission 181014) | Plant litter microbial communities from Arlington Agricultural Research Station in Wisconsin, United States - UWRJ-L194-509B-1 | ecosystem: Environmental > Terrestrial > Plant litter >... | reverse complement strand
CGGGTGACTTCTCAATCCCGGATAAACCGTTTTTAAGCCGTCAGCCTCAAATTGATCCGCCAGAAAATGCGCATTATGACTGTGCTGTTTGATACGGATATGAAGTGTTCGCAGGTTTTTCATCACTGAAGCTGATCGTAAACTATCCATTGTTGGACCTAAAAGCATGCTGGCTCCTGAAGTTACATTTTTCAAAGCGTTGATAAATTCTTTCGATGCGCAAGTCACGCCGCCAACCGTATCGCTGCTTCCGTTAATGTATTTTGTTAGACTATGAATTACGATATTTGCGCCTAATTTTGCCGGAGAAACTGATAATGGCGAAAACGTATTGTCAACAACCAACTTCAAATTATGTTTTTTCGCAATTTTAGCCAAACCTTCAATATCCGCCACTTCCAATAGTGGATTGCTTACTGTTTCGCAATAAATAACTTTAGTTTTTGGTGTAATTGCCGCTTCAACAATATCTAATTTAGTAATGTCTACAAAGCTTGTTTCTATACCAAATCTCGGTGTAAAATTCTTCAAAAAGGCATATGTTCCTCCGTAAATCGTACGGCTCGAAACTATATGATCGCCAGCACCGCAAAGCTGCAATAGAGTAGGCGTAATCGCACCCATTCCCGAAGCCGACACATTTGCGGTTTCTGTTCCTTCCATCGCTGCCAAAGCCTGATCTAAATATAAATTACTAGGAGACGAATGGCGAGAATACAAATAACAGCCTTCCATATTTCCTTCAAAAGTATCGAACATGGTTTTTGCTGATAAAAATGTATAAGTAGAAGAATCAGAAATCGAAGGATTTACACCCCCAAATTCCCCAAAGTATTGCAAATCCTGAATATTATCTGCCGGATTAAAGTTTTTCATTTTTTTGTCATTACGAGGAATGAAGTAATCTCATCCTCTGGTTAATATTAGTTTTTAGGAGCTATTTCCTGCTATCCGTTTCAATCTTTTGTGCCGAACCCCGGCACAAAAGGATTTCCACTTCTATCAGGGCTAGAGCATTAGTTTTCAAAAGATATTTCATTCAAAATAACGCCTTAATAGAAAATTAATCAATAATGTGTTTAATAATTAGATTTTAAAACTATTATTATAATTTTATAAAGATTATTAATCTAAATTTGCTGTATAATTTCCAAATTAATAGTTTTTCTTTCATAACCAACAACGAACAACCAGCAACCAACAACTAAAATGACTTTAGACGCCACCGATAAAAAACTCTTGGTTTTATTACAAACCGACAGTAAAAAAACAACCAAAGAATTATCCTTAAAACTCAATCTTTCTGTAACCGCAGTTTATGAAAGAATCAAAAAACTAGAGCGCGAAGGAATTATCAAAAACTACGTTGCATTGGTCGATAAAACCAAAATCGAAAGAGGATTTGTAGTGTTCTGCCATCTAAAATTAATTCAGCACACTAAAGAATTCCTAACCAAATTTGAAAGTGAAGTCATCAAACTCAATGAAGTATTAGAATGCCATCACGTAAGCGGCGATTACGATTACATATTAAAAGTATTAGTGAAAGATATGGAAGAGTACAGAGAATTTCTCGTTACCAAACTTACTTCTTTACAGCATATTGGAAGTACTCAAAGCATGTTTATGATTAGTGAGGTTAAAAACTCGACAGTTATTTTTTGATACTGATTTAGAATCTGAGCTATTGAAAAAACTAAGTTTTTTTATGAGTTTCAGGAAAATTCAATTTCATTAAACAAAAAATCAAAAAAGAATCACTTTGTTTTTAATAATTAAAGAAAACATAACAAAAAACCTTAAACTTTAAACTTCAAACAAAACTTTATTCCTTAATTTTGTATCGCTAAAAATAAAATAGACAAACTATGAGTTCATTTGACGTAGTCATTATAGGTTCAGGTCCTGGCGGATATGTGTCAGCAATTCGTTGCGCACAATTAGGTTTCAAAACAGCAATTGTAGAAAAGTATAACGCTTTGGGCGGAACTTGTCTTAACGTAGGTTGTATTCCTTCAAAAGCTTTGTTAGCTTCTTCTCATCACTATTCAGAAATTGCTCATTTTGCAGATCACGGAATCGAGGTTTCAGGAGAAGTAAAAATCAATTTAGAGAAAATGATTGCCCGCAAACAAGCAGTTGTAGATCAAACCGTAGGTGGAATCAACTACTTAATGGATAAAAATAAAATTACTGTTTTCAATGGCTTAGGTTCTTTCGTAGACGCAACACACATCGCAGTTGCAAAAGCAGACGGGACTTCTGAAACTATCGAAGCAAAATATACTGTAATCGCTACAGGTTCAAAACCATCTTCTTTGCCTTTTATCAAAATTGATAAAGAAAGAATCATCACTTCTACTGAAGCTTTGGCTTTAAAAGAAGTTCCAAAACACTTAGTAATTATTGGTGGAGGAGTAATCGGAATTGAGCTTGGACAAGTTTACTTACGTTTAGGAGCTCAGGTATCTGTAGTTGAATTCATGGACAGAATTATTCCTGGAATGGATGCTTCTTTGTCTAAAGAATTAACTAAAGTATTAAAAAAACAAGGAATGAAATTCTACGTTTCTCACAAAGTAAAATCAGTAGAAAGAAACGGTGATGCTGTTGTTGTTGTTCAGGCTGAAAATGCAAAAGGAGAAACAATCACGCTTGAAGGAGATTATTCATTAGTTTCTGTTGGTCGTCGTCCTTACACAGACGGATTAAACGCTGACAAAGCGGGAGTTAAAATTTCAGACAGAGGACAAGTGGAAGTAAACGATCATTTACAAACGAATGTTTCTAATATTTATGCAATTGGTGATGTTGTCCGTGGAGCAATGCTGGCGCACAAAGCAGAGGAAGAAGGAACTATGGTTGCTGAAATCATAGCGGGTCAAAAACCACATATCGATTATAACTTAATTCCTGGTGTTGTTTACACTTGGCCGGAAGTTGCTGCAGTTGGACAAACTGAAGAGCAGGTTAAAGCTTCAGGAACTGAATATAAAGTAGGAAGTTTTCCTTTTAAAGCTTTAGGTCGTGCAAGAGCAAGTGGGGATTTAGACGGATTCGTAAAAATCATTGCTGATGCTAAAACTGATGAGGTTTTAGGAGTTCACATGATTGGAGCCCGTACTGCTGATTTAATTGCTGAAGCAGTTACTGCAATGGAATTCAAAGCTTCTGCTGAAGATATTTCAAGAATGAGCCACGCGCATCCAACTTTCGCGGAAGCTGTAAAAGAAGCAGCATTAGCAGCAACAGAAAATAGAGCAATACACGTATAATCTACGTAAAATCATATTTTTTAAAAGCCCGTCCTAATTTATTTATGACGGGCTTTTGTTTTTTTAGTAAATTTTTTAATGGCAAAAAATATAAACCAAAAGAAAAATTTTGTAAATTAGATAGACTATTCTGATGGTATCTTTACTCTTATAAAAAAGAAACACCATGAAAAATAGATATATAGCTCCTGTTTTGCTAGGAGCAGGAATTGCTTTTCTGCTTTACTCTTGCGGTTCTACAATTCCAAAAAATGCAACTGCTGTACAGAATTTTGATAAATCTAAATACTTGGGAAAATGGTACGAAATTGCCAGATTAGATTTTAAATATGAAAAGGGTTTAAACAATGTCACAGCAGAATATTCTCTAAACAAAAACGGAACTATAAAAGTTGATAATAAGGGCTATAATGTCAAAAAAGATAAGTGGGAACAAAGCATCGGGAAAGCCAAGTTTGTCAAAAAAGACGATGTTGGTATGCTTAAAGTCTCATTTTTTGGTCCTTTTTATTCTGGATACAATGTAATTGCCGTTGATAAGGATTACAAATATGCTTTGATAGCGGGAGAAAGTTTAAAATATCTTTGGATACTTTCAAGAGAAACAACAATTCCGGAAAGTATAAAATCCGATTACCTTCAGAAGGCTAAAGCCATTGGCTATAATACCTCGGATCTTGTCTGGGTAAAACATCACAAGTCAAATTAAATAATAAAAAACCCGATAGTGATTTGCTATCGGGTTTTGTTTTTGGAGTAGGATAATTAAGCTTTAAAAAGACTTCTGTAATTATCCCAATATCTGTAAATTAAAAATAAGTTGGCCAGAAATAATAAGCCGGCAATTGGCAAGCCTTCAGGAGCCAGAAAATAATTGATAAACAAAATGTTTACGGTTATTGGTAAAATCAGAATATTTGCCAATGTTACATAACGCCCGCTTACAAATGCAATACCACACAAAAATTCTATTGTTTTTGCTAAGGGCAGTAAATAAGTAGAGGCAACCAGACCCATGTTAAAAGCCTTAAAGTTACCTGTGGTTTCCGGTTCCGGTGCCAATTTAAAGAAAAAACTAATCGATGCAAAAAGTAGTAAAAGACCAATCAGAACTCTGACAATAATGGTAGCAATTTTCATAATATTAGATTTAAGGTTAGAAAAAATATAATTTATTTGCTGGTAATATCACAAGTATGGTTTCTACTGAAAAATCAAATGCTGCTTTTTGAATTGATTTGTTGAGAATTTAGCATTTAATACGGTCCTGTTTTAGGATTAATTGAATGCTATATCAAATGTAATGATTTTTTCTTTACCTAATCGCTTCTTTATTAGCACTTTTCCTATTTTCGGTTGTATTTTTTATAAAGGTAATATCCGCCAGATCCAATCAAGATAAAAGGCCAGAGCTGTAAAAGAAAAACAAAAATTCCTTCTAAAATATACCAGCCACTTTTTAACGAATCAATTATCTGAATCCCTAAATTAGGTTTGTAGGCAGAGCTGTCTTTTTCACTTGCAGCTATTTCCTGTTTAATTGTTTCTTTTTGGTAAAGCTGTAAAGTGATTGTGCTGAAGTTTACCTGATCCTGCAGTGATAAATTTTCAATTGTACTATTGTCTTTGGCTTCTTTTTGGTTTGCCAATGTGTTTTCGGCCTCAATGATATCGTTTATTTTTTTGCCTTTCTCATCAATTGCTTTTTCAACTCTTTTTTCAGTATTGACACTTCTCTTTTGAGAAAGCTGATTCGATAATAATTTCAACGAAACATCATCCGCTTTGATTACCCTGAAATCCATAAAATCAATTTGTTTGGCAATACATTTAATTACCGTGTCAAGCTGGGTATTGGGAACACGTATCGTAATATTATTTTCTACTGTGAATTTGGTAGTTTCAAGTGTGCTATCCTGGCTGATTTTGGTTTTAATCTGATCGTGAATAGTGCTTTGTAGATTGGTATAAGTAACAAAACCTCCAAATTTCTGAACAGCATTTTCAATTGCATAAGTGGACTTGACGACGTTTTTAACCTTGAATTTAATATCCGCAGTTCGAATAAATTTCTGCTTGCTGTCTTTTTTCTCGACTGCTGCCGATGAAGATACTGCAGTGCTGTCAGCCGTATTTTGGTAATCTGCTGTTTGCTCGCCCGAGACGTCAGCTTTTTTACAGGAAAATAGTAATGCGATGATTACCATGGTAGTCAAACCTAATTTTGCAATTGTTTTCATAAAGTTTTTAAAAATTGATTAATGAATAAAATATTTACACCCTGTAAATACAATTTTGTTTGTTGAAAATGCGAGAGTAATTTTTTAATCAAATAGCAGGAAAAGTTTTAGGAATTAATGTTAATTCGATATACTAAAAAGTGTGCCAATAATTTTCAGAATTTATTTATTGAAGGATTTTTTTTGTCGTAATTTTGAAGTCTAAAATCTATCCATTTTTGAGAGTTTCAATTCACAAGCATATTTCAAATCCAGAGCAATTCAAACAACAGCTTTTAAGTTGGTCACAGCAATTTCGCGAGGTTGTTTTTTTGGATAGCAATTCCTATCCACAAGAATATTCCAGTTTCGATTGTATGATGGCTGTTGATGCTTTTACCTCTTTAAAAACAGATTATCATAATGCTTTTGAAGATTTGAAACAATATCAGCAAACGACTAAAGACTGGCTTTTTGGATATTTGTCTTATGACTTGAAAAATGATGTGGAACCTTTAAAATCATCAAACTTTGATGGATTGTATTTTCCGGATTTGTTTTTCTTTCAGCCAAAAAAAATATTTTTATTAAAAGAAGATCACCTCGAAATTCAGTATTTATTGCTTTGTGATGATGAGGTTGAAGAAGATTTTAATGATATTACGGAATATCAGTCCAATACTTTTGAAACATTAAATAAAATTGAAATACAGCAGCGTGTTTCAAAAGAATTTTACATTGAAAAAGTAACAAAAATGCTGGAGCACATTCACGCAGGTGATATGTATGAGGCTAATTTCTGTATGGAATTTTTTGCTGAAAATGCCATTATAAATCCGTTAGAAAAATTTCAAAAACTGAATGATATTTCAAAAGCACCATTTTCGGTTTTCTTTAAAAACAACAAGCATTTTTTGCTTTCTGCTTCACCGGAACGTTACTTGAAAAAAGTGGGAGATACCATTATTTCTCAGCCTATCAAAGGAACTTCCAAACGATTTCCAGATTATGAAGAAGATGAAAAATCGAAGCAATTTCTGGAATCAGATCCAAAAGAACGAGCTGAAAATATCATGATAACCGATTTGGTTCGGAATGATTTATCACATACAGCACAAAAAGGATCTGTAGAAGTTGTGGAACTCTGCAAAATTTATTCTTTTTTGCAGGTACATCAAATGGTTTCAACGATTACTTCAAAACTAGATTCTCAATATTCACCTGTTGATGTTTTAAAAACAACTTTTCCAATGGGAAGTATGACTGGAGCTCCAAAGATTTCGGTTATGAAAATCATCGAGAATCTGGAAGAAACCAAGCGTGGACTTTACAGTGGTGCTGTTGGATATTTTACTACGGAAGGCGATTTTGACTTTAATGTTGTGATCAGAAGTATTTTATATAATCAGGAAAATCAGTATATTTCGTTTTCAGTAGGAAGCGCTATCACTGCGCAGTCTGTTCCTGAAAAAGAGTATGAAGAATGTTTACTTAAATCGAAAGCAATGTCTGAAGTGTTACAGTCTTTCGATATTATTTGAAAATAATAATTAAAAGTGTGTGTTTATGAAATTGATATTAAGAATCTACAATCTAAAATTAAAACACACTTTTAGAATTTCAAGAAAAACAATCGATTTTCAGCCTTCAATAATTGTAGAATTACAGGAAGAGGGATTTTCCGGCTTTGGAGAAGCGACTTCAAATCCGTATTATAATATTTCTATAGAAATTCTTCAAAACGATATTGAAAATCTCCGAGCTCTTATCGAAACAACTTCCAATGAAACTCCGGAAGAATTTTGGCTTAAAATTAGTCCGTTTTTTCAAAATAATCCTTTTGCTTTATGTGCTTTAGATAATGCTTATCATGATCTGTATGCACGAAAAAAAGGAAAAAAGTTATATGAATTATGGAATTATGAGGTTGCAGATAATCCATTAACCAATTACACAATCGGAATTGACAGCATTGAAAATATGGTTGTAAAGATGACGGAATTTCCATGGCCTATTTATAAAATAAAACTCGGAACTCCCGAAGATATTGCGATTGTAACCGAATTACGAAAACACAGCGATGCGATTTTCAGGGTGGATGCCAATTGTGCGTGGACAGTTGAAGAAACATTAGCGAATGCCATTGATCTAAAAAATTTAGGAGTTGAATTTATAGAGCAGCCTTTAAAAGCAAATGACTGGGAGGGACAGCGAGAAGTGTTTAAAAATTCAGTTTTACCCATTATGGCCGATGAAAGTTGTATTGCAGAAGAGGATGTTGTTAAGTGTTATAATTATTTTCATGGCGTAAACATTAAACTGATGAAATGCGGTGGAATTACCCCCGGAAAAAGAATGATTACCGAAGCAAAAAAACTCGGTTTAAAAACCATGGTAGGCTGTATGACCGAATCAACGGTTGGGATTTCGGCAATTGCACATTTGTTGCCCGAACTGGATTATGTAGATATGGATGGCGCTTTGCTTTTGGCTGAAGATATTGCAAACGGTGTGACCATCAAAAACGGAAAAACATATTATCCCGATAGAACCGGAACAGGAGTGATTTTGTATTAATATTTCCTTTTAAAATAATGTACCTTTGTAAAAAATTAAACGATGACGAATAACGATATCTTAAAAAAACTTCGCGTGGCTTTGATGCTCCGTGATGATCAAATAGTTGAAATTTTAGAATTGGTAGATTTTAGAATTTCAAAATCAGAATTAGGCGCTTTTTTCAGAGCAGAAGATCATGAAAATTACATGGAATGCGGTGATCAGGTATTGCGTAATTTCCTAAATGGATTGGTAATTCATTTAAGAGGAACTAAGGAAAATCCGAAAAATCCAAATGATGTTTTAGCGAAACATAAAGCAGAAATTCCAAAGAAAGAAAGCACAAAAGAAAGACCTGAATTTAAAGCAAGTGCTAAAGATGCTGAAAAAGGAAGAGGAGATAAAGCACCTTCTAAAACTGGATCTGCAGCCAAGAAACCTTTCAAGAAAAACAATACAAAAACGGCACCTAAAGTGCAGGTTGTGGAAAAGGTTGTTTACAAAAACGGAAAGAACAAAAAATAATAAGCTTATCAAAAGTAAAAGAACGATGATATCTCTCTTTTACACAATAATTTCAATAAAAACCATTCCTGCTTGGAATGGTTTTTTTGTTTTGAAGTAAAAAAAAATCCCTTCGAATATTGAAGGGATTTTTAATATATAACTAAAATTTCTTATTTGATTAAGATAAAGCAGCTTTAACCTGATCTGCAGCTTCCTGAAACTGAACAGCTGATAAAATTGGCATACCAGAATTGTCAATTAATTCTTTTGCAATTTCAGCATTTGTACCTTGCAAACGAACAATGATTGGCACATTGATAGCATCTCCCATGTTTTTGTAAGCGTCAACAACTCCTTGGGCAACACGGTCACAACGAACGATTCCACCAAAGATATTGATCAAAATAGCTTTTACGTTAGCATCTTTTAAGATGATACGGAAAGCCGTTTCAACACGTTTTGCATCAGCAGTTCCACCAACGTCAAGGAAGTTAGCAGGCTCAAAACCAGCGTATTTAATTAAATCCATAGTTGCCATTGCAAGACCAGCTCCGTTTACCATACATCCTACAGTACCGTCAAGATCCACATAGTTTAATCCTACTTCTTTAGCTTCAACTTCAATTGCATTTTCCTCACGGATATCACGCATTTCAGCATATTTTGGTTGTCTGTATAAAGCATTATCATCGATATTTACTTTAGCATCAACTGCCATAATTTTATCATCAGATGTTTTCAAAACCGGGTTGATTTCAAACATAGAAGCATCAGAACCAATGTAAGCATTGTATAACGCGTCTATGAATTTAACCATTTCCTTGAAAGCATTACCTGAAAGACCTAAGTTAAAAGCAATTCTTCTTGCCTGAAAACCTTGTAATCCAACATTAGGATCAACTTCTTCAGTAAAGATTAAGTGTGGAGTGTGCTCAGCAACTTCTTCAATATCCATTCCACCTTCAGTAGAATACATAATCATGTTGCGTCCTGTAGCTCTATTCAATAAAACAGAAACATAAAATTCAGAAGTTTCACTTTCACCAGGATAGTAAACATCTTCTGCTACTAAAATAGTGCTCACTTTTTTACCTTCAGCAGATGTTTGAGGTGTAACCAATTGCATTCCGATGATTTGTCCTGCAATTTCTTCAACTTGCTGCAAGTTTTTCGCTAATTTAACTCCACCGCCTTTTCCACGTCCACCTGCATGAACCTGTGCTTTTATCACATGCCATCCTGTACCGGTTTCGGCAGTTAGTTGTTTCGCAGCTTCAACAGCTTCAGCTGGACTATTAGCTACAATTCCGCGTTGAATGCGTACTCCGTAACTTGCTAAAATTTCTTTTCCTTGATATTCGTGTATGTTCATAATATAGAATTTGTCTGGTTCTGAATTTATTTCAGAATAAAAGTGCGACAAAAGTAGCAAAATTGAACTTAAAAGTAAAATCTTTTTTAATTAATAATAAACCAATCTTAGTTTGTTAAATAAATTCATGGCAAAGTCAATAAACGGTTAAGTAAATATGTTCTTATTGTTAATCATAAACCACTATATCGTTTTAGATTTAACATAAAAGCAATGCATTTTCGTTACATAATGTTGATTTTTCTTAATATAATTTAAATGCAATTGTCATTTTGTCAATTCACAATGCGTTCTATAATATTATTATCATTTAAGAACCGTTTTTCTAATATTCCTATAAAAGTGTAAGGCAAAGCATAATTTTGGTACATTATGTTTAATGAAATCTTTATTTTTGTAAAAAAAAAATATCAAGAATGAAACTAAAAGAACAAGGCCTTTATTTGCCAGAATTCGAGCATGAAAACTGCGGAGCTGGTTTTATCTGCAATCTTAAAGGAGAAAAGACAAACCAAATTATTCACGACGCTCTTGAGATTCTAGTTAAGCTGGAACACAGAGGTGGAGTGAGTGCTGATGGAAAAACAGGAGATGGAGCTGGACTTTTAATTGATATTCCTCATGATTATTTCAAGAGAATATGTGATTTTGAATTGCCTGCTGCACGTGAGTATGCTGTTGGAATGGTATTTATGCCAAAGATTAGCAATCAATATGATTTTTGTAAAGATATTTTTGAAAAAGAAGTCAAAGCACAAGGTCTTTCTGTTTTAGGATGGAGAGAAGTACCGGTTGATTCTTCTCAATTGGGTGAAATTGCATTGGCGTCAGAACCAAGTATCCAGCAAATATTTATTGGGAAAAACGAAGCGATTGATGATGCTGCCTTTAAAGCAAAATTATACGCAGCACGTAAGATTACTGAGCACATTATCAGAAATTCAAAAATTTCTCAAAGCTCGTATTTTTATCTTCCAAGTTTATCTACTACGACTATAATATATAAAGGTATTATCATGCCTGAAGATATTGGTCCGTATTATACCGATTTACAACAAACGGATTTGGTGACACGTTTAGCACTTGTACACCAACGTTTCTCTACTAATACAATGCCTACCTGGGAATTGGCTCAGCCATTCAGATACATGTGTCAGAATGGAGAGATCAATACGTTGCGTGGTAACGTGAGCAGAATGCGTGTTCGTGAAGAAATTATGAAAAGTGAGGTTTTCGGACCACAAATCGATAAATTATTCCCAATCATTTTACCAGGAAAGTCAGATTCTGCTTCTATGGATATGGTGGTGGAATTGTTAACGCATACCGGAAGATCATTGCCAGAAGTAATGATGATGATGATTCCTGAAGCGTGGGAAAAACACAAAACAATGTCTCCTGAAAGAAAAGCATTCTACGAATATAATGCTTGTATTATGGAGCCTTGGGATGGTCCTGCTTCTGTACCTTTCTCTGATGGAGATTATGTTGGAGCTTTATTAGACCGTAACGGACTAAGACCTTCAAGATATACGGTTACCAAAAGCGGTAAATTAATTATGGCTTCAGAAATTGGAGTTGTGGATATTGATGCTGAAGACGTAGAAAGTCATGGTAGATTAGAGCCGGGAAAAATGTTCCTTGTGGACATGAACGAAGGACGTATCATTAATGACGAAGAAATTAAAAGTAAAATCGTTTCTGAAAGACCTTATCAGGAATGGTTGAACCAATACAGATTACACTTAAGAGATGTTCCTGAAACATCAGATGTTTGTCCAGTTGAAACTATCGATCTGCCAACAAGAGAACGTCTTTTCAATTACACATTAGAGGATATTCAGGATATGATTACGCCAATGGCCCAAACAGGTAAAGAAGCATTGGGATCAATGGGTATCGATACGCCTCTTGCGGTTTTGTCTGACAGACCACAGTTGATTCCGAATTACTTCAAACAATTATTTGCACAGGTTACCAATCCGCCTTTGGATGGAATCCGTGAGGAAATTGTAACTGATATTGCTTTGAATTTAGGTCAGGATCGTAATATTTTCGATATTTCAAGCAAACAATGTCGCAAATTAAGAATTCAGAATCCGGTTATTTCTAATGGAGACTTAGAAAAAATCAGAACGATTTCTATAGATAATTTTAAAGCAGAAACTTTCAAAATTTTATATCCTAAATCAGAGGGTATGAATGGTTTGGAAAATGCTTTGGATGCTATTATTGTTCAAATCACAAAAGCGGTAGAACAAGGTACAAACATCATTATTCTTTCTGACAGAGGGGTGAATAAAGAATTGGCACCAATTCCAGCTTTATTGGCTTGTTCATACGTAAATCACCAAATGAACCGTTTACGCAAGCGTTCTTATTTTGATATTATCATGGAATCTGCTGAACCGCGTGAGCCGCATCATTTTGCTACCTTATTTGGATATGGCGCAAGTGCAATCAATCCTTACATGGTAAATGAAATTATTCGTGTTCAGGTTCAGGAAGGATTTATTACCGGAATTGCAGAACAAAAAGCGGTTGATAATTTCAATAAAGCGATTGGTTCGGGAATTTTGAAAATCATGAATAAAATCGGAATCTCAACTTTACATTCCTACAGAGGTTCTCAAATTTTCGAGATTGTTGGATTCAATTCTAAATTCGTTGAAAAATACTTCCCATATACTGCTTCAAGAATTGAAGGTATCGGGTTGTATGAAATTGAAAAAGAAATTACAGAAAGATATAAATATGCTTACCCTGATAAACTAATTGCAAATAGATTAGGATTAAATATTGGAGGAGAATACAGATGGAGACGTAATGGAGAAAGACACTTGTTTAACCCTACTACGATTGCCAAATTACAACAGGCTGTTCGTTTGAGCGATCAGGACAGTTACGATGTGTATGCTAATACAATTAACGATCAGGCTAAGAGTTTAATGACGATTCGTGGATTATTCGAATTTGATAACTTAGATCCGATTCCATTGGATGAAGTAGAACCATGGACAGAAATTGTAAAACGTTTCAAAACGGGAGCAATGTCTTACGGATCGATTTCAAGAGAAGCACACGAAAATTTAGCGATTGCCATGAACCGTATTGGAGGAAAATCCAATTCAGGTGAAGGTGGGGAAGACAGAAAACGTTTTCAGCCGGATGTAAACGGAGACAGTCGTAACTCGGCTATCAAACAAGTTGCTTCGGGACGTTTTGGAGTTACTTCTCACTATTTGTCAAGTGCAAAAGAAATCCAGATTAAAATGGCTCAGGGAGCTAAGCCTGGAGAAGGTGGTCAGTTACCTGGAGAAAAAGTATTGCCGTGGATTGCAGAAGCACGTAATTCAACTCCTTTCGTAGGATTGATTTCGCCTCCGCCTCACCACGATATTTATTCTATTGAAGATTTGGCACAATTAATCTTTGACTTGAAAAATGCCAACAGAGAAGCCCGTATCAATGTGAAATTGGTTTCTGAAGTAGGTGTTGGAACAATTGCTGCCGGTGTTGCCAAAGCAAAAGCAGACGTTGTTTTAATTGCAGGTTATGATGGTGGAACAGGAGCATCTCCTTTAACATCATTAAAACACGCCGGACTTCCTTGGGAACTTGGATTGGCAGAAGCACAACAAACTTTGGTTTTAAATAACTTAAGAAGCAGAATCGTTGTAGAATGTGATGGTCAGTTAAAAACAGGTCGTGACGTAGCTATCGCTGCTTTATTAGGAGCTGAGGAATTTGGTTTTGCAACTGCACCTCTTGTAGCTTCTGGTTGTATCATGATGCGTAAATGTCACCTGAATACGTGTCCGGTTGGAATTGCAACTCAGGATAAAGAATTGCGTAAAAATTTCAAAGGAACACCGGAGCACGTTATTAATTTCTTCTATTATGTTGCAGAAGAATT
>Ga0247815_10002409_pt1 | contig 13854 bp, 11 predicted proteins | sample UWRJL194509B1_FD_181014 | JGI IMG/M metagenome (GOLD analysis project Ga0247815, IMG submission 181014) | Plant litter microbial communities from Arlington Agricultural Research Station in Wisconsin, United States - UWRJ-L194-509B-1 | ecosystem: Environmental > Terrestrial > Plant litter >... | reverse complement strand
CTGGCGGACCTGGTGGGCGTGACGCGCCAGACCGCGATCCTGGCGTTCCAGTTCGGCGAGCTGACCACGCCGATGATCCCGACCTCCGGCATCACGGTCGGCGTGCTAGCGCTGGCGCGGGTGCCGTGGATCACCTGGGCCAAGTGGATGATCCCGCTGCAGCTGATCTACGCGGTGATGGCGATGGCGCTGCTGGTGCCGCCGGTGCTGATGAACTGGCAGTGAGCCTTAATTCGCGAGCTGTGGCCCTTGCCCCGCTCCGCCTCCACCACGAACACATCGGCCAGGTAGCCGAAGGTCGCGCCGTCCGTCACCACCCGCGCGAAACCGACCTGGCGGCCGTCCACATACGCGCCGAAACATAGGGAGTTGGCGATCGCCCGCTCCACCACATCGCGCGGAATGCCGATCGCCCAGGTCGAGCGCTCGCTGAGGAATTGATAAACCAAGTCGACGTCGAGTTCCGCCTTGTCGGCGCTGATGTGCAGAGTAGTCATGTTTTCGATGATTAAAAAGGCAAGGTTGACGTATTTTAGAGCAGCTTGCGGTTTATAATCGATGCCGACAAAACGCGCAAACCACTTTCCCCATTATGACTGCACAACTCTCCAAAAAATCCGAAGCCTGGTCGGCCCGCTTCAATGAACCGGTCTCGGACCTGGTCAAACGCTACACCGCCTCGGTGTTCTTCGACAAACGCCTGGCCAAGGCCGACATCCAGGGCTCGCTGGCGCACGCCGAAATGCTGGCCGCGCAGGGCATCATCAGCGCCGCCGACCGCGCCGAGATCGAACGCGGCATGGCGCAAATCGGCGCCGAGATCGAAGCCGGCCAGTTCGAATGGCTGCTCGACCTGGAAGACGTCCACCTCAACATCGAAAAACGCCTGACCGAACTGGTGGGCGACGCCGGCAAGCGCCTGCACACCGGTCGCTCCCGCAACGATCAGGTGGCCACCGACATCCGCCTCTACGTGCGCGCCGCCATCGACGACGTGGTCGAACTGCTGCACGCGCTGCGCGCCGCGCTGACCGACCTGGCCGAGAAAAACGCCGACACCATCATGCCCGGCTTCACCCACATGCAAGTGGCGCAGCCGATCACCTTCGGCCACCACATGCTGGCCTACGTCGAAATGTTCGGCCGCGACGCCGAGCGCATGGCCGACTGCCGCAAGCGCGTCAACCGCCTGCCGCTGGGCGCCGCCGCGCTGGCCGGCACCACCTTCCCGATCGACCGCGAACGCGTCGCCAGGACGCTGGGCTTCGACGACGTCTGCCACAACTCGCTGGACGCAGTCTCCGACCGCGACTTCGCGATCGAGTTCACCGCCGCCGCCTCGCTGATCATGACGCACATCTCGCGCATGTCGGAGGAGCTGGTGATCTGGATGAGTCCACGGGTCGGCTTCATCGACATCGCCGACCGCTTCTGCACCGGCTCGTCGATCATGCCGCAAAAGAAAAACCCCGACGTGCCGGAACTGGCGCGCGGCAAGACGGGCCGCGTCTACGGCCACCTGATGGGCCTTCTGACCCTGATGAAAGGCCAGCCGCTGGCCTACAACAAGGACAACCAGGAAGACAAGGAGCCGCTGTTCGACACCGTCGACACCGTGGTCGACACGCTGCGCATCTTCGCCGACATGGCCGGCGGCATCAGCGTCAAGCCGGAAGCGATGCGCGCCGCCGCGCTGCAGGGCTACGCCACCGCGACCGACTTGGCCGACTACCTGGTCAAGAAAGGCCTGCCGTTCCGCGACGCCCATGAAGCCGTGGCCCACGCGGTGCGCGCCTGCGACGACCTGAAAATCGACCTGGCCGAGATGACGCTGGAGCAGCTGCGCGCCTTCTCGACGCTGATCGAGGACGACGTGTTCGCCGTGCTGACGCTGGAAGGCTCGGTCGCCGCGCGCGACCACGTCGGCGGCACCGCGCCGAACCAGGTGCGCAAAGCCATCGCCCGCGTACGCGCGCAGCTGGCCCAGTAACGCCTCACCACCCGCCGCGAGCGCCCACCCGGCGCGCGCGGCGCGGCGAAAATCTCCCCTCTTGTTGACGCAGCACAGAACCTCCCCGGCGCGCGCGCTCTAGCGTGACCCTATGGCGGAACCGGCTCATCATTCGATGCCCGCCGGGACGCCGAACCTGGGAGGATGAGATGAACCTACGCACACCCCTATCCGCCGCATGCCTGCTGTCGGTATGCTTGCTCGCGCCCTCGCCGCACGCGGCGGAACTTCAACTGATGGCGGCGCCGGTCCGCATCGCCACCCCGCAAGAGAGCGCGGGACTGGTGGCGCGCCTGACGGCGCTGGACAACCGCCAGGGCCTGAGCGCCGACTACAGCTTCCGCATCAGCAGCCAGCACCCCGGCATGGTCGGGCAGAAGATCACCCGCGCGCAGCACACCTACAAGGGCCTGCGCGTGCTGGGCTCCGAGTCGGTGGTGGTGACCAACGCCGCCGGCGACATCGTCAGCGTCTCGGTCTCCGACCGCCGCCCCGGCCTGGCGCCAAGCGCGCTCACGCCCGGCGGCACGCCCGCCGCCCCCGCCACGCCGGCCGACAACACGCCGGCCATCAGCAGCGACGAGGCGATCGGCGTGGCGGTGCGGGCGATCGCGCCGCGCGGCACGCACCGCTGGCCGCCCACGGCGGAGCTGCTGATTTATCCGGTGATGAAGACCGTGCGCGCGCCGTCGGCGGCCGGCAAATCCGAGGAGCAGCTGAACGCCACCGACCTGGTGGAGCTGGTTGACCGCTACGCGCTGGCCTACCTGGTGCAGCTGCGCATGGCGCAGGACGGAAAGCTGGTCTACTTCGACGTCGTGGTCGACGCCAAGACCGGCGCCATCATCACCCAGTGGCCGGCGTTGCAGTCGGTGATCGGCACCGGCAACAGCCAGTACAACGGCGTGGTACCGATCAGCACCACGCAGTCCGGCGACGGCTACCAGATGCTGGACGGCGCGCGCGGCACCGGCGGCAAGTTCGGCGCGATGGCGATCACCAACGCCAATCACAGCTCGCCCAACAATCCCAACCCCGGCGGCGTCTACACCAACGCCAGCAACACCTGGGGCGACGGCCAGCAGTACAACGGCGGCAGCACCACCAACGCCAACGGCCAGACAGCGGCGGTCAACGCGCTATGGGGCTTGATGAACACCTACGACGCCAACAAGAATGTGCTGGGATGGCAGTCGCTGGATGGGAACAACACCTCCACCTACATCGCCGCCCACGTCGGCACGGCCTACGACAACGCCTTCTACGACGACAGCTGCAAGTGCATGTACATCGGCGACGGCAACAGCTTCCTCAGCCTCGGCGCGATCGACGTGATCGGCCACGAGATGTCGCACGGCGTCACGGCGGCGACGGCGGACCTGATCTACGCCGGCGAATCGGGCGGCTTGAACGAATCGAATTCCGACATCGGCGGCGAGATGGTGGAGGCCTACGCCCGCAACGGCGGCACCGGCGCGGTGATCCCGGCGTCCGGCAACGACTGGATGATGGGCAGGGAGATCAGCCGCTCCGGCGAGCCGCTGCGCTGGATGTATAAGCCGAACAAGGACGGCGGCAGCCCGGACGCCTGGAGCGTCAACCTGAAAAACCTCGACGTGCATTATTCCAGCGGACCGAATAACCGCATGTTCTACTTCCTGTCGCAGGGCTCCAACGCCAGTCCCGGCAGCGACTACCACAGCCCCTTCCTGGTCAAGACGCCGGCCGCCATGACCGGCATCGGCAACGACAAGGCCTACCGCATCTGGTTCAAGGCGCTGACCACCAAGTTCACCTCGTCGACCAACTACGCCGACGCGCGCAACAAGGTGCTGCTGGCGGCGCAGGAGCTGTATGGGCCGGCCTCGAAGGAAGCCATCGCGGTGCAGCGCGCCTACGCGGCGATCAACGTCGGCGCCGACATCGATGAGGAAGGCGGCGGTGGCGGCGGCGGCGGTGGCGGCGGCGAAGGCGGCGAGGTGGAACGGGTGGTCAACGGCGGCTTCGAGAACGGCGTCACCGGCTGGAGCGGCAGCACCGGCGTGATCGGCGACTTCAACGGCCAGGACGCCTACGAAGGATCGCGCTACGCCTGGCTGGGCGGGAACGGCCGCCGCGCCACCGAGACGCTGACCCAGCGCGTCGAGATCCCGGCCGCCGCCACCAGCGCGGCGCTCAGCTTCGCGCTGCACATCGACACCGCCGAAACCAGCAGCGCCACCGCCTACGACCGGCTGGTGGTCAGCGTCAGGAACAGCGGCGGCGGCACGGTGCTGGCGACCTACACCAACCTGACCCCGGCCGACGGCTATCAAGTACGCACGTTCGACCTGATCGCCTGGAAGGGACAGACCGTGACGCTGTCGTTCGCGATGCGCGAGGACCGCTCCAAGCAGACCTCCTTCGTGCTCGACAAAGTCAGCCTGCTGACCCGCTGAGGATACACGCCCGGCCCTGCTGCTGTTATCATCGAAGGCTTGCGCGGCGCGGCATCCGCGCGGCCTCGCACAACAACACAGGGATATACAAATGACTATTGGCGGAAAGACCATCGAACAGGCTTTGGCCTCCTTGTCGAACATGACCGCGGGCGCGGTCCCCATCGGCAAGGAAGAACACCTGCAGCGCATCGCCCGCGCGCAGGCCTATATGCAGGCGCAGGGCATCGCCGCGATCTACATCAACGCCGGCGCCAACCTGACCTACTTCACCGGCACCAAATGGTACGCCAGCGAGCGCATGGTCGGCGCGATTTTGCCGGCCAGCGGCGCGGTCGAGTACATCGCTCCCGCGTTCGAGGAAAGCACGCTGAAGGACTTCATGGTCGTAGACGGCGACGTCAATTGCTGGCACGAGCACGAGAGTCCATACCAGCTGTTCATCGCCGTGCTGAAACGCCTGGGCATCGCGCCGAATCCGGCACAAGCGCCGCGCGTCGGCATCTGCGAAAGCGCCGCCTTCTTCATCTACGACGGCATCCGCCCGCTGGCCGAAGGCTACGCGCTGGAGAACGCGCGCGACGTGACCGCGCACTGTCGCACCCGAAAATCCGCCAACGAGATCGCGCTGATGCAGCGCGCCAAGGACATGACGCTGGCCGTGCACGTCGCCACCGCGAGCATGCTGCGCGAGGGGATCACGACCACCGAGGTGGAAGAGTTCATCAACCTGGCGCACCGCAAGGTCGGCGCCTCGGGATCTTATTTCGTGATCGTGTTGTTCGGCGAAGCGACCGCGTATCCGCACGGCGTCAGCTACGTGCAAACGCTCAAGCCGGGCGACACGGTGCTGATCGACACCGGCTGCAAACTGCACAACTACATCTCCGACATCACGCGCACCTATGTGTACGGCGAGATCAGCGAGCGTCAGCGCTCGGTGTGGAACAGCGAGAAGAAGGCGCAGGCGGCGGCGTTCGCGGCGGCGCAGCTGGGCGTGCCGTGCGAGCAGGTGGACCAGGCCGCGCGCCGCTCGCTGGAGGCCGACGGCTTCGGCCCCGGCTACAAGCTGCCCGGCCTGCCGCACCGCACCGGCCACGGCATCGGGCTGGACATCCACGAGTGGCCGTACCTGGTCGGCGGCGACAAGACGCCGCTGGACGTCGGCATGTGCTTCTCGAACGAGCCGATGATCTGCATCCCCGGCGAATTCGGCGTCCGCCACGAGGACCATTTCTACATGACCGAAAGCGGCCCGAAATGGTTCACCGAACCGGCGCACAGCATCGACGATCCGTTCGGCCTGCGCAAATAAGACTTAGCGCTGGCGGCGCTTCAGCGAGTAGTAGAACTGCAACGGCGCGGTGACTTGCAGCGCGCCGTCGGCGGTATCGCGGATGACGATGCGGTTGGCGTCCCACGCCATCCAGCGCGGACGCTTGGGCGTGTAGATGCGGCCTTCGGAGGTGTCGGCGGTCCGAGCGAAGCCGGACTGCTCGACGCGCCCCATGAAGGAGGCGCTGTTTTCGGCCGCGACGCGGCCGTGCACCGGCAAGCACATGATCAATGGCGGTAGGCCGCCGCACAGCGCCCCGATCAGGGCGCCGCGCACGAAGGGACCAGCGTTGTCCAGCGTCACCAGCAGGCACGCTGTCACGATGATCCCCATCATGAACGCCAGCGCCAGCCAGTCGCGCCGGCTGCGCAGCGGATTGATGCCGATCGATTCCCGCACGAAGGTGCTGCGCATGTCACTTCCCCCAAGTTGCGAATAAAGCGGCATTGTAGCCGCCGGCGCCGGCGGCGTCACCTCGTCAGGCGCGCTTCATCACCAACGTCAGGATGTCGTAGCTGGCCACCAGTTCGTCGCGCTGGTTGGTGATCTGCACGTCCCACGCGACCACGCCCTGGCCGACGCCTTTGTCGTCGGTGCGGTTGCGGTCGACCTTGCGCTTGCAGGTCAGGCGCGCGCGGATGGTGTCGCCGATCGCCACCGGCGTGATGAAGCGCAGATTATCTAAACCGTAGTTGGCCAGCACCGGCCCCGGCGCCGGCGATACGAACAGCCCCGCCGCCGCCGACAGCACGAAGTAGCCGTGCGCGATGCGCTGGCCGAACTGCGTGTCCTTGGCGGCGATGTCGTCGAAGTGCATATAGAAGTAGTCGCCCGAGACACCGCCGAAGTTGACGATGTCCGCTTCGCTGACGGTGCGGCGGTGCGTGAGCAGCGAGTCGCCCATCTTCAAATCTTCGAAGTGCTTGCGGAACGGGTGCACTTCGCTTTCCTGCACCCTGGCGCCGCGCACGTACTCGCCGGTCACGGCGGCCAGCATCGTCGGCGAGCCTTGCACCGCCGCCCGCTGCAGGAAGTGGCGCACCGCGCGGATGCCGCCCAGTTCTTCGCCGCCGCCGGCGCGGCCAGGGCCGCCGTGTTTCAGTTGCGGCAGCGGCGAGCCGTGCCCGGTCGAATCGACCGACGCTTCGCGTTCCAGTATTAACACGCGGCCGTGCGAGGCGGCCGCCATCGGCACGGCGTAGGCGGCGATGGCTAGCTCCTTCGTCACCAAGGTCGAGACCAGCGAGCCTTTGCCGCGCGCGGCCAGAGCAAGCGCCTCGTCGATGCCGTTGTAGCTGATGATGGTGCTGACCGGGCCGAAGGCCTCGACATCGTGCACCGCGTCGTTGCCGAAGCCGTCGCGGCACAGCAGCAGCGTCGGCGCGAAGAACGAGCCGTCGGAGACGCCATCGCCGACCGGCTTGAAGCCGTCGCGCTCACTGAACAAGACCTCATTGCCGCGCGCGAGCAGTTCGAGCCGCTCGGCGACGTCGCGCTGCTGCTCCTTGGAGGCCAGGGCGCCCATGCGCACGCCCTCCACCGACGGATCGCCGACGCTGATCTTGGCCAGCCGTTCGCGCAGCCGCGTGCCGACCGCGTCGACCATATTTTCCGGCACGATGACGCGACGGATCGCCGTGCACTTCTGGCCTGCCTTGCCGGTCATCTCGCGCGCCACTTCCTTGACGAACAAATCGAATTCAGGATCGTCGGCCGAGACGTCCGGAGCCAGGATGGCGCAGTTGAGCGAGTCCGCTTCGGCGGTGAACGGCACCGAGTTGGCGATCAGGTTAGCGTTGACGCGCAGCTTGGCGGCGGTGACGGCGGAACCAGTGAAGGTCACCACGTCGGCGCCACCCAGGCGGTCCAGCAGATCGCCGGTGCCGCCGATCACCAGTTGCAGCGCGCCTTCCGGCAGCAGGCCGGATTCGTGGATCATGCGCACCACGGCTTCGGTCAGGTAGCTGGTGGCGGTGGCGGGCTTGCCGATGCACGGCATGGCTGCCAGGAAGCTCGGCGCGAATTTTTCCAGCAGGCCCCAGATCGGGAAGTTGAAGGCGTTGATGTGCACCGCCACGCCGCCGCGCGGCACCAGGATGTGGGTGCCGGCGAAGCCGCCGTTCTTGCCGAGCGCGATGGCGGGGCCTTCGTGCAGCACGTTCGACGACGGCAGCTCGCGGCCGCCCATGCTGGCGTAGGCGAACAGCGTGCCGGTGCCGCCTTCGATGTCGACCCAGCTGTCGGCGCGGGTGGCGCCGGTCAGGTGGGAGATCGCGTACAGCTCCTCCTTGCGGCTGGCCAGGTACAGCGCCAGCGCCTTCAGGCGCGCGGCGCGCTGCTGAAAGTCGAGCTTCATCAAGCCCGGCACGCCGGTCTTGCGGGCGTAGGTGACGGCTTCGTCGAAGTCGATCTTCTCGGCGTGGGTGTGATAGATCAGCGAGTTGTTCAAGGCGCTGTGCAGCGGCGCCGATGCTTCGGCGCCGATCCAGCGGCCTCCGATCCAGCTTTGCAGGGTTGATGCCATTGTCGTATCTCCGTTGTGTTATGCCGAGGCGTTTTTGTGCAGATGCAGCGGCAGCGAGCTGTCCCACTCGATGCGCTTGCGGTCCGTTTCGATTTCGGTCAGCGCTTCGACTTCACGCATGGTGTTCATCGAGCGCACCGCCAGTTCCTGATACTGGCCGGTGCCTTCGGTTTTCCATTTGATCTCGTCGTCGCGCAGCGCGCGCGCGACCTTGGCCGGCGTGCCGACCACCAGGCTGCGCGGCGGCACCTCCATGCCGGCGCGGACGAAGCTCATGGCGGCGACGATGCTGTCCGCGCCGATGACGGCGTTGTCCATGATGACGCTGTTCATGCCGACCAGCGCGTTGCGGCCGATGCGGCAGCCGTGCAGCACCGCGCCGTGGCCGATATGGCCGTCGCGCTCGACCACCGTGTCGCAGCCGGGGAAGCCGTGCATGACGCAGGTGTCCTGCAGGTTGGCGCCCTCCTCCAGCACCAACCGCCCGAAGTCGCCGCGCAGCGACGCCAAAGGACCGATGTAGCAGCGCGGGCCGACGATGACGTCGCCGATCAGCACCGCGCTGGGATGCACGTACGCCGTCGGGTGGACCACCGGCGTGACGCCGTTGATTTCATAAACCTTGACCATGGCTTAGACGCGTTCGATGACGACGGCGATGCCCTGGCCGACGCCGATGCACATGGTGCACAGCGCGTAGCGGCCGCCGGTGCGTTCCAGCTGGTTCAACGCCGCCAGCACCAGCCGCGCGCCGGAAGCGCCCAGCGGGTGGCCGATGGCGATGGCGCCGCCGTTCGGGTTGACGTGTGGCGCGTCGTCGGCCAGGCCGAGATCGCGCGTCACGGCCAGGCCTTGCGCGGCGAAGGCTTCGTTCAATTCGATGACGTCCATTTGATCGATGCTCAGGCCGACCTGCGCCAGCACCTTCTTCGACGCCGGCGACGGACCGAAGCCCATGATGCGCGGCGCCAGGCCGGCGGTGGCCATGCCCAGCACGCGGGCACGCTTCTTCAAACCGTATTGTTCGGCCGCCGCGGCGGAAGCCAGCAGGATGGCGCAGGCGCCGTCGTTGACGCCGGATGCGTTGCCCGCCGTGACGCTGCCGTCCGACCGCACCACGCCTTTGAGCTTGGCCAGCATCTCGACCGTGGTGTCGGGACGCGGATGCTCGTCGGTGTCGACGATCTTCGGATCACCTTTTTTCTGCGGCAAAGTGACCGGCACAATCTCGCTGGCGAACACGCCGGCGGCATGCGCGGCGGCCCAGCGCCGCTGGCTGCGCACCGCGAACGCGTCCTGGTCGGCGCGGCTGACGCCGAATTCCTGCGCGACGTTTTCTGCCGTCTCCGGCATCGAGTCGATGCCGTGCATCGCCTTCATCAGCGGGTTGACGAAGCGCCAGCCGATGGTGGTGTCCTCGATCTTGGCGGCGCGCGAGAAGGCGCTGTCGGCCTTGCCCATGACGAAGGGCGCGCGCGTCATGCTCTCCACGCCGCCGGCGATGATCAGTTGCGCCTCGCCGGATTTGATAGCGCGCGCGGCGATGCCGACCGCGTCCAGCGACGAGCCGCACAGGCGGTTGATGGTGTTGGCGGGGACGTCGACCGGCAGGCCGGCCAGCAGCGCGGCCATGCGGCCGACGTTGCGATTGTCTTCGCCGGCGCCGTTGGCGCAGCCGTAGTAGACATCGTCCACCTTGGACCAGTCGACGCCGGGATTACGGGCGATCAGCGCGGCGATCGGCAGCGCGCCAAGATCGTCGGCGCGCACGCCCGCCAATGCGCCGCCGTAGCGGCCGAAGGGGGTGCGGATGGCGTCGCAGATGAAAGCATCAAACATGGAATCTCCTTAGTTTTTCGGTCGTTGGTCGACCACGCGCCGGGCCTTGCCGGTCAGCGTGCGTTCGATGCCGTTGGCGGCCAGCAGGCGCACCTTGGTGCTGACGCCGACGTGGGTCTTGATGCGTTGCTCCAGCTCGCGCGCCAGCGCTTCGGTCTCGCCGGCCGGCGTGTCCGGGCGCAGCTCGGCCAGCACCTCCAGCTTGTCGAGATGGCCGTCGCGGCTGATGACCAGCTGGTATTGCGGCGCCAGTTTCGGCATCTTGCAGATCAGTTCTTCGATCTGCGTCGGGAACACGTTGACGCCGCGGATGATCAGCATGTCGTCCGAACGGCCGGTGATCTTGCCGATGCGGCGCATCGAGCGCGACGTCGCCGGCAGCAGCCGCGTGAGGTCGCGGGTGCGGTAGCGGATGATCGGCAGCGCTTCCTTGCTGAGCGAGGTGAATACCAGTTCGCCCTCTTCGCCGTCGGGCAGCACTTCGCCGGTTTCGGGGTCGATGATCTCCGGGTAGAAGTGGTCCTCCCAGATCACCGGGCCGTCCTTGCTCTCGATGCATTCGCTGGCGACGCCGGGGCCCATCACCTCGGACAGGCCGTAGATATCGACCGCGTCGATGCCGGCGCGCTGTTCGATCTCCTTGCGCATCGCGTCGGTCCACGGCTCGGCGCCGAAGATGCCGACCTTGAGCGAGCTGGCGACGGGGTCCAGTCCCTGGCGCTGGAATTCCTCGATGATGTTCAACATGTACGACGGCGTGACCATGATGATAGCCGGCTTGAAGTCCTGGATCAGTTGCACCTGTTTTTCGGTCTGGCCGCCGGACATCGGGATCACCGTGCAGCCCAGACGCTCGGCGCCATAGTGCGCGCCAAGGCCGCCGGTGAACAGGCCGTAGCCGTAGGAGATGTGCACCATGTCGCCGCGACGGCCGCCGGCGGCGCGGATCGAGCGCGCGACCACGTTGGCCCAGGTGTCGATGTCGTTCTGGGTGTAGCCGACCACGGTCGGCTTGCCGGTGGTGCCGCTCGATGCGTGGACGCGGACCACGCGGTCCTGCGGCACGGCGAACATGCCGAACGGGTAGTTGTCGCGCAGTTCCTTCTTGCCGGTGAAGGGGAACTTGGCCAGGTCGGCCAGCGTCTTCAGGTCGTCGGGGTGGACGCCGGCGGCGTCGAAGGCGGTGCGGTAGTGCGCGACGTTGTCGTAGGCGTGCTTGAGCGACCATTGCATGCGCTGCAGCTGCAAGGCTTGCAGTTCGTCCTTGCTGGCGCGCTCGATCGGCTCCAGGTCGGACGGTTCCGGGATACGTTGCACCATGTTTGTCTCCTCTTTATGTCTGTGGGACGACTTCGCCGCTGACGCGGTGCGACTTCCCTCTGAACAGCGCGATCAGGCGGCCGTCCTGGTTGCTGATCTTGACGTCGTAGACGCCGCTCTTGCCGGCCAGCGCCTGTTCGACGGCGGTGGCGGTGAGCACGTCGTGCGGCCGGCCGGGCGCGAGGTAGTCGATCGTGCAGCCGGCGCCCACGGTGACCAGATTGTGGCTGTTGCAGGCGAAAGCGAAGGCGCTGTCGGCCAGCGCGAAGATGAAGCCGCCGTGGCAGCTGCCGTGGCCATTGAGCATGTCGTCGCGGACCGGCATCGACAGCCGCGCGTAGCCGGGGGCGATGGCGTCGATGGTCATGCCGAGGCCCCGCGACGCGGTATCGCGCGCGTACATGGCGGCGGCGGCGGCTTCCGCCAGCGCCTGCGCGTCGGCGGCGCTGCGCTCGGGCGCGGCGACCAGGATGCCCAGCTTAGTCATGGAAGCGCCCTCCGCTTGCGAGTTTGCGGCGCAGCAGCGGCGAGACGCGGTAGCGGTCCTCGCCATATCCGGCGGCGAGGTTGGCCAGCACGGTGACGACCTGCTCGATGCCGACCGCGTCGGCCCAGGCCAACGGGCCGCGCGGGTAGTTGACGCCTTTTTGCATCGCGATGTCCGCCGCTTGCGCGCTGCAGACGCCTTGATTGACGGCGTCCGCCGCCTCGTTGGCGAGCATGGCGACGGTGCGCATGACGGCCATGCCGGGCACGTCGTCGAGCCGCGTGACGGTGAGGCCGGCCGCCTGCAACAGGCCCACCACGGCGTTGAACGCGGCCGGCGAGCATTGGTCGGCGCGGGCGACGGCGATGCGCTTGGCGCTGGCGTAGTCGAGCGCGAGGTCGAACAGCACCGTGTCCGGATGGTTGTTGTCGCGCGCGCGCTGGGTGGCGCTGCGGCCGTCGGTCAGGTAGACGGCGGCGCCGTTGCAGTGGAAGGCCGGCGCTTCGTCGGCCGCCGTGTGGCCGCGCGTTTCCGGCGTGCCGCGATGGACGATGTCGATGTCGGCGGCGCGCAAGCGAGCGGCCAGCGCATCGGCCACCGAACCGCCGGCTGCGTGCGAGGCGCCGCCGACGGCGCCCGCTTCCACCGTATAGCTGACGTATTCGGGGCGCGGCTGCGCCGCCTCGGCCTGTGGGCGCAAGGCGGCGTAAGCAGGCGCGCCCGAGGCGATGGCCGCGGCTGGCGATGCGGCGTCGCCATACGCGTAGAATCCGCGCCCCGCCTTGCGGCCGAGGAAGGCGGCGTTGACCATCTCCTGTTGCAGCACCGACGGCGTAAACCGCGGATCGTTGAAATAGGCGTTGAAGACCGATTGCGTGACCGAGAAGTTGACGTCATGGCCGATCAAATCCATCAACTCGAATGGCCCCATGCGGAAGCCGCCGGCCTCGCGCATGACGGCGTCGATGGTGGCGGCGTCGGCGGCCTGCTCGCTGAGCAAGCGCCAGCCCTCGGCGTAGAACGGCCGTGCGACGCGGTTGACGATGAAGCCCGGCGTCGACTTGGCGTGCACCGGGCTCTTGCCCCAGGCGGCGGCGGTGTCGAACACGGTTTGCGCGACGGCGGCGTCGGTGGCCAGGCCGCTGATCACTTCGACCAGCGCCATCAGCGGCACCGGATTGAAGAAGTGCATGCCGACCAGCCGCGCCGGCGCGCGCAATCGCGCGGCGATGGCGGTGACCGAAATCGACGAGGTGTTGGTGGCGAGGATGCAGTCGTCGCCGACGATGGCTTCCAGTTCGGCGAACAGGCCGCGCTTGACGTCGAGGTTTTCGACGATGGCTTCGACCACCAGCGCGGCGTCGGCGACGTCGGCCAACGCGACGGCCGGGTGCAGGCGGGCGATGGCGGCGGCCGCATCGACGGCGCTCATGCGCTCCTTGGCGACCAGCTTGTTGAAAACGGCGGCGATGTCGGAGATCGCCTTGGCGACGGCGTCCGGCCGCGTGTCGTACAGCTTGACGGTATAACCGGCGACGGCGGCGACTTGCGCGATGCCGGCGCCCATGGCGCCGCTGCCGATGACGGCGACCGGGCGATCTGTATGGAGGGCTGCCATGTTATTTCCCCGTGAATTGCGGCGCGCGTTTTTCCATGAAGGCGGCGACGCCTTCGCGGTAGTCGTCGCTGCGACCCAGTTCGCTCATCATGCCGCATTCGAGCGTGAGCTGCTGCTGCAGCGTGTTGTGCGGACTGGCGTGCAAGGCCTGCTTGGTGAAGGCCAGGCCCTTGGTCGGGGCGCTGGCGAAGTGGCGCGCCATCGCCTGCGTTTCGGCGGCCAGGTCTTCGTCGGGGACGGCTTTCCAGATCAGGCCCCAGGCTTCGGCTTTTTCCGCGCTG
>Ga0247815_10002408_pt1 | contig 13854 bp, 15 predicted proteins | sample UWRJL194509B1_FD_181014 | JGI IMG/M metagenome (GOLD analysis project Ga0247815, IMG submission 181014) | Plant litter microbial communities from Arlington Agricultural Research Station in Wisconsin, United States - UWRJ-L194-509B-1 | ecosystem: Environmental > Terrestrial > Plant litter >... | reverse complement strand
CGATTCAGGAGAGTTGGGGTGTTTGATCGTCGTGCTTTCAGGTGGGAAATATATCAATTCATGTGTCTTCTGCGAGTACATTTCAAGCGCCAACAGATCGGGGAGGACGGGCGGGTGGGGGGGGGGAGACAGCATCGATAGCACATTGCAGAGCATGTTGAGAGAGCAACACAGAGCACCAAGAACAAGGGGAGAGCACACAGCAGCTAGTAGGGGAGTGAAGAGGGCAAAAGAACAAACCGGTAACGAGCAGCGCGTCCAGAAGGTTGCAACGACCACCAGTTGACAACCCAAATACTACTCCACCAACGCCTCGCCCTCCATCGTGCTGGCGTACTTGATGGCCCAGATCGCGACTTCGTCCTTGACCCACACCTGTCGTTTTGTCGTAAAGTGACTGGATGGCTGGTGCAGCTGAATCCAGTACTGCTGGATCGTCGTGGACGGCGCGAGACCTAGGACACGAAGGATCTCTGTACGGTGATGGACGAACGTAAAGTAACAGATCTGCTTGATGACGTCTGGCCACCTGCATGGCTTCGCCCCGCCCCCGTGGAATCCTTGCTGGTCAAATGCCACCCAGCATTTAAAACACAGATAGTCATTTGGAGCTGGATACTTGCTCTTGTCTCGCCAGGACGTTACCGAGCTGACGTCGGAAATGGATGGGATGCCCAACTTTGCGACGTGTTTTATCGCCCCGTCGTGATGACAGAACCTGTCAGAATGATCGCGCCAGTCCGGGCGTCCAGCGCAAAGGCACGACATGCATGGCGCAATGTTGTGAGGAAGAGGGTTTGGTCGCACCCAGTTGAGGTATTGGGAGTATCGCGACAGAAAACTTTCGAGGGACTTTTTGAAGAGCGTAGAGCAGTCGATCGAGGTGTAAGGATAAGAAGACGGTGCGACCGTCGGCGAGGAAGACGGGGAAAATCTGGTGACGGCCAAGTTTTGAGCTGTTTTAGATGAGACAGAGTGGTTGTATGCTTAGTGTTCGTCCCAAGGATGTGCATCACAAAAACAAACAAAAAAAACCGGATGCGTACCTTGTTGATGCAAGTTTCCATCCGGTTGAGGGCTGTTCAGCCTCGATCGGTCAAACCTGGGAGTGCCACTGGCTGCAGGATCCCAAAACAATGATAAGGAGAGCAAAGACATTGAAATTGTGACTGAATCTCTCACCAGCTCTCGATGATTTAGCCGGATCTGCGACGAGACTCATCAGGAACGATCGAATGGGCCACATGAGTGAGGCCGCGCACCGTATCGACTGTTATTTTGCTTTGGGGTTCTTGACGCCATTGCCGACTTCGAGCGTACGTACGGAAGGGGCGGGCAATATCCACTCGAGTGAACATCGGCTACAATGGTTTTCAGACGGCACCAGTCAGCCCTCGCTCTTTCATAGACAAAATGACCAGAAACGAACGAGCAGGTGAGGTCTGAATCGTGGGCGGGTCCGTGGTGCGAGAAGTCTCTGTGAGCTCTGAAATGCATAAGGTTTAGACGGAGAAAGGGACAGTGGAGACGTCCAGAGACGTACCGCTAGAATTATTTGATGGAGTCGACGTGGCGTTGGCGAATGCAGTCTGGCTGGGCGTATGATTCACGGGACGGGACACGGGTTGAAAGCGGAGGCTGGGTGACGGGAGGATGGCGGAGTTTATGCCTGCATTGGCATGACCGGTGCCTGCCGAGATTGGTCCAACGCTGCTGGGAGGCGTTGGTCGATGCTGGAGTTCTGGTTGACGACGCTCATCGTCTGAGGAAGCCGGAGAGTGCTTGGCATCTTCATCGGCGGACAGAGTCGGGTCATCGCGGCCGTTATCCTGGCCGTGCACGTTCTTGAGATGCCTGTTTAACGACTTGCTGTCGATCTTCAGCTGGCACACCGTGCAGTCAACCATGATTTTCTTGTTCCCCATCTCGGAGAGACTGTATCCCTACGGCGGGGGGTGGGGGGTGAGTAAATGAGAGGGTGAGAGAGAGGTGAAGAGGGAAAGGCAAGGGAGCGAAATGCACGGCATTGGCCGAGTGTCCCGATTGTGGTCACATTGCCATCGGCTGCTGTTGTTGCGATCTCACAAGGTAGATCGAAGCATCAATACATTCATAGTGAAGGGTGCGATGTATTCTGACATCAACACAACCGGAAGAGATATTCTACAAGATATCGGTGCGATGAGACACTACAAAGTCCAAAACTAGATCTTTTCCCAGTACTTCAGCCATACCTCTGTTGGAAAGCGGCATATCAGGAACCAGCTGCACGATGAAATCGAGATAATCTGCGAGGTTTTCAATGCAGCCTCGACCAAACTTGGCTGCAAGCAAGGGGCGTAGGTGCAGCCATGCAGCAAGACACACGTGAAAGACAGTCCTGCCGTACATGCAATCAACTTCGCATGGACCTGTGTGAGCCGTATACGAGACCCAGCAGGTTTTGCAGACACCTATCGACGTTCCCGCTCCGTTCCACTTGATGTCGCTGAGCAAGGCGTTCGTGTCCATGTGTGGCACGTTTAGGGCGACCAGTGATGGTGGACGAAACGCGTTGTCCAGCGGGCACGTTGCTGTCGAATGCCTCTTGTACAAGTCTTCTTCTAGCCGCGCACAGAGACAGTTGGCGCATACAGAGTCCACGGTGGTACCTGCCACCATCGAGGCTAACGCACGACGCTGACGATCTAGTAACGTCTCGACGAACAGCTGTTCGTTCTGTGCCTGACGGGCTCTGACTTGAATGGCAAGTGGGGGACGTGGTACAACCTCAGCCGTTGGCTGGAACGTGGGTGCCTTGTTGCAGTGATCGCACTGGGCAACGTCCTGTGGACTGTGCATGCTCCGTAGATTGTCGCAAGTCAGACGTATCCCATGAAGATACTCTGAAATCGTGCGCATGCATGCCCTCGTCTTGATGATATCAGTCAATTCTTTCCCTCCCTCTGTCGAGCAGGTTGAGACGTTGTCTGTCGAGTCTAGAAGAAGAATGGACGTGTAAGGCTTATCCCCCCGGCCGCCCCGTCCAATCTGCTGTTCGTACGAGATTGCGCCATGCACAGGTCCCATGACAATTACGAGAGATACCTCGGGTAGGTCGACACCAGCTGCCAGAGCCGTAGTCGCGTACAAAGTTCTGTTGGTGCCGTCGGTGAACCGGCTGATGATGTCGTGTCGCTCGTCTGCAAGGCTGCTGCCAGTGTAGGCCGTTGTTCCATCAAGCTTGGCCATCGTCTGCGCCTGCTCTAGACCACAGGCAAATACAATGGCTCGGGACTCTGGGTCAACAAGGGCACTTGTGACTTCCCTTTGCACCACCGCCGCCCAGTCGTCCTTGTCAAAGATCATGACCCTGTGTTTAGCTCGAAGTCTATGCGCAGCCAGACGAACCACATCCACGTCCTGAGGCATCATTCCAAGAGCCGAGTATACGCCGCTTTCGAGAGATGGTGGGATAGTAGCCGACAAAAGGAGGAACGGCACCGCCAGCTGCTGGAGCCACTTCAGCTTGCCGAGCTTTTCTCGAAAGTTCGCCTCTGTAATCACGACGTGAACCTCGTCGATCACGATCCTGACCAACTGACGCTCCATCACGGCGTTCCGAATCACAGTCTCAAACTCCCGACTCATCACGGTGTCTACAACCCCAACGGTCACACTCTCTAGCCCAGGATCGAGAGCAGTCCAACGGCGCGCCTTGATGCCACGCTCCAGACATGTCTTGACAATGTTGTCGGCGAGGGCAATGTAGGGGACAATAACAACGTTGAGTCCACGCTGTTGCCCAAGGGCCGGCCCGTCGAATGCATATACAGGGAGTTGGTACGCCAAGCTTTTTCCCGCATCGCATGGTGCGTAAAACGCCACGGAGCGCTGGCGACGAGACACGAGCCAACAAGCATACTTTTGCTCCAATGACCGCCACTGTGGACTGCCCTGCTTGAAGAAACAGCCTAGAGCAAGATCAAAGTCGATACCATTGCCAGCGGCAATGCGCTGAGACATCGAAGACGGGCCGACAATCCGGAATTCATCAGACCGGCTCTGTCCGAAACCGCCGCGATACAAGGGTCCGCCTTCAATGGCTGGATTCGACTGCAGCCGAGCAAGGATGTCCACAACCGTCTGGCCAACGACCTCTCGGACCAAGTTCGGAATCGCGCCTGACATGGAGCGCGATACAGTCCGATCAATCACGTCCCGAAGCATCTCGATACTACTGCCGGCTCCCTGGCCCAACAACGACTGTCGCGATTGCACCGACGCTGCCACTTTTTCGCGATCTTCTACCGTTTGCGGTCGAAAAACGCAGACAGGGCGACGGAGCATCTGATGAATAGGTGAACAGGGCTGTACACGGCTGCTTGATCTCAGAACATACCACATGAAACTTGGAGGTAATGAACTGATACATCTCCAAGTCGCTGTCTTTTAACATTCCAGGCTGGATGGCGTACCACTGTCGCACAGTCTCGATACTGTGACCCCCCTGCAGAGATATGTTTCTCTGCATCATTTCAAGAAGCAGCGCCGATGGTGTCACGAAACGTCGCAGCAGAAAGTCGGCGATGTGACGCCAAGTGCGTATCGTGAGTCCGTAATTCAGGAATTCCAGAGCGTAGCCCTTGATCGTGAGCGAGATATCCGTGGGCGTGAGCTTTTTACCAAAGGCATGATACTGAAACTCCATCATGTCGGGGATGTGTTGTGCACAGTCGAGAACGTGAAATGCGAGGAAACATGCCAACGGTAGGAGGTATGCAATGCGTCGTAAAATCAAACTGCTGACCTCGGCGTCGTAGGCTCGAAAGATGGCGTTGTCATAGCCTGACGGAGCGTTAGCAAAATCCGTGCTGCAGAGAGAAAGAGAGAGACAGAGAGAGACAGAGAGGGTCCACCATCACCCACCTCCTGCCGTCTGTATGGTCTTGTGATAGGAGCCGATGTCGCACACCTGGTGGTTGCTGAGGACATGAAGAGTGCGAGAACGACCCGCTGTCTGCGTGATGGTTGAGAGCACCTGTTCCGTACCGTGAGGAGGAAGGCCACCGTCAAAGTGACAGATGGCGGATTCGAGCTGGATAAGCTTCCAATAACTAGCGGCCCACTTGATACACAGTGCGTGATCAAATACGTGCCGTCCATCGTCGGTGAACCGTCCCAACGTGAGGTATGCGCGTCTCACAAGTGCCTGGTTGTCGATATGGTTCTCGGTCTCCGTTACGAAACTGTAGCCGGTGTAGTTGGTTGCAAATCTGTCGACGATGTGATTTGGGAAAGCAAAGTCGTCGTCATTGGGATCGGAGCCGGCAAACAGTTCTTTTTGAAGCTCGGCAGCGTCCTCGACCATCGTCCGCAACATGTCCACAATATCAGAGACCCACATGCTGTGACCGTCGATGCTGAATCGCTGTTCATGCTCGCGATCTGGTGTGACGACGAAATTGCTTTCGTTTCGTTTGGCAAACTCCATCGCAAACCGGTGATTGCTGTGCCACAGTTGAGTGTCTTGTGAATCCAATATTCAATTGGTGAGCTCACCTTCTCATGTGCCCAAAGGCACTTTCTCCCGTGTCCTGGACAGATCGAATGAAGGGTTGCGCGATTTCCCATTGCGACTGGTTCCGATCCTCCCGAGCCCCATGCGCCTGTACAGAGTCTGCCAGCGCCGCCAGACGACCGAGCCAGGTGAGAGCAGCCGTGTCGGAGGTTGTGCTTCCTGGTGGAAGAAACTGCCCGCTTTTACTCCCGATGCCGAACAAATAAGTCATGACCACGAGTGGAGATCGTGCACCGTCGCCTCGGTTCGGTGTTTTATAGTCGAATATGGAGCGAATATGGCATAGATATGCAGCCTGGACGTCTGCCGAGTCGGGGTCAAAGTCACCTTCCGGTTGGCACAAGCTGTGTAGGCTCAGAGCAATGCGGCGCAAGTCGTCACGGATGTCGAACGGAGGTACAGCAAGATCGAGACTGCGTTTGAAGGCAAGAACAGTGCGGAGCAGTCGAATCCCGTACATCTTGTACGACTTGACATGTGTCAACTCGTAATGTGCGACTCGTTCTCTGTGAAGAATGAGCTATTCAACAATTGGGAAATGTGGCAACAGCAACAAGTGTCACGCACTGGAAGTCGGATCGTAGTGCCGATCTTATTTTCCGAAGGTCAACGTCGTCTAGCAGGCGGACGGAATTGTCGAGCCAGAGTGAGTTGACCATTGACAGGCGCTCCTCAAGAAGGTCGTCGTCAAGCAACTTGGAACTCGCAAGCAGCGACAGATCACGTCTTTCGGCGAAAGTCATCTGGTGGGCGAAACCGGCTATGCCCAGCCGGAGATAGTATGCGCTGGTGTTCTCGAACGATATGGCCTCGGATCGCTCGGCCGATGGCCCGAGTTGGACGGCTTGGTGGTAGGTAACGAGGTCGCTTTGCGTAAGAGACTGAAGCAGCCCGGCGGCACCGATGACGGGAGGGGCTGGTGTAGAGCAAATAAATGTCTTTCCGCTGTTGTTGCCACCTCCAAATGGTCGCTGAAAGATCACAGGCTCAACCCTTCTGCTGACACAGGCAGACCCTCGCGGATGACTCTGGACCGCTCGTTGACTTGTACCAGCGCAGTTGCACTCTGGACAGCCCCAGCCGGTCAATACAGGAATATTGACAATGGGTGGCGAATTTGGCGGCGGTAGCTCTGGTGGATCGCTGAACACGCAGACCCGTCGTATCTCGTCGACGACGTTTCGTGTTATAGAATAACGATGATCTTTGAGATGCCGGTGCAGTCTCGACGGAGCAATGACGACACGACAGTCTGGATGCACGCAGACGATGAGACCATAGGTTTCGTTGAGAGACAACGAGTAGCGACGAGCAAGCGGGTGATCCACAGTCTGTACGCCAATCTGCTGGTCATCAGACTCGGATGAAGAAGAGGAAGGGACGTCGGAAGATGGGTGTGTTGCTGCGAGGAACATATGTCAGAAAAGGCAATGCTGGATCATGGGAGTGCCCACATGATCCGCCATAAGGAACATCTTCTGGAGCGTCATCAATAACAAACTGAGCATTGGCGGCCAGCTCAATATCGGGATCAAACGACAGGAGCTCCTGCTCGACGAAGGAGCTGTCGGAATCTGGAAAGATCATGTAGGTCAGCTCGTGTGAGAAACACTGTGTATCATACAGACCATATCCCTCGTGCGGGTCAGCGCCAGGCAGTCCCTGAATTTCGGGATCCAAATCTGGCAGTGGCTCGTCCTCCATCTCGGCAATATCGGCTGGATATACCGAGAAGTCGTCCTCTTCGTCTAGCAGGGCAATGTCAGACGCTAGATATGCAAATAGAGCGCAGCGACGAGCAATAAATGAGCTGATTATATTGATTTTGGGTCATATGAGCCACTTGCCATCTGCACTGCGCATGCGCTTCTGATCACCACCAATGTCAGTGCTTTGGGATCGCTTGTGACTGCGCAGCATGATCTGGGATCATTATTTAGAGCAGGAATGATCCCTCAGCGGAATAAACATGCCGAAAATGACTTAAATTCGGTATCAAGACTGTTGGAAGTGAAAAGGGTGTGGTGTTGACCTTGGGCAATGGCGGGTGCAACAGGTGTTAGTCGAAGAAGCGGAAGTAAATCGGCCGCAGCCGCTCTGCCCCATGGGGTGCAATGTGCACTGACAGCTTAGTGTGGCAAAAATCACACAGTTTCAAAGAAACTGATAGAAAAATCGGTATTTATTTGGCAAGAGAGTATGCGTGTAGTCGCACATCGTACAAACCTTGCCAGCCTAAAATTTGGAACCATCACAGGCTTTCCTCGTCAGACCCAACTCCACACATCAAGCGCAGAAATGACGTAGCAAGGCACTGTGATGCACATCTGCGAGCGATTTCCCCAGACATAGTACTAGGAACCAGACTGAGTGCAACCTTAAACAAGGTCAGTTCAGTGTGTCCACTGTCTGCCATTTCGACAGGTCTGCAGAAGTGTCCGGATGCGACCACGAGAGGTACAGGTCACATTAATGTGCAGGCGGATTACTTGCAATGCGGACGTCAAAGCAAAAGTTCCTGAGCCCATCATACCCAGCCGAATTTATGCACAGGTCTTTGTAATCCAACAATGCGCATTTGAAATTATCGCAGCACGTGCTGCAGAGGCTGCGCCCACATGATTAGTACACTTAATAGGTGCGCCCTCACGCCCCACATAGTTAAAGTCTATTTTGGAAGGTTTATTTCGTTTTGAACACGGGCGCAGCTTCCGGCTCCGCATGACCAACGGCTCGATCCACCACCCTAGAGCAGACCCATTTCTTGTAACCCGCTTGCTTAATTGTATAAGCACAAATGATTGAACCTCCCAAACAGTGTACCGAATGTTTAGAGCGAGAGTGATGCCCACTTTGTCTGTCAGCTGGCAGGGTGGCGGCAATTTCCAGAAATCCGGAACCGACCAAAGTCTCCACACATCGCCAGCAAATCAACACGGTTTGAGAGCATGCTTAATGCACAAACATCCCTTGAAATTCACTTCAGAAAGTGTCTGTGGTGTCAGCTGGTGGGCGCCAGTAAAGTATATGGGCCCAGCCCAGATTCAACTGGGAACACCACCACCAAAGAAATGCACATTACACCCGCTGTTTGGCCGTTTGAAGCGTCTTCCATGATGTTCTGAACACACTCTGTGCAAGACCTATGGTGGGAATTATGGTATGTCGCATGCAGCAGCTATCCTGGATCTACCCGACACTTCCTATTGCTCGATATTGCCCAACAAGACACCCGTCCTACAGCATGCGTCAACAAAGGCACTGCTCCAGATGTGCAGCGGGCAAAGAAACACTGAGATTTGCGGCGCAGCAGCTATGTGATGTCTGAGGACTGTCCTAAGAACTGAATGTTTGCATGGCTACAGGGGACGCTACGCGATTGCGCCCATGGGGTCTGTATGTTGAAACTGTGCGAACACATGATCGCCACTGTCCTCCAGGTTGTTGGAGGTTTAAAGAGAGACTGGCATACGAGTTGCCCGTAAGTTGGCTGACGGACGGTACCTGCCAGACATCCGGGCCTGGCCGATGGCTCCCCACACGTCTGGCTAACAACACAGTTTGATGACACATTGCCTACACGAATATTTTTCAGAAACCTCCCGGAAAAGTGCTTGTGGTGTCCAAAAATGGGCGCAGGTCACACAGATGAGATGAGCAAATAATCACCTGTGGACACTACCACCGCCTGTGAAATACAGGCTGCGTCCGATGCATTTCAGTTAGGATCATCTTTCCCCAACTGTGCAAGATCGTCTATATATATAAAAGTAGCAGCGATCGATGTGTGTCACATGAAGCAGCCTCCATGGCTCACCATCCAAATTATCATCACTCGAAAATGCCAAAGAACACAGCTTCTCTACACCGTCAAACGGGAAGGATGCTTCCATGGCTGCCCAGGGGACATCAGGATACTCAGATGTGCGGCGCAACAGCTGTCTACCATCTGGCCACTGCTCCAACAATGGGAATTTGCTTGGGTGAATACCTAATGATACAGCGTGTGCGCCCACGATATTTGACTGGTAAATATGTGCGAAGCCATCATGAATCCTGTATGTAGACCTGTGTAAGGTTCAGGGTGGAACTGGTGTCCACGTTGCCGGTGAGTTGACTGGGTGACGGCAGTTGCCAGAAGTCCGGGACCGCCCGACTGCTCCCCACAACACCCGACAATCTAGGCGGTTTGAGCACATACTTTGTGCACAAGAATCGCTCCGAATAGCGTGTGAAAGGCACCTGTTGTGCTGGAATGTGGGCGCAGGTGCTGTGTGTGGCGCAAGCCTAGGTTCAACTGGATGCACTACCACCCATGAAATACACATTGCGCCCACCATTTCTGATCATAGAAGATCTATAGTCGACGGCTAATAGCCATCAGGAAGAAAAAAACCGTGGGAATCGATGTACTTCATCCAGAGTGATCTGCCGGCTCCCGCATCCCAGAACTTAGCACTTCCTGTACCCTCATGCGAGGCATGCTCCGCACGCCTCCTCAATATGCTTCCAGGGTTGACCAAGGCATCTCAGGATGCTCAGATGTGCGGCGCCACAGCTGTCTACCATCTGGCCACTACTCCAACAATGGGAATTTGCTTGGGTAATAACTAATGATACAGCGTGTGCGCCCACGATATTTGACTGGTAAATATGTGCGAAGCCATCACGACCCCTGTCCACAAGCCTGTGCAAGGTTCAGGGTGGAACTGGTGTCCACGCTGCCGGTGAATTGGCTGGGTGACGGCAGTTGCCAGAAGTCCGGGACCGCCCGACTGCTCCCCACAACACCCGACAATCTAGGCGGTTTGAGCACATACTTTGTGCACAAGAATTGTTCCAAATGATGCGCGCAAGGTACCTGTTATGCTAGAATGTGGGCGCAGGTACTGTGTGTGGCGCAAGCCTAGGTTCAACTGGATGCACTACCACCCAGGAAATACGCATTGCGCCCACCTTTTTTAATCATGGGAGGTCTATAGCCGACTGCTAATAGCCACCAGGAGAAGAAAAACTGTGGGATTCGATGTACGTCACTGCCGGCTCCTGCATCCCAAAACTTAGCACTTCCTTTCCCCTCATGCGAGGCATGCTCCGCACACATCCTCAATATGCTTCCAGGGTTGACCAAGGCATCTCAGGATGCTCAGATGTGCGGCGCCACAGCTGTCTACCATCTGGCCACTGCTCCAACAATGGCATTTCAATGGGTAAATACCTAATGATACAGCGTGTGCGCCCACGATATTTGATTGACGAATATGTGCGCAAGCATCAGGGCTCCTGTCCACAAGCCTGTGCAAGGTTCAGGGTTGAGCTGGTGTCCACGATGCTGGTGAGTTGGCTGGGTGACGGCAATTGCCAGGAGTCCGGGACCGCCCGACCGTTCCTCGCACACCTGACGATCTAAACAATTTGAGCACATACTTTGTGCACAAGAATTGTTCCAAATGATGTGCGCAAGGTACCTGTTATGCTAGAATGTGGGCGCAGGTACTGTGTGTGGCGCAAGCCTAGGTTCAACTGGATGCACTACCACCCAGGAAATACGCATTGCGCCCACCTTTTTTAATCATGGGAGGTCTATAGCCGACTGCTAATAGCCACCAGGAAGAAAAAAACTGTGGGAATCGATGTACTTCATCCACAGTGATCTGCCGGCTCCCGCCTCCCAAAACCTAGCACTTCCTTTCCCTTCATGCGAGGCGTGCTTCGCACGCCTCCTCAACATGTCAAATGAGTGCTGTGACTTCATGCAAGCTTGGGAAATGGAAAAAATCTCTGAATTAAAGTTCTCTGATAAACCTGACTAATAATTGCCGTCTAGCTCATCCAATAATGCGTCTCATCGCACACCCTTTTAAACCAGAGCTACTGTTGGTAGTTCGCATCGATGGTGAGAACTATTTTTTGGGCGCATGCCTTGACATTGGATGGCACGTGTGGGAAGTCGCCTGCCGGCCGCGGCTTTCCCCGGAGGTTCTAACTTTTTTTCAAACTCAGAACAGGACGGGGTGAGGTCCAGGAATCCATCTGCGAAAACGGAATAAGTCCAGCTATCCTGTGGAGGTGTCCAGACCCCACTTACAGCATGGGTCTTGCTGCGCAAGACCCTGGGGGTAGCTTTAACCTCCAGATGTTTGCATGTATCATGAACTTGTCACTGTCAATCGAGCATTACATGCTACTATCCTCAAGTGGTTGGTACAATTTGGAAGGCTTATGATGCAGTCAATGCTGGTAATATTTGTGTTGCGAAGATGTAATGTCAAAATGATGATAGTGCTATGCTGGCATTCTGATACCATATGTGATCATCTGCCCGTCACCCTGGAGATTTGAGATCACATGCCTGTCACCACACATCCCGATGATCCTAAAGCCCTGAACCTTTTCAGTCCTTATTATAGTAGTTCTAGAGAATTATAAGGAAGTCTGTGACAACAAAATTTCATTATTTTGCCTGGGAAGGGTTCAGGCAGCTGATTGGGTGGGTTTTGGATGTCACTCTTTATGAAGATATAAATGAGCTCCTTTTCTAGAACATATATCCAATTTGTATGTGAATTAGCTCGACTTGGGACAAGTCACACTCTGAAATACACCAGACTAAAGTTGAGCGATCACCTCCCCCTTCACCCCAGCCTACCTCATCTCAGATGAGCAAGAGATCCCACAACACTCCCACTCATGCCTATGTGGTAGGACAAGTATTTTAGAAGGTGTCTATATACTCATGGAAAAGTACAGATGCATTTTGTGGTTGAATCGTGCGGGGGTGACGGGCAGATGATCACATACGGTAGCATGTCTACAAGGTGAGGCCAGGTGTGAATGCACAGATGTGAACGTGAGTGTTGCATCCTGTGCAATGTGTAGTCACTGCAAGTTCAATGAGTGTGATAATGGTAATAGCACTGGTTGGTGGCATGGAGGGTGCATAGGTAAACACAGTTGTACTTTAAAATTAGTCACATGTTTGAGAGAGAAATTACATCATTTGTTATTTGACAAACATGGATCTGACATGAATGACATCATTGACACCCTGAGAACTAACCTCCACTTGGCAAGCTGCAGGAAGTAGCCAAAGGTCTGAAATTTTTGCTCAATCAGATGACACATTTTTTCATAAACTACAATCACCTCTGGGTGGTATGGCTACAGAAGCTGTCTGGATATGAATTTATCAAATTTATGATGTCATATGTTTGGTATGATGTCATTTGTTATTTTGATGGGGCGCTGGCGAGGAGGGGCCCATGAAAAGGACCAACTAGGAAGTTGGTGATACCGACTGCGGCACCAGCTCCAGGAGTTTCAGTTAACGCGATACCGCCCCTGGTGCGCGTGATGGTGTTGCTAGGACGGTCCGCCCGTGGTACTGCCACTGACAGCGGGAGGCTTGTAGGTACCATTGTTGGGAACGATGTCGTAGGGGGTGACCTGTAATTGATAATGAAAGGACATGGCACATGGTACGTAGGACGAGTCGGACTGTCGGACGCACCGCCAAGGAAAAGAAAAGGGACGACACGGTCAGCACAAATTTGGCAATCGTAAGCCAATGCGAGCGACGTACGCTCACCTGTTTCACCTCAGGCATCTAGTGCACAAACGCTGCAGAGCTATTCACACTTTTAGGGCGGAGTCAGAATCAGGTGAATTACAATGACTGTACACAGTATTTAATGCAAGTGGGGGTTGCCTGGTAGCTGAACAAATGAGGTACAACAATAGAAATACAGTGTAACTCGAAAGGGATGGAACCAGGAGAGCTGAATGGTCAGCCATTGCTCCCGTGTCCATCGTGCTTGGGCATGATCGTTATGCGGCCTGGATAGTGCGAGAGATGCCAAGTCCAAGCCCATTGAGCGCCGCACGCGTCGATGTTGTAAGCTCGGCAAGCGTCTCTGAGGTGTCGATTTGGTTCTACGAGTTATAGCGGGAGTTAGTCGTGCAAGCAACCCCGATTGATATCAGACACACCTGAAGGAGGGCATTCGTGCGTTCAACGAGAACGGCCGTGTCGTCCCGCGCAGAGAGCTCGACAAGCGTAGTGGACACCGACTTGAGCGCGACAGTCGCGCGCGTTTTGATAGTCTTGACCGCTTGCGCAAACTATGGCGAGAGAACGCGAATGAGATTAGAGTTCAAAGACGACTGGCAGAGACCCTCACCGTATCGCCCTTCTTCCGTCCCTTGATACGCGGAGCCGTCACGGCATTGAGTATCACGTACTGCTCGAGGAGCAGACTCGCGGCATGTAGAATTGCGGTCGTCGAGTTGTGATC
>Ga0247815_10002407_pt1 | contig 13855 bp, 11 predicted proteins | sample UWRJL194509B1_FD_181014 | JGI IMG/M metagenome (GOLD analysis project Ga0247815, IMG submission 181014) | Plant litter microbial communities from Arlington Agricultural Research Station in Wisconsin, United States - UWRJ-L194-509B-1 | ecosystem: Environmental > Terrestrial > Plant litter >... | reverse complement strand
GGCAAACAAATCTATTCCTGTAAATAAATGTTCTCCGGTACCAAGAAATACGGGCGAAAATACCAGATGCAGTTCGTCAATATGCCTCGCTTGCAAGAACTGACGGATGGTAGAAACACCGCCACCAATACGAATGTCTTTGCCATTTGCCACCTTTTTTGCTTCTTCCAGGGCAGATTCGATACCGTCGGTAATAAAGTAAAATGTTGTGCCGCCTTGCATCGTTAGCGGTGCTCTTGCATGATGGGTTAAAACAAACACAGGTACATGATATGGCGGCTCTTCGCCCCACCAACCTTTCCACTCATCGTCCGTCCAAGGGCCGCGGACTGGTCCAAACATATTTCGCCCCATAATCCAGGCGCCAATATTTTCCATCGACTTTTCAGCGAAACCATTATCTATTCCCTCGGTGCCACCATCTTTGCCAGTCATACGATGAAACATCTTTGTACTGCGCATCCAGGTATGGAGCTCTTCACCACGTATGCCAAGGGGGTTCTCTAACTCTTGCCCTCGTCCGGCTCCAAATCCATCAAGTGAAACTGTAAAGGCCGCTACTTTTATCTTACTCATGCTGCTATAACTTTAGGAGAACTACTGCAAAACAAAAATAAGGAAAGAAGGGTACTGCTGTAGGGGGCACATATGACAAGATGCAAGGCTATTTAGGACCACCGTTGACTCTCACCTATTGAAAATAGAAACTTTTTGATAGCACTTCTTTATGCGCTATTTCATACGCTAGAATTCTTATAAAGTTTTCGACAACGATATCTCGCGGTGGCATTCAGGAATTAACTAAATATAGAGGTTTTAAATTTGACCATGTTTGTCAATGTTCTGATTGTCAGTGGTGTAATAATGGCATAAAATATGAATTCGCCATCAAAAGCACTTCGCTAATAAATCATAGAAAAATGGAAAAAATCAACCAAATCATTTTCTTTACCCTAATTGCAACTACTATCGTTGCACAAGGTACTTCAGGTCAGGCACAAAATGCCCCCGCAGGGAAAACCTCCTCGGATGAAAGCATCCGTCCCTTTAAAATAAACATCCCCGAAAAAAAATTGACCGATCTTAAGCGACGGATCCTCGCCACGCAGTGGCCAACAAAAGAAACGGTCAATGATGAAAGCCAGGGTGTACAACTTAAGGTGATGCAGGAGCTGGCGAAGTACTGGTCTACAGCATACGATTGGCGAAAAACCGAAGCGATGCTTAATGCGCTTCCGCAATTCATTACGAATATAGACGGACTTGATATTCACTTTATCCATGTGCGCTCTAAAAACAAAAATGCATTGCCGATTATCATCACACATGGTTGGCCTGGTTCTGTCATTGAGCAGCTAAAAATTATTGGCCCGCTCACTGATCCGACAGCTCATGGTGGAAAAGCTGAAGACGCATTCGACGTGGTTATTCCTTCATTACCTGGTTACGGCTTTTCTGGTAAGCCTACTGGCACAGGCTGGGACCCGCAGCACATAGCGAAAGCCTGGGTAGTACTGATGAAACGTTTAGGATACAAGCGGTTTGTAGCACAAGGCGGCGACTGGGGAAATGCGGTTACCGAACAAATGGCACTGCTGACACCTCCAGAACTGGTCGGCATCCACACGAATATGCCCGCGACGGTGCCTGACAATGTATCGAAAGCATTGCAGTATGGTGAGCCAGCGCCAACGGGACTTTCAACAGATGAAAAACACGCCTGGGATCAACTCGATTACTTTTACAAACATGGCCTGGGATATGCAAACGAGATGGCTAACCGGCCACAGACGCTGTACGCCCTGGAAGATTCTCCCATAGGCCTCGCCGCCTGGATGCTTGATCACGATGCGGTAAGTATGGCCCTCATTTCACGTGTGTTCAATGGACAGACAGAGGGTTTAACCAAGGAAGATATCGTCAGCAATATTTCATTGTACTGGCTGACAGGAACCTCTACTTCATCTGCGCGACTTTACTGGGAAAGCAAACTTGCCTTTTTTGCACCAAAAGGTATCAGTATCCCTGTTGCGGTAAGCGCCTATCCTGATGAGTTATACCAGGCGCCAAAAAGCTGGACAGAAAAAGCATATCCTAACCTGATACATTATAATAAGCTTGAAAAAGGTGGGCATTTTGCTGCATGGGAACAGCCGCAAACGTTTACTGAAGAATTACGTGCATCATTTAAAACACTTCGTTAAGCGGAAAATACTATGGAAAATGACATTACAGGGTATCCTCAAGTGGATACCCAAAAGCCGAAATACAGAGATGTGCAGGAATGGGTATTGTGGGAACGGGGCCTATGGGCTGTGTTCGTAGCATTTTTTATGGTCAGCACCGCTAATGCCGAGCCCTCTAAATCAGACCCCGTCAATATTAATGGTAGTCAGAAAATTGGTTCCCCGCTTGATGCCATAAAACAAATTAAAGCTGGTGTGCTCGATATTGGATATGCGGAAGTGGGACCTGCTACTGGTTCACCAGTGATCTTATTGCATGGCTGGCCATATGATATCTACAGTTTTGCGGATGTGGCACCATTGCTTGCGGCTAAAGGGTATAGGGTTATTATCCCATATCTCCGTGGTTTTGGTAGTACACGGTTTTTATCAGACAAAACAGTCCGGAATGGTCAACCTTCAGCGATTGCGCTCGATATTATTTCGCTGATGGACGCACTCAAGATTAAACAGGCTATTCTTGGGGGATTTGACTGGGGAGCACGTACCGCGGATATCATTGCAGCGCTTTGGCCGGAGAGGTGTAAGGCACTGGTATCTGTCAGCGGTTACCTGATCGGCAGCCAGGCCGCTGGTAAAATCCCACTGCCGCCATCTGCCGAGTTGCAATGGTGGTACCAGTTTTACTTTGCAACTGAACGTGGCGAGGCAGGGTATGAAAAATACCGGAGCGACTTTAATAAACTAATTTGGCGCCTGGCATCGCCAAAGTGGAACTTTGACGATGCCACATTTAAACGCTCGGCCGCTTCTTTTGATAATCCCGACCACGTAGCTATAGTAATCCATAACTATCGCTGGCGGCAAGGGCTTGCGCAAGGCGAGGGCAAATATCAGGAGTTCGAAGACCGGCTTGCTAAAAGTCCGGTGATAACAGTACCTGCCATTACTCTTGAAGGCGATGCCAATGGCGCACCACATCCGCCGGCCGAAGCTTACGCTGCAAAGTTCTCTGGGAAGTACAGGAACAAAACCATAAGTGGTGGGGTGGGGCACAACCTACCCCAGGAAGCCCCGCAGGCATTTGTAGATGCAATTATTGAAGCAGACAGCTATACTAGGTAATCTAATTGGGTATCCCACGATATGTTATCAGGAAGGCAGTATGTTATCATGAAGGCAGTATGTTATCATCAAGGAAACTGTTGCTCATCAAAAACATACTTGCCTTTTTCATAGTCAATGGGTACGTTTTTCGCAAAATAGGTACGTCCCCATGCAGTTTCAAATTGCCCGACGCCCAGGTATAGTTTGCCATCTTTTTTCAGCAGGGCAACTGGGTTCCTGTACCATCGGCCATCATGAGATTTAAAATTGTAATCTGCCAGTAATGTATCTCCCTTAAATGTCCCTTTGATTGTTCCGTTGTCAACGTTCCAATCTGCTTTGATGAACTTTAATGTCCCCTCGATTCCTGTGGATGTTCCTTTGAGGGAAAGTATAGCAGTGTCGCCTTTGTAAACTGCCAGATAACATTGATTGGATGTGGTGGTCTTGGTTTTGGTAGTGCTTTTTTCATCGCTATTATTGCCTTGAGAGCAACTGGCGAGAATAGTAATGATGCTAATTCCAAATATTGTAATGAGTATTTTCCTGTTTTTCATCTGTATGACTACCTTTTTTGTGGACAGCTATTGTAATGATGACTGAATATGAGCGATTCCATAAATATGTTTTCAATTGGGGAAGTTTTCAAAGCTGCTGTTTAAATTTCTTAAAAAAGCTGGCTTAATTAATCGATTTACCAATACGATAAGTACCTTGTCTCGCAGTTGATCGTACAGTTAACAGTGGGATAATTTGCTATTTTTTTTTAAAAAGTATTCAATAAGCGTTACTACTGTTTTTTCGCGATAATCATTTGATTTGTAACTCTTAAAGAGGTTTTGCATCTTAATGGCAGAAAAGACTTACATGACAAAATTGAATGACAAGCGAATACTAATCTTAATAGGCTTTATCCTTGCAAAGTTTCTCCTGCAGTACTTTATGGTCAATCCAGATTATGATCTGCAACGAGATGAATACTTACATCTTGATCAGGCGAATCATCTGGCCTGGGGATACTTATCTGTACCACCTGTTACTTCCTGGATTTCCTCAGTTATTCTATTTTTGGGTAATTCTATTTTCTGGATTAAATTTTTCCCGGCATTATTTGGTGCGTTGACAATCCTATTGGTGTGGAAAACGATTGAAGTCTTAAATGGCAATTTATATGCATTAGTTTTAGGCGCAACTTGTGCGTTGATTTCGGTGCTTTTGCGGCTTAATCTTTTATATCAGCCCAATTCATTGGATGTTTTGTGTTGGACGGCGTTCTATTTTTCACTCGTCAAATATTTTAGCCATGAAAATTCGAAATGGCTTTACATGGCTGCAGTGATATTTGCAATTGGTTTTCTAAATAAATACAATATCGTGTTCCTTTTAATAGGACTGATACCCTCTCTTGTACTGACCGGCCAACGCAAAATATTTACCCAAAAAAGAGTGTACTTTTCAATTTTATTGGCGCTTTTGCTGATTTCACCAAACCTGTACTGGCAGTATATAAATGGTTTTCCTGTTTTTTATCATATGAAAGAACTAAGTGATACGCAGCTTATCCACATTAACAGGTGGTCATTTATAAAGGAACAGGTTTTTTATTTTGCCGGGGCGCTGCCGGTAATTTTTGCGTCGCTTTATGCATTAGTGTTTTATGAACCTTTTAAAAAGTATAGGTTTTTGTTTTGGTCCATCATATTTACACTTGCAACTTTTACTTATTTGCGCGCGAAAGGCTATTATGCTATTGGGATTTATCCGGTTTATATCTCTTTTGGGGCTGTTTTCCTGGGTGAAGTGCTAGGGACGGGTTGGAAGAGAAGTTTAAAACCATTTATTTTAGCCGTACCCATCCTTCTGTATGTATTACTGTTCAACGTTTTTTATTCTATTGAAAGCCCCAAGGAAATTTTAAAAAGGAGAGATACCTATCAAAAACTTGGATTACTACGTTGGGAGGATGGAAAGGACCATGTATTGCCCCAGGATTTTGCAGATATGCTGGGATGGAAAGAACTGGCGTCGAAAGTAGAACTGGTTTACAACCGCTTACCTGCGGAGACGCAGACAGTAATTCTTTGTGATAATTATGGTCAGGCGGGCGCTATCAATTATTATGTCAAAAATAAAAAGATCAGGGCGGTATCCTTTAATGCCGATTATATCCATTGGTTTGATCTTAAAACGAAAACGGACAATGTAATCAGGGTGAAAGAACTGGACGGTAGTGGAGATGAACTTGAAAAAACAAGACCTTTTTTTAAACAATCTTTTGTTGCTGACTCTATCAATAATCCACTAGCCCGCGAATACAGGACAAAGATCTTTGTTTTTATAAATTCCACAATAGATGTTAACCAAAGACTCAAAGCCGAAATTGAGAAGGAAAAGAAGCACTTGTAGAGTACCCTCCGCTCTGGGATACTGCAAATGGTTCAATCCTTCTGCAAAATGCTCAGAGAGGTTTTCATCGAAAGTATTCTGGTCATGCGGCTGAAGTAGGATTAAAGGGTAATAATAACAAAGAAAATAATTAGCAAATTATTTTAATAAATCCTTCGATTCAGGTGGAGACCAACTATATGTCTCCGCCTGATGCTGTGGTTACTTTATCTGAAATAGCTAGCAGGCGGTGAGCACGGTTCCTGTTGCACACTTGCAACTTGCCGTACAATCTACACATCCACTGCAATTGGTAGTATTGACACAACAACACTTATATGGCCTGATGGGCTCGCCCGTTGGGGCGCCTGGAGTAGGCAAAGAACCACCTCCTTTGATGTTCTTCAGTTCATTTCTGTTAAGAATACTGACCTGAGTAAATTCATTCTTTTTCATAAAAATATCATTTTTAATTAATAGCCTGTATTAATGTTTAAGCACATATTGCTAATTTTTGTAAAACATCTATAAATTTACCAAATATCATAGGTTGAGCTAGTGACGTTTAACCCATAATACCCTGGTTTACATTGAGAATGTCAATAAAATACCAGTGGGGCCAGCATCTTGATCACGGACATACCAATGGCTTAACAGCTCTGACTGAGTTAGGCGAAATATACCTGAAGAGGGGTCTGCTATAAAATATGTGTTTCTTTGAACCTTAAACAGCACTACGAAATGGTGCTGGTCCCAATGCAAAATGACGGGAAGGTTTATTGAACAGAGACACGTTATCTCCATTTGCAAACCCTCGCAACTAAGCCCGAGGGCATTTGCTGCATCAACTAGCTGCAATAAAGATGAGCCTTCCTTTTTTATCTTTGTAATGCCCTGCATCTTAGCAACATCAAATCTTTTGCCGTAGTATTCAGCTATCATCCTCAAACAGGTGGGGCCACAATCCATCCCATGTAATTGTCTGTAAAATGGAAATCGTTTCAACTCTTAATTGATTAAATACCTCAGGTCTTCCAGCCGGTATGGTTCTGGCAGCAGGTAGCCATTTACTAAAATAGCGGGCGTGAAGTTTATCTCTGACATCCTGGCCCAGCCCTGTTGTTTAAGGCAGGCCGTGCGGGCTGCTTTTGTGATGACTACCGGATATTTTTCTGCCCAGGACTTGTACGATTTATGTTTGTGTGCATACCAGTCTTTCAGCGCGGCGGCCACGGTCTCGCGGTCTTTCAATAAACTTAACGCAATCATATGACGGGCAATTCTGACGTCAGGGCTCTTTGTATTCACCAGGACTATTATTTTGACCTGTATGTCGTTTCGCTGTTTCAGCCATTCGTCTATGAACATGTGGGCTTCACCGCAAGGCCGGCAAAAGGGATTACTGATTACCGTTATCAACGTTTGCGCTTTAGGATTGCCTAAAACAACAGGTTTAAGTTCATTACCTGCTGCATAGTGATTCTGGTTCATCAGAACCAATGAAAATATTTCGCTGTTATACCTGAATGTATTCAATTCCTGCCTTAAGGGTTTTACTAAAGTAGACTCCCTGATAATTGTTTTTGCGAGCCCCCATATGAGTACGGGCGAAATAAAACAAAATACTACCGGGTATAATAAGATCAAATGTTGTGATAGGTCCAAGCTAAATGTCCCGGGCATGAAACTAAAGATTACACATTCCATCATTAATAACACTTGTGTGCTGAGGCAGAGTATGCACAATTTTTTTAAGCGATACTGGTAATTAATGGAGTATATAGTAAAAGGCAGGGCAACGATATTTATCCAGAACAACACAGGAGCAAACACAGGGAAGAGCAGCAGTACCAGTAGTGAAGATGAAAAATAGAAAAATCCTGCTTCGGCCCAGCTTAGCCATGGGGTTATCTTAGCTTCTTTGGATTGTAGAATTGTGTTGCAGTCGCTTTTTGTACCTGTACCGCATAGTGGTCTGATTAGGGGATGGTTTGCATTAATGCTGTGCAATAACAATAGGATACTTACCAACAGACCGGTCATTGTAACGGTGGCTAATGACCACAGTTGCCACGAAAACTGATGTATCACAGCCAGCCAAATGATAATGCCTAACATCATCATTACTGATAGCGGCAATTTGATATGATGCAGCAGCGATTGTATATAGTTATGATAATAATTTGGTTCACCACTGCTTTCATTAGCCTGGGCATGAAGGACTATACCTTCCCAGGAAGCATAAAACTCACTCTCGGTAACCACATCATTTTGAACCTTCTCATTTGATAAGGTAACCACGCCGTTACTAATCTCGTGTACAAGATAAAAAGACCCTTCGTCTGAAGAAGAATAGGAAATAAAGGGAAGTGGTAAATTTTGGCTGTCCCGGTTTTTCTCTTCAACTTTAAATACCTGGTACCCTACATTTAGTGCCGACAGACAATCGCAAATAGCCAGTAGGCTTGGATATTCTGGGTGCGACTGCAGGCATTTAGAAAGTGTACGCTTATTTACTTTAACATTTATTTCATTTAATAATTGATAGGTCACAGATAGAATATTGGTTCTTTCAGTGTTAAAAATATTCATTATTTAATTATTTAAAATTAGTAGGAGAGGTTGCTATTCCATTTACAGCTTGTTGAATTTACAAACTATTCCAGGCTGTACAGGCGACAGATTACCCGAAAGAAATCGATTTTTGTTCCCAATGGCGTGGGTAATATGAGCCGATTGTATTTAAATTGATCTTCAGACAGGACTGCTATATATTGGTTGTGTTGGCTTTGCAGCCGATAGCATCCGCAGTCTTTCTGAAGACTAAAAAGCAAATAAATGAAGATGAAACCGAAGGTTAACCTTTCCAGGGAATTGATATCGGATATCGGGCGTTCCGGTGTTAATACGGTAAATAAAACTGAGATGAATAAAACCTTTGAACTTTCCCCCAATCCGTTTTTACTTTCAGATTTGTCTGGGTGGATCGGTGCGGTCACGGTTAGGGCCATACTCCATGAACTGGGTGTTGATGAGCACCATGTTTTCAAATGGAAACCGGAGAATAAATATTTTCAATACCTGATTCTCAATCACTACTTTCCTGGCTGTATGCCCCGGACTCTAGCCTTGTCAGACTTGCTGGCTACTGAAGGTTGGGTAGAAAGTATCAGAAGTCTTATTACACAAGGATATTTTTTAAAGGCAACCCTTGGCTTTGGCTCGGGAAAAAGAATGAATTTTGACCGGACAACTTCGTTTGAGCAAATTTTACGTGAGTATCTGGCAGAGCCCAAATCAGGCGGGAACTGGATACTCCAGAAAAAACTCAGGCTGGACAAAGAATTTAGGGTACATTCATTCGGTAAAGATATACTGTATGGCCTTACCTTCAGGATTAGTGGCAAACCAAAGCCCGACGATTTTGACTTGCCCCAGCAATATATCATTGAGATATTAGACAAATTACCCGCTTCTCTGCTGGAAGGTACACTAATCGGATGGGATGTTGGCCTTACTAAAAGAGGAAAGTATTATGTAATCGAGGCCAACTTTACAGGTTTCCACCGGCAACACCGGCCGGGTTTCCAAACCAGCGGTTACATGGACGAGCCACCGTTCGGACCAGTGATTTGCGCATGGCTAAATACTTATTTCCGGGACAGGTACAAGGTATCCATAGGTTCTGTTGAACATAGCTTACTGGGTAAATTTCCATTTCTGGAAGAATTTTGCTACTACCTGAACATATTTAAAGATGAACATATGGCAGCACTTACCAAAGGAAAAGGCCGGGTGGAAGCAGTTTATGTCTATCTGGGTGAAAAAACGGATTACTATATCATCAATCTGGTCAGTTATTTTCAGGTGGCAAATTTCGCTGATAAATTCTATTTAATTACCAGGGACGATCTGCAACAACAGGCCGCACGCATATTTACTGGCTGGAATATAGTGCGTTTGGCTGAAGAGCACCTGTTTACAAAAAATCAGTACCAAAAAGTCCGGCACATGGATGACGAAGAGCGAAAATATTTATGCTGTAAGCGCGCCATCAGACGGACACAAACATCATCCTATATAATTGTATAAATATCTGCCTGTATTTTTGGATTAACAACCATGAGATTATTTAATGACTACAATTATTATCACTTCATTCTTTGGAAAAGGAATGGTCCACTGGTGCATTATCATATGATGATATTCAATTTTGAATCTCTGAATGAAGAATACGACTATATATTATGCCTGAAATTTGATTACCCACAGGCGCTTTTTAATCCTGACATACCCGAAATGACAAGGGTTTTACAAGCAATATTTTGTGATGAACCTAAGACTTTTGTTATACTCACACAGCGCAGGCAGGCGCCCATTTACCAGGTTAGTAACGATGAGTTTGTCTATTCATTCAGCTGTGGATTTGGTTATTTCAAGGGCATCTTAAAAAAAATGGCCCAGGTCCGTTTATTTTCTAAAAACTTACTATTCGAAGTTTTAAATAGTATTGGAGATGGCGGATCGCACATTAACAAAATTATTGTGAGACAGATTCCGTTTGGGCAAGTTAGTAATGGAGGTACCTGCGAGTGTGATGTGGTTGTTCCGCACCGGGGCAATGTTGTACATCTGCATACCCTGGTTGAATTTTTAAAGCAGCTAAAAAATATCAATGTATTTGTAGGAATTGATCAGCCGGCCCTGGGAAAGGATTTTATTTTTATGCAAAACTATCCGGATGTTTCTTTTTATTCATTTAAGCCTGATCCGGTGGGGCCTTATGTAATACGTAACCAGCTCATCAATGAGGGTGAGGCAAAATTTGTTTTCTTTCAGGATTCTGATGACATACCCTGTGCAGATAGGTTTGAACGGCTTTCAGCATTTATGTGTGAAAATGAGATACCATTGTGCGGCTCCCATGAAATTAGGCTCGACTACTTTAAAAGAACCGTTCAGGCGGTGAGGTATCCATTAAATGTAAGTGAAGCTCTGCAAAATGGACCTGTACATGCACTTTTGCATCCATCTTCTGCCATACTGAGAAAGGCATTTTATGCCTGCAACAGGTTATCGGACGACCGTATTTTTGCCAATGACACAAAATTTCTATACTTCTGTTATTTCAAACTGGCCAACATCAGTAATATTGATGAATTTCTATACATTAGAAGGTCACGGCCGGGTTCCCTAACAACATCGCCGGATACCTGCATAGGTTCCCTTGAACGCACGTACCTCATTAATCGCTGGGTGCTGGATTTTACGCTGGTAAAAGGTAATTTGCTCAAACTTGAAGATTCCTGTTTGAACTACGAGGGTACCAGACGTAAAATCACAGTAGTAAAACTACAGTAAAAAATTCACCATTATGATGACATTGCAAAAACGACAGGCATACTGATTTCTTACGATATGGTAAGATTTTTAATAGGGGGATAGGCTAAATTTGTTTTAACAAAAAGGAAATGCAACCATGGGGGTTGATAACCTTCAACATTTAAGAATATTAAAATGGAAAACACAATTTTAGGCCTGCACCACATCACTGCCATTGCCGGCAATGCAAAAACTAACTACGATTTCTATACCCGGATTTTGGGTTTGCGCCTGATTAAAAAAACCGTAAACTTCGACGATCCTCAAACATATCATTTATATTATGGTGACGAAGTGGGTTCGCCCGGAACTATATTGACCTTTTTTCCCTGGGGAAATATTGGCGCTGGAAGAAGGGGAACAAGACAAGTAACTGAAATAGGTTATAGCGTGCCTGAAGGTAGCCTGGATTTTTGGCAGGCAAGACTTGAAAAAAACAATGTGATTTACAATAAACCCGCTGAAAAATTTGGCGAGAAATACCTGACATTACTTGATCCTGACGGCTTGAAATTTGAGCTGACAGTAGCAAAAAATAAAGACAACAGAACACCTTTTGTAACGCCAGAAATTGACGCCAACAATGCGATTTTAGGATTTCATCAGGTAACGATTACGACCAATAAAATTGATAGAACAGCTGAAGTGCTGACCAATATTTTTGGATATAAATTGATGGAGCAGCAGGTGAACCGTTCCCGCTTTATAACGGACGCGGTTGAACAGGCAAATATCGTAGACCTTGTAGAGGCTCCGGGTGAAGCTGCGGGACATGTTGCCGGCGGGTCTGTGCACCACGTCGCTTTCCGCGTAAAAGACGAGAAAACATTGATGTATTTCAGAGATAAAGTGGTAGCAATGGGTTTAAATATTACTGAAAAAATTGACCGTAATTACTTTTATTCATTGTATTTCCGCGAACCAGGAGGTGTACTGTTTGAACTCGCTACAGATAACCCAGGTTTCACTGTTGATGAAAGTTTAGAAGAATTGGGTACCAACCTGAAGCTTCCTGCGCAATATGAAAGCCAGAGAGCAGCAATTGAAAGCGTTTTACCAAACCTGAAATAATATGTATAAACATGCTAAAAATATTGTTACTGCAGGGGCCGCTGTAGAACAAGCCAAAGCTGCCCTGATCATGATCCATGGCCGGGGAGCCTCTGCCCAGAGTATGATTCCACTGAGTAGTTACCTGGATATGAAAGATTTGGCCGTTTTTGCACCTCAGGCAACACAACACAGCTGGTACCCAACAAGCTTTATTGCACCAGTTGATGAAAATCAGCCTGCACTGGATTCAGCCCTGGAAGTGATTGGCGAACTGGTTAAAGATATTGTTGCTGCTGGTATACCGGAAGACAAGATTTATTTCCTGGGTTTTTCACAAGGAGCTTGTCTGACCTTGGAATACGTAACCAGAAACGCAATGAAATATGCAGGGGTAATTGCTTTTACGGGTGGGTTGATAGGAAAGGAACTTGCGTTGGAAAATTATAAGGGCGACTTCCATCAAACCACAGTGTTGATTACAACTAGTGATCCTGACCATCATGTTCCATTAAAAAGAGTGAAAGAAAGTGCTGCGATTATGGAAAATATGAATGCAAGGATGCATGTTGTTGCCTATCCGATGAAACAGCACACCATTACCAATGAAGAAATTGAGCTGGCCAACAATATATTTTTTGGATCGCTGGTCAGCTAAACTTAAGCCGGGATTTATGATAAAATTACTCATCTCTCTCAGGGACAATTTGATAGGCTACTATGTTTCCCTGCATTTTAAAATGTACTGATACAGGCTCACCCTCTTAAGGGTGAACCTGTATATTTTAATATGCCGCAGTAAATCGTTGTTTGATATGTTTTGGTGTTTCCAATTCGTCAATCACAACTAAAGCAAGGTCCTCAACCGAAAGTACACTTCTGTCTTCGTCATTGAAAACAGGCTGGTCGAGATCTGTGCGGTACTTGCCTGTGCGGATACCTGACGTTCCCTGATGCATTTCGAAAGCAGGGCTCACGTACGTCCAATCCAGATCCTGCTCTTCCTTGAGGATATTTAAATAATCTCTCGCAGCAGAAGCCCCTGGGTAAATTGCAGCGGGAAATTCTGGTGTATCTACAGCCTGTATGCCTGGGCCCACCTCTAAACTTCCGGCCCCGCCAACTACAATATATCTTTTAATACCTGAATTTTTAATCCCTGCCTGTACAGATTTGGAACCTTTGATAAATTCTTCATAGATATCCGGGTTTCCCCAGCCTGGGTTGTATGCGCTGATTACTGCATCTGCACCTGCTATTGCCGTGGCGACCTGCGTTGTGTCAAGTACATCGGCCTTCACAATCCGTAGGTCCTGATGTGCTAATGTAATGTTTTCAGGGTTTCTGACAATCGCTGTTACCTGATGTCCCCGGTCCAGTGCCTCTTTTAAAATTGCCGAGCCGACAAATCCTGATGCTCCAATAAGTGCTATATTCATAATTCTTGTTTTAGTTTCCATTTTTTTGCTGGGATTACCGCTACGCCCAAATGTAGCCAAAATGGAAACCGGGAGAAACTAAAACTGTCCACATTTTGTAAGAATAACCTTAAGGGCTCAATAAGGGAAATTGTAAACGCATCTATTTACCTGAGAGCGCCTGAATATAATTCCTTCTATTGGATGCTTAGATTTATGAAAACGTTTTCATAGATTCGGGAATTAACTATATCACCAATAACATTGAACAGTACAATATAAATTTTATGGAAAATCGTTTTGAAAGTCGTTATGCAGTTAGTCCTG
>Ga0247815_10002406_pt1 | contig 13855 bp, 15 predicted proteins | sample UWRJL194509B1_FD_181014 | JGI IMG/M metagenome (GOLD analysis project Ga0247815, IMG submission 181014) | Plant litter microbial communities from Arlington Agricultural Research Station in Wisconsin, United States - UWRJ-L194-509B-1 | ecosystem: Environmental > Terrestrial > Plant litter >... | reverse complement strand
ATCACCATATCTGTTAAAAATCTTATTTTTTACGTTTCTAAAATTTGGTGCAAAGGTACATTTTTTATTAATATTCAAAAGGATATGAAAAATTATTTTTGAACCCTTTTTTACAGAATCCCCATTTTAACGCTTTTCATTTAATAATCGGGCAGTTAAAAGCGTCTCAAATAACAAAAACAAAATAAATGTTATAAAAAAACTGATTTTTTCAACCATAACCTCTGCACTATGGTTTTCTAAAATTGGTCTTAAAATTAAATATCCTATTAACATTTGAGTAAAAGTCCCGAACAGGAAAGCCATCCCGACAATCTCAAAATTCTTCTTTTTTACTATTAATAATATAAGGTATAATAATGCTGATAATCCAAAAAAAATCAAATACAAAAATTCTATACTATAATAAAAGGTTTGTGTATTTAAATCTAATATTAAAAAAGCTGCTCTATGCAAAACATAAGCCGCCAGAGCAAAAAAGAATAAATGTAAAATAGATTTGTAATTTTTTGAAAGCATTTGAAAAATAATTTTATGCAAAGATGCACTTTTTTATCAAATGCTTTCAATGACAAAAATCACTTTGTCTTATTAATGTCATTAACCTGGCGAATCACATTATATAAGGCTAGCCCAACACCCAGCATTACAAAGATTGTATTGTAATACACTTTTGGACTTGGATGATTTTCATCTAACCATGTTCCGAAGTAAGAGAACACGAAAATAATAAGTCCCATTTGAACGGGAATATTAATAAGCGGCATCCATTTATTCCTTCTGTTTTTGTTCGGTTCCTTTTCCATCTTTTAGCGTTACTTCTTTTGGATTATTTGTTAGCATCGTACAAGTAGCCGTAAAATCTGCTCCTGGTTCGATAGACAGTTTTCCTACAGCAACTTCGCCATGAATTTGTGCAGATGCTTTTATATTAAGGACTTCTAAAACTTTGATTTTTCCCTGAAATTCACCTTCGATATCAGCGTTATTGCAAACAATTTCTCCTCTTACAACGCCTGAAGCGCCTATAACTAATTTTCCTTGCGAAGTAAAGTTTCCTATCAATTCGCCGTCTAATCTAAAATCGGCTTTAGAAACAATATCACCTATTATAGAGGTGCCTTCTACAATTCTATTTGTTTTACCTAAGAGTTCTGTTCCGTTTTTTTTAACTTTATCAAACATGGTATTATGGGATTATGGGGTTTTGGGGGCTAAGTAGGCTTCGAGATTTTTTTTAATTTGAATCAGCTTATAATTATCACTCGAGATAATAATAGGCTGATTTGGTATCAGATATTTTTTATCATCCCTAAAAACTCCCGAAACATCTTTGGCATAAGCCTCAGATTTTAAACCATGAACAACTATAAAACTTTCTGTTTTGTTGTATCTGTCGAAAGAAGTGGTTAATCTCTCATAATTTTCAACTAACAAAAATACTTTAATTGCTTCTTCGATTTTTTTACGGGTTTTAGAATCGTTATTAGGAACTAAATATAAAATTTTCCAGTTTTTATTATCAACTGTTGTAAAATCCATTTTTTCTAAACCAGGAATTTGCTTCTCTAAAATTTCTCTTGCATTCTTCCCTTCATCACTATTTGGATAATTATCAGCAACGGTCTCTAATCCGCTTTTGTATGCTGCAAGACCATTTACCTTTCCTAAAGTGTTTGCTTTTAATAATTCATATTTAGAAACAATTTCGTCACCAGAATATTGATTGATCAGATTGTCAATATTATCCAAAACGGTATCAAACTGTTCTTCCTGAAATAGCTTGTACCATTTTTGATACTCTTTATCTGCAGATGCTAAATCTTCTGAGTTGGTATTGTTTAAGATTTGCGCGTATCTCGAATTTGGATATTTAGAACTAATATCCATTTTTATAGCTTCTGCTTTTGCCGGATTTGTAATCTGGTATATTTTATACAAATTATACATCGATGGCAAAATCAATTTTTCCTCCGGATTGTTTTTTAATAATTGCTCTAGTTTGGCACTTGCCAAATTATATTCCTTAAATTTCTCTTTATATATAAGTCCTAATTGGTAATATGCGAAATTACGTTCCACACCAATACTATCTATTGCTAGCTGTGTTTTTGGAAGCTGTTTTTCGTAAAAATCCGTTGTATATTTTTCGACAACAATAGAATCTTTTAATTTATCTGCCACTTCCTGAGCAATACTTAATGAATCGTTCATTGCAGCATTATTGGCAGATTTTATTCCCGCCAATCTCCAGTTTCCACCCAAAGTTCTATTACCCCACAATTTCTTGAATTGCAGTTTTCCGTAAGCAACTGTTGTTGGATTATAAAAATAAAAAGTACTTGCAGTATTGTTTCCTGACGGAGGTATAATTCCTTCAGGATCAGAAGGTGGTTTCCCGATAGAGTTTGGATTTACAGCTGTTGGCTCATTACCCAAATTTGTATTACGGTCTATATTGGCCAATCTTTCCTTTTCTTTTTCTTCTAAAATACGTTTTGCTTCATCTTTCTTTTTAAGCCCTGCAATGTAATTTTCAAAGTATAATTTTCTGTCGGGTGCCGGTAAACCGTATACCTTAATTATACTATCGTTACGTTTTGCAATTCCTTCGTACTTAATTACGTTATCCAGATTTTTTCTGTTTTTTTGGATGAACGCATATTCCCTGGTTTTAGGATCCAGTTTTACCAATGTACTGTCATAATATTTGGCAGCCATTGTATAATCTGTATTTTTAAAATACATGTTACCAATATTTCGATAAGTCGAAGCTACTAAATACGGATCTTTAGATTTCCTGAACAATGATTTATTATAAAATATCAGCGCACTATCCTGTACCTTATAGTTATCATAAAAAACACCCATTTGATAAAAGAGAATATCATAATAAGGTCGGTTTTCACGGTCTGTAACTAGATTATTAAATGCCTTAAGAAACAGTTGCTTATTATCCTTATTGTAATCAAACATTTCGGCTTTTTTAGCATAAGCATGCATCATATATTTACGATCGGCTTTTCGATTCATATCGATTACGCCATCATAAAAATAATTTGCGCTGTCTTTTTTTCCGGCTTCCTGATACATTTGGCCTAAAATAAAACGGTAACGAGCTCTGTCTTCGTTTACTTTTGTAAATTCTTCAGCGATTCTAAGTTTGGCAACGGCGCTGTCTTTTTGTTCTAAATTTAAAAAAGCTTCCGATAATAAAGCATTTGCGTCTGAAAAAGTCTGTTTATCTAAATCTGTATTTTTTAATAAGAGTTTAATGTTCTTTAAAACAATAGCATCATTTCCTAAACGCATATTTGTTTTTTCGCGCCAGATTTTTGCTGTATAAATATTACTGCTATTAGGATATTTATATAAGATATAATTGAATGCTTCCAGAGCCGGAATAAAGCGCTGATCATAATATCGCGCTTTTCCGAGCATTAAATAAGCTTCGTCGATTTGTGAATTTCGCTCTCTTCCTCCAATATTCATGGAGTGTTTCTGGATGGCTTTTGTTGCCTTGGTTTCTGCCCTTTCAAAATCAGGATTCTTAGCTTTTTCTTCTTCAGAAAAATTTTCATCAACCTGCATTTTTTCGATAGGCAAAGTCTTCCAGAAATTATCCTGATCATTGGCCTGTATAGACTTTAATCCTTTATCAAGGCCAATACCGCCGTTGTACAAAATATTATATTTTGTACTTAAGGCATGTGAGTTTCTGGCCAAAAAAGTGTTTTTCTTGGTAGAACAGGCTATCAAAAGAAACAAAAAGACCAGAAAAAAACTATATTTAAGAGTATTCTTTTTCAATAGAAAAGAGTTTAAATCAATTAACTTCTAAAATGTACTTTTAGTATATTGACTTGTAAAAATACGCTTCTTTTTGAAATATAGAATATTTAAACCGCAAAAAACGATTCCAGTTCTTGTAAGGTTTCTTTTGAAGTTTGAATATCCTTCACCACTTCGCCTTTATTGAGAGCCACAATTCTATCGCAAACCTCTACTGTATGCTGCAAATCATGACTGGAAACCAGCACTGTAACATTTGGATTATCGGCTAAATCTTTTATTATCTTTTTTAATCGGCTTACGGTTGTTGGATCTAAATTGGCAAAAGGTTCGTCTAAGATTACCACTTCAGGATTTCCTATAAGTGTGGCAATAATCCCCACTTTTTTCTGATTCCCTTTTGATAAATCTCTTAAATATTTTTTATTGTTCAGGATCTCTCCATTAAAAAATTCTTCATGTTGCTTTAATAAAGCATCAATATCGGCTTTATTTTGATGACGTAAATCTCCAATAAAATAAAAGTATTCCTCTGGGGTTAAGTAACCTATCAGGAAACTTTCATCAAGAAAAGATCCTGTAAAAGATTTCCAGTTTTCGCTCGTATTTACCTGAATAGAATTACTTGTAATATTTCCTGTCGAAGGCTGAATAAGATCTAATAACAAACTAAAGAAAGTTGTTTTTCCTGCACCGTTATTACCCACTAAGCCAAAGCTTTGTCCTTTTGGAATTTCAAGGTTGTTAATATTTAAAACTGTGGTTCCGTTATATTGTTTTGAAAGTTGATTAACTTGTATCATGGTGATTTTAGATTTTAGATGATTGATTTTAGATTAAAAAATCTCTTGCTTGTTGTTTAAGTTTGATTTCAATTGGATAAAATTTTCATTATCAAATTGGCACATTCTCGAATTAGTTCTTTTGTTTATAAGCACTTATGGTACTGTATTTTTCGATTTTATATCTTTTTTCGATTAATGAAAATACCTTGTCTTTTAAGATAAAACCTAAAACTCCGGCTCCGGCAACTAACGCTAATCCGATGGTTTTGTTTCCTAAATAAAGACCAATTGCATAAAGTCCTAATGGCAATAATAACTTTGGTAAAGTCAATAACATCGCACTAACATTAAAGGCTTTTTTATCTCCAAAAGCACCACCGGCCGAACTTAAATCGATAGGAGTTTTGGTAAATGCTCCGCCTAAAAGTACTAAGTGCGAGTTTACGCCAATATTATAAATGGCTCCAATAACAATCGTTAAGTAAATCTCCCATCCGAAAAAAAGATAAAAAGAAGCGATAATGGTTGAAATAATAGTACCAATAACAATAAGCCACCATTTTGAAGTAATATAACCACGATACGGAATATTTTGTGTCATCATTAATTGATAATACGAGCTGTCCCAACTTGGCACAAACTGACCAAAGACAAATAAAAATCCTCCCGAAACAAAAATCCCCGCAAAAATATGCATTACCTCAGGCTGATGTGTGTTTCCGAAAAAGATGAATCCGTAGAACAAAAAGAAAACACTCATAAATATCGTCGTTTTTGATCTTTTGTTCCTCTTAATCAGTTTGATATCATTTTTTAGAAAGGTTCCTAAAGTTCCAAACTGATTGAGCCAGGAAAGATTTTCGGTTGTAGCAATATCTTCTTTTTTAGAAAGTCCGGCATCTAAAAACAGATTGTTTTTGAAATACTTAACGGTAAATACATACATTCCGGCTAATGCCAAAATTGGAATTATAAACAATCCTTTTGTTTCATAGAATCCCTGAAAAACAGGCGTTGTAAAACTCGTAATATCAAATACTTTATAATATTGCGCTGCTCCCAAAGCCATAATTATTCCGATAAAAACAACGAACAATTTATCGATATTACTTAAAATAATATTCAGGAAATTATTGATATAGACTAAAGAAAATGCAGCTAAAAGCCAAAAAATAATTCCTGTCACATCATAACCTTCCATGGCTAGCACAATCGAAAAAGGAATGAAGAAAAGGGCATGAACCCAATTAAAAAAAGACAAAGCCGTTTTGCCTAAAGAGAAATGAACAATGGTTGGTTTTTTGAAAGGTAAAACCAATAATGGTTTTATATTCAATACCGGAATTGCCTGCATTAACAAGCGCACTACAAGATCAAACAGGAAATAATAAATTAGAAATTGATTGATAGTCGATAAGGGTTCGAGATTCATTTTTCGTAATACATAAAATGCTCCAACGCCCATCCCGATAAAAAGTACCGAGAAATAGACCATCAAAAAACCTATTAAAATTTTCATTGCCACATTTGCACCAAAGGATGCAGATCTGGTAAAGGCCTTCCATTCGAGATAAATAAACTTTTTAATCATGGTTATTTGGTTTTCAGTTTTGTAGTAAGAGATCAAATGTAGGGAAACGTTACAAAAAAAGTTAAAAATAATTATTTCGTGCCTGACATTTAATCTCCGTTTGCTACTTTTGCATAAAATATACAATCATGCCTTCATTCTTAAAACTTATAATTAAAGAGGTAAAACGCGAAACAAAAGACGCGGTTTCTGTACTTTTTAATGTTCCCGAAGAACTAAAACCAGACTATAAATTTATAGCCGGGCAATACATAAATTTAAAATTAACTCTTGATAATCAAGAAATTCGTCGTGCATATTCTATTTGTTCTGCACCAGAAAGCGGCGAATTGCGAATTGCAGTAAAAGCAGTAAAAAATGGTTTGTTTTCTCAGTTTGCAAATACCAGACTTAAAGCAGGCGATGTTCTTGAAGTAGGTCATCCTGAAGGAGTTTTTACTTTTGAACCAGATGCTGAAAGACAAAAAAATTACGCAGCTTTTGTTGCCGGAAGCGGAATTACTCCTGTTCTTTCGATCATAAAATCGGTATTGAAAAGTGAGCCAAAAAGTTCATTTGTATTGGTTTACGGAAATAAAACTCCTGAAGAAACTATTTTTTACCAGGAATTGCATGATTTGCAATTGCAATATGTAGGTCGTTTTTTCGTGCATTATGTTTTTAGTCAGGCTAAAGCCGAAAACGCTTTGTTTGGAAGAATCGAGAAATCTTCAGTAAATTTTGTGCTGAACAACAAACACAAAGAATTACAATTTGATAAATTTTTCTTGTGCGGACCAGAAGAAATGATCAATACGGTTTCTGCAATTTTGAAAGAGAAAAACGTAAAAGAATCAGCTATTAAGTTTGAGCTTTTTACTTCTTCATCTCAGGAAAATGAAATAAAAGCTTCATTAGAAGGACATACAAAGATTACTGTTTTAGTAGATGATGACGAAGTTTCGTTCGAAATGTCTCAAAAACAAACGATATTAGATGCGGCTCTGAAACAAGGAATCGACGCTCCATATTCTTGCCAAGGCGGAATTTGCAGTAGCTGTCTTGCTCGTGTAACTTCAGGAAGTGCCGAAATGACTAAAAACTCAATTTTGACAGATAAAGAAATCGCTTCAGGCTTAATTTTAACCTGTCAGGCGCACCCAACATCAGAGTCTATTTATGTAGATTATGATGATGTTTAGTCGTTAAATTCCAAAAATATTCAAATTCCAAATTCCAAACTTACAATGGGATTTGGAATTTTTTTTTGTTTGATAATTAGTAGCAATCTTTGCAAAATTGGAATTTGGATCCGAGCGATAGCGAACAGGCGAAGCAATTTTTAAAATTGTAATTTATTTTTTATGAAATCAGTACGAGAAATTTTTAAAAGCAAAGAATATCTTTTAGACGAACCTGAAGTTGAGAAACTTGTAGAATATTGCGAAGAACTTCAGGATGAAATTGTTGAGTTTAAATATCAGAAAACCAACAATAAAGAACTCGCGATGCTCGATATGCTCAAAGAAGTTATAAAAGGTTGCAATGCCATCGAAAAAGAACAAATGGAGCACGAAAGATTTGGTTTTGAAGCTCCTAATTATGAAGCTACGATTTCGAATCTTAAAAGTTATATTTATAGCCGATGTCGTGATGAAAAGATATGGCTTTGATAATTCTAATACAAAAATCCCAATTGTAAGTTTGGAATTTGGATTTTTTTATATTGGAATTTTACATGAATTATAGTTTTCAATTTAAAAAATACCGTTGATTAATGCATAAATAAACATATAATTTTTTGTCTATTTTTCAAAAAAAGTGCTTGAAATTTAGCATATTAGTACTTTACTAAAGCTGATCATTCTTCTTTATCTAAGGTAGATTTTGTAAAGCTATATCTGATTGTCAACCTAAAATTTAAATATTATGGCAATGCATCATTATCTCCGCCTCTCTTTTATTCTGCTTTTTGTAATAACATCCTGCTTTTGTATCTATTTTATAATTAAAAAAAGAAGAAACAGAAAAGCACCTAAATTACTTTCGGCAGAAAAATATCGTTCATCAATGACTGATGGAATGAAGAAATATAATCTAATGACAGTTTTTTTAATATTTGGCCTTACGTGAGTGAATTAAAAGCGGCTAAAATTTTATCTAAAAAAATTAAGGAATCTGAATTAGTACATAAAGTTTACAGAAACTCAACTGAAGATTTTGAACATATTTTACTCGCTACTGAGAAAGAAAATCATTTTGTTGAAATTGTAGTCGATAGAAACAAAAAGAAAGCAATGGAATATCTTTTTCTTGAGTTATGAAAAATTAAATTTCAATAAAAAAAATCCAAATTCCAACTTTTACAATTGGGATTTGGAATTTTTTTATTGGAATTTTCTACTACAACTTCGACTGAATACTGAAAACTACTTTCTCCGGAGAAATACTTCTCATCGCATCTTCGTAACCTTCAATTATTTTATTTCCATAGACAGAGGTTGGTAATTGTGGATATTGATTTCTGTCTGAAGTTAAAGCGTTTTCTAACGTTTGATTGAAAGGCAAAAATCCTGCGTAAGGATGTGTTGCACCCCAAAGTGTAACAACTTTTACTCCTAACATTGCCGCGATATGCGCATTTCCTGAGTCCATAGAAAGCATTACATCGAGATTACTAATCAGTTGTAATTCTTGCTGGAATTTTATTTTTCCGGCCATATTAATTACATTTTCATAAGTTCGAGAAATCGAATCCAAAATTTCGATTTCTTTCTTTCCTCCTCCAAAAAGCAATATTTTATACGACTTATTCTCAGCTAATTTTGCAATTACTTCCTGCATTAAATCCTGCGGATAAACCTTAGAATCGTATTGTGCAAAAGGTGCAATTCCAATTAATTTTTGGTTTTGATTGCCAATAATTTCGAGGATTTCTGAGCTTAAAATTGCCTTTTCAGGGAAAATTGGGTTTGATAAATCTAAAGGAAAACCAAGTTCCTTGAACACTTTTGCGTGCCTTTCGAACATTGTTGGCAATTGCTTAAAAATCTTGTTTTCTGATCTTGTCAATTGTTTCTTGCCTTCTCTTCCTTTGTCAACAGTTGCTCTTTTTTTTCCGCTTAAAGCGAAAAGTAAACTCACGATTTTGGATCTTAAAACATTATGAAGATCTGCAAAAGCATCGATTTTGAGTTTTTTGACATCGCGGAATAATCTCAAAAGCCCTGAGAAACCTTTATGACGTTCTTTTTCATCAAAAGCAAAGAAATCAAGATTTGGGATTCCGTCAAAAAATGGCTTGAAAAACGGACGTGAAATGACAGTGATTTTTACCTCTGGATACTGTTTTACAAAGGCGCGTAAAACAGGAACCGTCATGGCGACATCTCCCATTGCAGAAAGTCTCATGACGGCTATATGTTTAATTTTATTGGACAATTTTTGACTTTTAAAAATTAAATTCTGCTCTTTTCTGGTCTCTTTTTTAGCCCAGATTGAAATGAAAATCCCGGAGCAAAAAAAATAAAGTTTCTTGTTTAAAAAAAGCGACCAACGGAAGCTCTTTTTTGAACAATAGAAACTCTATTTTTTTGTGTCCCGACAGCTATCGGGATGAAATGTAAAGCTGGAAATAGCTCCAGAAATTATTTCTTATTTTGGTATAAAACAGGATTCAATTCATCGTCATTGTACATTTTCATTTGTTTGTACACTTTCATGAATTTATCTCCGTTTTCGATATCAGTAAGTAAATCATCAATTGCTGTTGATAAGTCGCTTCTTTGTTCTAAAAGGATGTTTAGTTTTTCCTGACATTTATCTCTGTGCTCTTGCGATGCCTCTGCACGAGTAGCTTCTTCATGCATGTGATAAATTTTTAGAGCCAGAATAGACAATCTGTCAAAAGCCCAGGCTGGACTTTCAGAGTTGATTTTTGCACCGTCTTTTACTTTTACATCGCTGTATTTTTGTAAAAAGTAGCTATCGATATATTCTACCATATCAGTACGTTCCTGATTTGATGCGTCGATTCTTCTTTTTAAAGTAAGAGCTGCTACCGGATCGATTTGCGGATCACGAATAATATCTTCAAAATGCCATTGAACAGTGTCAATCCAGTTTTTTAGATATAATAAATGTTCGAATTTATCTTTAGGATAAGGATTATTTATCGGTTGATCAACATTATCAAACTGGTGATAATCTTTGATGCTTTGTTCGAAAACAGAATATGCTAATTTTGAAAACATGTCTTTATTTGTTAGAGTTACAAAGATACTTTTTATACTTTTATCGTGCGAATAAAACGATGAAATTTTCGTTATCGTACTGTAACCCATTGATAATTCTAAATTTTTATTATGAAAATCCATTATATTTCTGAAAATAATAGCGTTTTAAATCACTTTTTAGGTCAAATCAGAAACATAAACGTTCAGAACGACAGTATGCGTTTTCGAAGAAATATAGAGCGAATTGGCGAAATTATGGCTTATGAACTGAGTAAAGATTTATCGTATAAAGAGGTTGAAATTGAGACTCCGCTTGGCATAAAAAAAACAACCGAAATCGAAAGTGATTTGGTTTTATGTTCGATTTTAAGAGCCGGATTACCGCTTCATAACGGTTTTTTGAACTACTTTGATCATGCTGAAAACAGCTTTGTTTCGGCTTGCAGATATCATCCTAATAATGATCATGAGTTCGAAATTCGGGTAGAATATCAGGCTGTTTCTAACATTAATGATAAAACGGTTTTATTACTTGACCCCATGTTGGCAACCGGTCAGTCTATTGTGGCGGTGCATGAAAAATTGATTCAGAATGCCACTCCCAAAGAAATTCATATTGTGGTCGTTATCGCTGCTCCGGAAGGAATTGCTTTTCTTGAAAAAAGTCTTCCTGAAAACTGTCATTTATGGGTAGCTTCTCTCGACGAAAAATTAAATGATAAAAATTACATTATTCCCGGTCTTGGTGACGCAGGTGATCTTGCTTACGGAAGCAAATTATAGTTGAGAGAAAAACGTAAATAAACTACACAAAATCAAGACATAAAATACAATTTCGTTGTTTAGTTTTTGCTGCATGTACTCTACGTGGCTTGCTGCCATAATAGTCAGAGGAGCAATGCTAAACAACAGTAAATCGTTGCTTTTATCTGGCGAAACAATGTAAACAAGTGCGGCTATAAAAAAACAGGCTACAACTTTTTTGTACGAAGAATGCACGATTTGAGGTCTGTTTGACAACGTTGTTAACATTGATGTTACAAAAAACAAAGCGACTGCAACATATATGGAAAGTGCTCCATTTTCGTAATTATTTTTGAAATAAGTAATATCAAAATCGATTACGGCCCGTTTCTGAAAAAATTCTATTATATCAATATGAAAGATCAGTGAGATCAATAAAAAGATTATTGATACTGCAAAAAGCGCTATAAAAGGTAAAATCCAGTTTCTATAATCTCTCGAAGCATGAAAAACAATCGATATAAATACCACTATTAGGAAAAGAATACACCAAAATTGAAATAAAGCGGCTATTAAAATCCAAAAAGAGGCATCGAATATTTTTTCTTTTGACGCTTTTAAGGATTGTAGCGAAATTAATCTTCGAAGCGCTAACAGAATAAAAAAGTTAGCATATATGACATTAGCATTATTAAAAATTGTGGGGAAGAATAATATAAACAATAAATAGAAAAGTATAGCGTAACCGTTGTCTTTACTGAGTCCGTTCTTTTTTACGATAAAATTAACCAGGAAAAAAGAGGCTAAAATAAACAGTAGTAAACTTACTTTTTGGAACGCCAAAAAATAAGAACTCACCCATGATGGATCTTTGATTTGAAAAATAAAAAAGAAAACCAGTATTAAAATTACGACCAATGAATAATTTAATGGCGTAGATTTTTTAAAAACACTTGTTATCATAAGGATATTTTATACTTTTGTGATTGTAAATATAATACTTGTTTAAAAAGGAAAACCCAACAAGTTGAAAAAAGATTCTATTATCTGAATTTTAACTTCAATGCGTTACACAACTATAAATAACATATAATTTTATAAATTATGACAGCTTTTTTCGAAGGAATACAATACTTATTCGTTAACATTTTATTTGCTCCACTTGACGGTTTACGTCATTTAGAACTTATTACATGGTTTGGTGCTAATACTATTAACTGGATTTTTATGATTATCTGTTCTGCAGCAATCGTATATTGGATTAAACAATTACGTATTTTTGATGCTGCAGGAACTGAAAACCAAGATACAACGGCTCACTCTTTCTTAAAGTAAGTCGAAGCCAATATCTTTTCTAAAATACATCTTATCAAAATTTAGTTTATCTATATTTTGGTAAGATTTTTTTATGGCCTGTTGAAAATCGTCTCCGTATGATGTTACTGTCAATACACGTCCTCCATTACTAACGACATTATCGCCATCTAATTTTGTTCCTGCGTGAAAAACTATCGAATCGGTAATATTTTCTAAACCTGTAATTACTTTTCCTTTTTCGAAATCTTCAGGATATCCTCCGGAAACTACCATAATTGTAGTTGCACTTCTTGGATCTACTTCTAACTCGAAAGTATCTAATTTTTGATCTGCCACAGATTGGAACAACGCAACTAAATCAGATTTTAATCTTGGCACTACAACTTCAGTTTCAGGATCTCCCATTCTCACGTTGTATTCAATAACGATTGGCTCGTTTTTTACATTGATTAAACCAATAAATACAAAACCTTTATATTCGATTCCGTCTTTCTGGAAACCTTCGATTGTTGGTTTTACAATACGAGTTTCGATTTTTTCCATCAAAACAGCATCAACATAAGGAACCGGAGAAACTGCTCCCATTCCGCCTGTATTTAATCCTGTATCTCCTTCTCCAATTCGTTTGTAATCTTTTGCTGTTGGAAGAATTTTATAGCTTTTTCCGTCAGTTAAAACAAAACAGCTTAATTCGATTCCGTCCAGGAATTCTTCGATAACTACTTTTGAACTTGCTGCTCCAAATTTTTCGTGAACCAACATGTTTCTCAATTCGGTTTTCGCTTCTTCAAGATCCTGAATGATTAAAACTCCTTTTCCAGCAGCTAAACCATCTGCTTTTAAAACGTACGGAGGTTGTAATGTTTCTAAGAAATCACATCCTTTTTCTACCGTTTCGGCAGTAAAACTGTCGTAAGCAGCTGTCGGGATGTTGTGTTTCATCAGGAATTCTTTAGCAAACTCTTTACTTCCTTCAAGTTGAGCTCCTAATTTTGATGGTCCGATAACCGGAATATGCTGTAAACTTTCGTCGTTTTTAAAATAATCGTAAATCCCTTTTACCAAAGGATCTTCTGGCCCTACGACCACCATTTTTACATTTTCCTGAATTACAAATGCTTTTATGGCATCAAAATCGGTTGGAGACATTGCAACGTTTGTAGCAATTGCTGCTGTTCCCGCATTTCCTGGTGCAACAAAAAGTTTTTCGCAAAGCGGACTCTGAATCATTTTCCACGCAAAAGCATGTTCTCTTCCGCCTGATCCCAATAGTAAAATTGTCATGTGTTGTTGTATTTAGTTGTGGTGCAAAAATAGTGGGTTTTAACCTTAAATAATAATTTTTTTTACTTACTTTTGACGTTAGTAATGCGAAAGGTATGATAATCTCATTTGGATCTAAAGAAACTGAA
>Ga0247815_10002405_pt1 | contig 13856 bp, 14 predicted proteins | sample UWRJL194509B1_FD_181014 | JGI IMG/M metagenome (GOLD analysis project Ga0247815, IMG submission 181014) | Plant litter microbial communities from Arlington Agricultural Research Station in Wisconsin, United States - UWRJ-L194-509B-1 | ecosystem: Environmental > Terrestrial > Plant litter >... | reverse complement strand
GTCCTTGCCGACGGTCTTGGCGGCGGGCGCCACGCCGGCGCAGTTGACCAAGCCGCGCAAGGTGCCGAGCGCGGTGGCGGCGTCGATGACGGCCTGGCCGTCGGCCTCCGAGGTCACGTCGCACTTAACAAAAACGGCTTCGAGTTCGGCTGCCAGCGCCTGGCCTGCCTCCAGTTGCACGTCGGCCAGCACCACCTTGCCGCCGGCCGCCACGATCATGCGCGCGGTGGCCGCGCCCAAACCCGACGCGCCGCCGGTCACGATGAATACATTGTCTTGAATTTGCATGTCCGCCTCTATTTTTTTGTTTGACGTTGACGTAAACGTCACCTGAATGGCAATTGTAGTGCAATTCCCGGTGTCAGTGCCGACATTCGGACACGGGCTCAGCCGCGCGCGGCTGAGCCCGTGTCCGAATGTCGGCACTGACACCGCCTTCACCAGGCCAGCACGCGCGGGCCGATCGCGGCGCCGAGCGCGGTGGGCGCCAGCATGCCCAGCAGATACCAGAATCCGACGAACACCGGGCTCAGTTCCGGGCAGTGCAGGCAGTACACCACGGCCGCCGCCGCGCCCGCCGCGAAGCCGGCCGCCGCGCCGGCCCATCGCAGCCGGGTCGGCGCCAGCCCGCGCATGGTGGGCAGCGTGGCGATGAAGATCGGCAGCGACAGCGTCGCGATCAGCAGCGGGCAATAGCGCCAGGTGCGGCCCCAGAACAGCTCGGCGCGCGCTTCGGGCGCGGCTTGCAACAGCAGCGCCGCCGCCGCGCACCACAACACCAGCACCGGCGCGCACAGCCACAGCGGCAAACTGGCGAGGCTTGCGCCGGGCAGGCACAGGCGCTTCGCCGCCAACCAGCCGGCCCAGGCCAAGGCGCCGGAAAACGCCAGCTTGGTCCAGAACGCCGGCATCAACATTTCGCCCGCCAGGTTCGGGTGCACGCCCAGCAACAGCCGCATCAGCAGCGCGCTGGCGAGCACGCCGGCCAGCAGCGGCAGCACGGCGACGCGCGCCGGCCGCGCGGCGACGCCCACATCGGGGCCGCTGGATAACATCGTGATCAAGTCGTCTGTCTTCATGTCGCATCTCTTAGAGTAGTCGCCAGTGCTTTCAAGCCGCGGTGCACCGATACCTTGACCGCCGCCTCCGACATGTCCAGCATGCCGGCCGCCTCGCGCACCGACAAGCCGTCCAGCTTGGTGTGGATGATGGCGTCGCGCTGCTTGTCCGGCAGCGTGGCCAGCAGCTTGGCAAGGTCGCGGCGCGCTTCGCCGGCATCGGCGTCGGCGCTGGAAAACAGCGCGCTCTCGCCGGCCAGCACCTCGTCCAACGGATCGTGCAGGCTGTCGCGCCGCGCGTGACGGCGCAGCCAGTCGATCAGCTTGTACCTGGCGATGGCGTAGATCCACGCCGTCAGCGGCACGCCGGTGTCGTAGCTCAGCCGCTGGTTGTGGATCGCCAGCAGCGATTCCTGCACCAGGTCCTCCACCTCGTCAGGCCAGCGGCTCAGGCGGCGCCGCAGAAAGGCGCGCAAATGCGTCGCCGTCGCCTGCAGGAAGCGGCGATAAGCCAGGGCGTCGCCCTCCACGCCTTGCAGGAACAATGCATGCAGGCGCAATTCGGTGTTGCGTAAAAGATCCACCTCGGGTATTCGCTGCATCGGCGTCATAAGTTACAGCATTAAAAAAATAAATTATTTTGCATTCCCGCTGTAACCAATCCAGGGCGCGCCGCGAACTCACTGTCACGCTCATCGAAAGGCAGGCAATGAACTCCATTCGCATCATCACACATCCACTCTGGCTGCGCCTCACGCACTGGCTGAACGCCGTCGCCGTGGTGCTGCTGGTGACGAGCGGGTGGCGCATCTACAACGCCACCCGTTTTCTCGACTTCGCGATCCCGCGCGGCATCACGCTGGGCGGCTGGCTGGGCGGGGCGCTGCAATGGCATTTCGCCGCGATGTGGCTGCTGGCGGCCAACGGCGTGCTTTACCTGCTGGTCAACCTGTTCTCGGGACGGCTGCGGCGGCGCTTTTTCCCGCTGACGCCGCGCCAGGTATTGCACGATCTGGTCGCCGCGCTGAAAGGCAAGCTGTCCCATGCCGACCTGGGCCACTACAACGGCGTGCAGCGGCTGGCCTATCTGTTCGTCATGCTCGACAGCGTGTTGCTGGTGCTGTCCGGGCTGGTGCTGTGGAAGTCGGTGCAGTTCCCGCTGCTGCGCGAGTTGATGGGCGGTTACGAAACGGCGCGGCGCGTGCATTTCTTCGCCATGGCCGGCCTGTGCGCCTTCGTCGTGGTCCACGTGGCGATGGTGGCGCTGGTGCCGCGCACGCTGCTGGCCATGCTGCGCGGCCGTTGATCACAAGGATAAATCAAGATGAAACCATTCAAGCAACGCGACATCGTCATTCCCGCCGAGGGCGCCGCCATGCTGGCGGACGCGATCGGCCGCATCGCCCAGCCGTCGCGCCGCGCTTTTCTGCAGCGCAGCCTGACGTTGGGTGGCCTGACGCTGTTGACCGGCTGCGGCATCGACAACCAGGACGGCATCGACCAGGGATTGAACCGCATCTCGCGCTTCAACGACCGCATCCAGGCCATGTTGTTCGATCCGGCCCGGCTGGCGCCCACCTACAGCGCGGACATGCTCACCCAGCCGTTTCCGTTCAACGCGTATTACGGCGAGGAAGATATCCGCGAAGTGGACGGCGACGACTGGCGGCTGGAACTGAGCGGCCTGCTGGCCGACCGCAAGCCGTGGACGCTGCAACAGCTGCGCGCGCTGCCGCAGCAATCGCAGATCACGCGGCATATCTGCGTCGAGGGCTGGAGCGCCATCGGCAAATGGGGCGGCGTGCCGTTCTCGCATTTCCTGCGCCACGTCGGCGCCGACCTGGGCGCGAAGTATGTCGGCTTCAAATGCGCCGACGATTATTTCACCAGCATCGACATGGCCACCGCGCTGCATCCGCAAACGCTGATGGCGCTGAGCTACAACGACCAGCCCTTGCCGCCGCGCTACGGCTTTCCGCTGAAGCTGCGCATGCCGACCAAGCTGGGCTACAAGAATCCGAAACACATCCAAGCCATCTTCGTGACCAATACCTACCCTGGCGGCTATTGGGAAGACCAGGGGTATAACTGGTTCGGTGGAAGTTGATCCACCGGGCCTTGTCCACCGCAGCACCAACGTTGTTTAACTTCACTCAAAGGAATCATCATGAACAAAATCACCACCGTACTGATCGCCGCCTGCCTGTCGATGTCGAGCGCCGTCTACGCCCAGGACGCCATGAAGAAGGATGACATGGCCAAGGACGCCATGGCGAAGGACGGCATGAAGAAAGAAGACGCGATGAAAAAGCCCGCCCACCACGACAAAATGGCCAAGGATGAGATGAAGAAGGACAAGATGGCCAAGGACGAGATGAAAAAAGACGCCATGGCCAAGGATGAAATGAAGAAGTAAGCCAACGCCGGGGGCGGTCAACGTCCCCGGATCAGCATTGGATCCAGGCGCCGGTGCGGTTGCACAGCTTGCCGCTGGGCGTGAGCACGGCGCCTCCGGCGGCGCCGTTGTAGCGCGTGCCGCCCGCGCCGAAACAGCCGCCGGCGTCGCAGTTGGCCGCCGGAATCGGCGCGCCGGGCGGCTGCATCAGCGTTTCGATCGGTGTCGACGGCGGCATCGCCGGCATGCCGACCTGCGGCGCGCGCGTGACCCTCGGCATCGGCTGGATGATCTGCGTGACCGAGCGGCGCGGCGCCGGCACCGGCCGGGGCGCGGTGCGGCACGGCTCGACGGCGAGCCGTTTGCCGTCGGCGCTGAGCGTGCAGACGGGCAACTTGGCGTATTCCTCGGCCGATGGTGCCGGCGCGGGCTCTTGCGCCCAAGCGTCGGCGCACAGCAAGGCGCCGAGCAGCAGCGCGGCGGTCAATGCCGCTGGTTTGATGATCCTCATGGTGTTCCCTCCCACTTCATTAATAGCACGCATGGCGCGGGAGGGTAGCACGGGAAACAATTTGTCACTTACCGACCCGGCTGCGGCGGCGGCGGCGCCTCGGCCGGCAGCAGCATCGACGCCGGCGGCGCCGTCGCCGGCACGGTGACCGCCACCACCGGCACCGACACCGCCAGCCAGCCCGAGGCCGGCAGCAGCGGCACCAGCAGCAGCGCCACGATGTTGATGATCTTGATCAGGGGGTTGACCGCCGGCCCGGCCGTGTCCTTGTACGGGTCGCCGACGGTGTCGCCGGTGACCGCCGCCTTGTGCGCGTCGGAACCCTTGCCGCCGAAGTGGCCATCCTCGATGTATTTCTTGGCGTTGTCCCAGGCGCCGCCGCCGGTGGTCATCGAGATCGCGACGAACAGGCCGGTGACGATGGTGCCCATCAGCATGCCGCCCAGCGCGGCCGCCCCCAGCAGCATGCCGACCACGATCGGCACCACCACCGGCAGCAGCGACGGCACGATCATTTCCCGGATCGCCGACGCGGTCAGCATGTCGACCGCCTTGTCGTACTCCGGCTTGCCGCTGCCGTCCATGATGCCTTTGATGTCGCGGAACTGGCGCCGCACCTCGACCACCACCGCGCCGGCCGCGCGGCCGACCGCCTCCATCGCCATCGCTGCGAACAGGTAGGGGATCAGGCCGCCGATGATCAGGCCGACGATCACCATCGGGTTCGACAGGTCGAAGGTGACGCTCTTGCCGGCCGATTCCAGCGCGTGCGTGTAGTCGGCGAACAGCACCAGCGCGGCCAGCCCGGCCGAGCCGATGGCGTAGCCCTTGGTGACCGCCTTGGTGGTGTTGCCCACCGCGTCCAGCGGATCGGTGATGGCGCGCACCGAGTCCGGCATGCCGGCCATTTCCGCGATGCCGCCGGCGTTGTCGGTGATCGGGCCGTAGGCGTCGAGCGCGACCACGATGCCGGCCATCGACAACATCGCGGTGGCCGCGATCGCGACGCCGTACAGCTGGCCCAGTTGGTAGGACACCAGGATCGCCGCGCACACCGCCAGCACCGGATACGCGGTCGACTTCATCGACACGCCCAGGCCGGCGATGATGTTGGTGCCGTGGCCGGTGGTCGAGGCTTCGGCGATGTGGCGCACCGGATGGAAATCGGTGCCGGTGTAGTACTCGGTGATGTAGACCATCAGCCCGGTCAGCACGATGCCGACCACGGTGCAGCCGATCATCTTATAGCGCATGGGGTCGTCCGGCCACACCTGCCAGGTCACGAGCACGAAGCCGATCAGCGACAGCCCGGCCGCCCACCACAGGCCGGTGTACAACGCCGACATGATCTTCTTGCCCGGCTTGGCCTTGACCATCGAGCAGCCGATGATGGAGGCGATGATGGACACCGCGCCCAGCAGCAGCGGATAGACCACGGCGGCGGGACCGGCGGCGCCCATCAGCAGCGCCCCCAGCAGCATGGTGGCGATCAGCGTGACGACGTAGGTTTCGAACAGATCGGCGGCCATGCCGGCGCAATCGCCGACGTTGTCGCCGACGTTGTCGGCGATCACGGCCGGATTGCGCGGATCATCCTCGGGGATGCCGGCTTCGACCTTGCCCACCAAATCCGCGCCGACGTCGGCGCCCTTGGTGAAGATGCCGCCGCCCAGTCGCGCGAAGATCGAGATCAGCGAGGCGCCGAAGGCCAGGCCGATCATCGGCTCGATCAGATGGTGCAGGTCGGCGCCGGTGGCTGGCATGCCGGCGACCAGGTACATGTAGAACAGCACCACCCCCAGCAAGCCGAGCCCGACCACCAGCATGCCGGTGATGGCGCCGCCCTTGAAGGCGACGTCGAGCGCCTGGTTCATGCCCTTGGTGGCGGCCTGCGCGGTGCGCACGTTGGCGCGCACCGAGACGTTCATGCCGATGAAGCCGCAGGCGCCCGACAGCAGCGCGCCGATCAGGAAGCCGAGCGCGGTGTTGATGTCGAGCAGGACGCCGATGAGGATCAGCAGCGCCACGCCGACGATGGCGATGGTGCGGTACTGGCGCGCCAGATAGGCGGCGGCGCCTTGTTGAATCGCCAGCGCGATTTCCTGCATGCGCGGATTGCCCGCGTCCTGTCGCAAAATCCAGCTGCGCGACCATAATCCGTAAACCACGGCGATGACGCCGCAACCGACCGCTAACCATAGACTGGCTGCCATATTGTCCCCTTGTTTTTATTGATCGAGCCTACAAACCACACTTCAGAAAGCCGCCCCTTGTGGGAACCGCCCGCTAACCTGCGAACTGCAAAACTTCAAATCGGGATGGCATCCAGCAAAAAAAAGCGGACCCACGGTCCGCTCTACTGTAACGCTTATTTGGCCAGCGCGGCAAACGCGCTGTCGCGGATTTGCTCGACGGGACCGACGCCTTCGATGCGGCGATATTGCGGCGCGGCCGGATCGCCGGACTGCGCCCAGGTGTTGTAGTAACCCAGCAGCACCTCGGTTTGATTGTGGTACACGTCCAGGCGTTTCTTGACGGTTTCCGCCTTGTCGTCGTCGCGCTGCACCAGGTCTTCGCCGGTGACGTCGTCCTTGCCTTCCGTTTTAGGCGGGTTGAACTTGACGTGGTAGACGCGGCCCGAACCCGGATGGCAACGGCGGCCGTCCATGCGTTCGATGATCGATTCGTCCGGCACGGCGATCTCCAGCACGTAGTCGACGGCGACGCCGCCGTCCTTCATGGCGTCGGCCTGCGCGACGGTGCGCGGGAAGCCGTCGAACAAATAACCGTTGGCGCAGTCCGGCTCCGCCAGGCGGTCCTTGACCAGGCCGATGATGATGTCGTCCGACACCAATCCACCCTCATCCATCACCTTCTTCGCGGCCAGGCCCATCTCGGTACCCGCTTTGATCGCGGCGCGCAGCATGTCGCCGGTGGAGATTTGCGGGATGTTGTATTTTTCCTTGATGAAATTAGCCTGGGTGCCCTTGCCGGCACCTGGTGCTCCTAAAAGAATAAGACGCATGAAAAATTCCTAAAAACAGATATGGGGTTAGTGTTGGATAGTGTTGGATCGTACGAAACTTACCACAAAACTTAGTGCTTACGCCAATTTGTGACGCTTCCGAGAGATATACCGTATGAATATCGCACTGATGTCTTGCTTATATCAGTTGTACCTGACTTGCGCCTGACGTGTCGTTGATCCACATCAATATAGCGCGCGGACGCGGGCCAGGTCTTCCGGCGTGTCCACCCCGGCCGCGGGGGCCGAGTCGGTCACGTGGACCGCGATCGGAAAACCATGCCACAGCACCCGCAACTGCTCCAGCGCCTCGATGGATTCAAGCGGCGAGACCTCCAGCGCCGGGTAGGCTTGCAGGAAGTCGTTGCGGTAGGCGTACAGTCCGATATGGCGGAGCGGTACGTAGGCGGCCGGCAGCACTTGTTTGGACAGCGCGAAGGCGTCGCGGTTCCAAGGGATGGTGGCGCGCGAGAAGTACAGCGCCCTGCCCGCCTTGTCCAGCACCACCTTGACCACGTTCGGGTTGAAGGCGTCGGCGGCGTCGTGCAGCGGATGGGCGCAGGTGGCCATCGGCACGACGGCGTCGATGCGCGCGGCGGCCGCTTGCAGCAGCGCCGGGTCGATCAGCGGCTCGTCGCCCTGCAGGTTGACCACCACCGCGTCGGCCGGCAGGTTGAGCGCGCGCGCCACCTCGGCGATGCGGTCGGTGCCGGACGGATGGTCGGAACGGGTCATGCGGACTTCGACGCCGTGCAGTTCGCAGGCGGCGCGGATGTCCTCGTGGTCGGTGGCGACGATGACGCGGGAGGCGCCGGCCTGCGCGGCGCGCTCGGCGACGCGCACCACCATCGGCTTACCGCCGAGGTCGGCCAGGGGTTTGTTCGGCAGCCGGGTCGAGGCCAGACGGGCCGGGATGATCACGATGAAGGACACGGGCTTAGTCCGCCTTGTCCTGCAGCGTGCGCGCCTCGTCGGCCCACATGATCGGGATGCCGTCGCGGATCGGATAGGCGAGGCGGTCGCCTTTGCAGATCATCTCCTGGGCTTTCTTATCGTACTCAAGGGGGCCTTTGCAGACCGGGCATACCAGGATATCAAGCAATCGAGCGTCCACGACATTTCTCCACAATTTGGTCGGCCAGCGCGCGGTCGATGCGCGCCGTCACCGGGACGACCCATAGTCGCGGGTCGTCTCTGAGTTCTTCAATTTGCGCACATTTTACTGCATCCTTCTCGGTCATCAAGATCAGATCCGCGTCGAGGCCGTCGAACGGGCGGTCGCGGAAGTCATGATGGTCGGGAAAAGGCAGTTCGATGACGCTCAGTCCTTCCGTTTTCAGCATGCCGAAAAAGCGCGCCGGGTTGCCGATGCCGGCGGCGGCGGCGATGCGCAGCGTGGTTTGCGCGCCGAGTTCGGCCAGCGTGCGGCGCTGGGTTCGGTCCAGCAGTTGTTCGGCGTGCTCCCCCGCCAGCGTCATCTGGATCGCCGGCCGCGCCGTGACGGGGCCTGACCCCGCCGTGACGGCGCGCGCCAGCTGCTCGGTCAGCAGCGGCGCGTTGATGACGGTGAAGTCGCGGCGCCGGCTCACCGGCTCGCGCAGCGGCCCGGCCGGCAGCAGCCAGCCGTTGCCGGCGCCGCGGCCGTCGAACAGGATGATTTCTATGTCGCGTCGCAAGGCGTAGTGTTGCAGGCCGTCGTCGGTCAGCAGGATGTCGACCTCGGGATGCGCGGCCAGCAAGGCGCGGCCGGTGGCGGCGCGGTCGCGGCCGACCATCACCGGACAGCCGGTGCGCTGCTTGATCAGCAGCGGCTCGTCGCCGACCTGGGCCGGGGTCGAGGCGGCGACCACCTCGCGCGCGCCGTCGGCCTCGCCGCCGTGGCCGCGCGAGATCACGCCGGGCTGCATGCCGGCCGCCTGCAAGGCTTGCACCAGCCAGATCGTCAGCGGCGTCTTGCCGGTGCCGCCGATGTAGATATTGCCGACAACCACCACCGGCACCGGCAGCCGCGACGACTTCAGCACGCCGGCGCGGTACAGGGCGGCGCGCGCGCCGCTCAGCAGGCGGAACAGCAGCGACACCGGCCACAAGGCGCACGCCAGCGGCCCGCGCCGCAGCCAGTTGCGCGTCAGCGTGGCTTCCAGCGCCGACGCCTTAGTTGCCATTACTTAGCACCTTATTTGCCGCCACCGGTCTGCGCGGCGAAGGTCAGTTTTTCGTAGCCGGCGATGCGCGCCGCCTCCATCACGTTGATCACCATCTGGTGCATCGCGAACTGGTCGGCGTTGACGATCACCACCGGCGACTTGCCGGCCTCGCCGCCCTTGCCGGCCGCGTTGCGCATCGATAACGCGAAGCCGCCCACGTCGCGGAACGACACCGGCTCGCCGTTGATCGTGTAGTTGCCCTTGGCGTCGACCGTCACGTTGAGCTCGAACGGCTTGTCGGTGGCCTTTTGCGCGTCGGCGGTCGGCAGCGTGATCTGCAGCTCGGTGAACTTGCTGTAGGTGGTGGTCACCATCAGGAAAATCAAAATCACCAGCAACACGTCGATGAACGGGATCAGGTTGATCTCGGGGTCCTCGCGGTGCCGGCCTTTGCGGAAATTCATGCGGCTTCCTTACTTGCGCTTGCAGTGCACGACGTCGACGAACTTGACCGCCTGCTGTTCCATGTCGATGACGAAGCTGTCGACCAGCGCGCGGAAGTGGCGGTAGAAGACCAGCGTCGGCATGGCGATCGCCAGGCCGAAGCCGGTGTTGTACAAGGCCACCGAAATGCCGTGCGCCAGTTGCGCCGGGTTGGCGCCGCTGGAATTTTGCGAACCGAAGATCTCGATCATGCCGACCACCGTGCCGAACAGGCCCATCAGCGGCGCCAGCGTGGCGATCGTGCCCAACGTCGTCAGGAAGCGTTCCAGCGTGTGGGCGACGCCGTTGCCGGCCTCCTCGATCGATTCCTTCATCACGTCGCGCGGCGAGTCGATGTTGCGCAGCGCCGACGACAGCACCACGCCCAGCGGCGAACTGTTCTCCAGTTTGTCGATGATGTCCGGCGTGATGTTGCCGCCGCGGTAGACCTGCACCACCTCGTCCAGCAACTTCTTCGGCAGGATCTTGCCGCGGCGGAGGTACAGCAAGCGTTCGATGATCAGGGCCGTTGCGACGATCGATGCGACCAGCAACAACCAGATGGGCCAACCTGCGGCTTGGAAAATGGCGAGCAAAACGAACTCCTGTATAGATATGAACACCCGAAGGCGCAATGTATCTTGTTGGGCGGTACTCGGCAAGTGCCGCCGTTGTGGAGTTCTGCACATTTTCTGTGGACAATGATGTGCGCAAGCTCTACCCACACCTCGCAAGCCTTTGATTTATATGAGAATAATTTCAAAGCTCAAAAATAGCGCAGCCGTTCGATAAAACCCACGATTTTCTTAGCAAAAGTTGTGCCAACTTATGCCCATATTCTGTTGATAAGATTGTGTGCAAGGCATACGGCATCCATCCATGTCCTTGATTTTTATCGGTTTTATTTCCCTGAGTAAAAATGGAGCAGATGAGCGTTTACACTGACTTATAGACAACTTAAGCCGTCGAAAACGGTCGCCTGTGTAGTTCTGCACAAAAAATGTGGATAAGATTGTTAGCAAGGGGGCCGGCACTAGGCAAAGCCCTTGATTCATAAGGATATTTTTTCCATGCGTAAAAAAAGCGCAGCGTAGCTGAGCTAAAATCCGCTGGATAAGCGGGGACTTCTGCACATTTAATGTGGATAAGATTGTGCGCAACGCCTTCCACATCGTGAAAGATCGTTGATTTATAACGATATTTCTGCCTTGAGTAAAAATTTGGCACAACACCGCTTTAGGGGGAAATCGATGGAAAACCCGGGTTTTCCACAGATGCCGCTTACTTCTGCACACTTTGTGTGGATAAGATTGTTAGCAAGGCCAGCCGGGGCCATTCAAGCTATTGATTTATATCGTTTTTATTGTTCTGCGTACAAATTAAGCAGCCTCAGAAATACCGTGCCGCGCTCAGCCACGCGCGCGTTCCGCCGCCGCCGAATTTCCAGGCCACGCTGCCGCGCAGCTGGAAACCGGCCGGCAACGGACAATCCAGGCTGACGCCGAACGCCGCCAGCCGACGCCGGTTGTCGCCGGCGGCGAACGGCGCGTGGTTGATGCGGACCTGGCCGGCGTCGATGAAGCCGCCGAGCAGCGTATCGCCGGCGCCGCCGCCCGACATCGGCGCCGGCAGCGCGCGCCGCAGCGCCAGCGTCAGCAGCACTCCTTCGTCTCCCGGCGCCTCGCCTTGTGGATAGGCGCGCACGCCGTCGGCGCCGCCCAGCGAAAATTTCTCCGATGAGTCGAGATTCTTGCGCGCAAATTGGCCGTTCACTTGCGCCGACGCCAGCCACGCCGGCGCCAGCGGGAACGTGGCGGCGGCGGCGTAGGTCCATTTGGCGTAGTGGCCGTTGCCGCGCGCCGTCGCGGCGTCGAGCTCGCGCGCGTCGGGATCCTGAATCGCCAGCGCGCCGCCGGTGTAGGCCAGCGAGAAAGCATACGCGCCACCGCGCCGGCGCAGATTGCCGGACAACCCTGCGGTGCCGAGCGTGATGTTCTTGCCGGCCTCGGTCGATAGCGCGCCGACGCGGTCGACCAAGGATTTGCGGTCGGCGGCGATGCTGGCGGTGACGCTGAAGCCGCGCGTCAACAGCAGCGGGTAGTAGGCGAACACGCCGCCGATGCGCGCGTCGCCGTGCGCGTCCAGCGCCGCGAAGTCGCGGCCGAGGCGGTAGCGGCTGTAGGTCCACGCCGCGCCGGCGACCAGGCCGTCGTCGCCCAGCGGCACGCGGTAGCTGAGCCGCGTGTAGAGCAGGCGCTGGTCGCTGCCCTGGAGGCGCGCGCTGAACTGGTCGCCCAGCCGCGCCGGACTGTTCAGCGTGAGCGCGCCGCCGACGAGGTGGCGGCCGGTGTAGCGGTTGCCGTGGTTGTTGGCGCCGATGTCGCCCGTCACCGCCGGGCCGGGCCGCAGCGTCACGATGAGGTCGGACAGGCCGACGCTGGCGCCGGGTTGCAAGGCGGCGTCGGCGCGGTCGATGCCGGGGCTGTCGTTGAGCAGAAGCAGCATGCGTTCGAGTTCGGCTTCCCGCGCCAGCTGGCCCGGTTCGATGCGCGCGGTGATGGCCCGCGCCTGCCGGGCCAGCGCTACGACGGCGGCGGAGGTGGCGAAAGCGTCAGCGGCGGAGGTGGCGGAGGCGTCAGCGGCGGAGGCGGAGGATGCTTCGATGCGGATCGCGCCAACGCGGCCTTCCAGCACGGCGATTTCAACGCGGCCGTCGCTGATGGTTTGCGCCGGCAGATAGGCGCGCGCCAGCAGGTAGCCGTGCTCGCGGTAGTGGCTGCCGAGGCGCTCCGCCGCGTCTTGCAGGTCGGCCAGCGTCAGCGTTCGGCCGCGCCATGGGTCCAGCAGCCGCTCCAGTTGCGCCGGCGGGAAGGCGGTCGCGCCGCTGATGCGAAAGCCGGCGACGGCGATCGTGGCGACGGCGTCCGGACGCGCCGCTTTCGGTTCGGGCGGCACGGCGATCGGCGGCGCCGGGGCCGCGGCCGGTGCGGGTGCCGGCCTGGGCGCGGCGTCGGGCCGGCCCAGTTCACGCAGCACTTGTCCGGCGTCGGGCCGGGTCTGCGCTTGCGCCGCGCCGGACGCCGCCACGCCGTGCGCCAGCAAGGCCGCCAATGCCGCCAATGGCAGTGGCCGCTTCATCGAAACTGCGGTGTGCCGCGCCCTTCGTCAATGCGCCAGATGGTGGTGAAATCGAAGCCTTGGAAATTGACTTGCCGTTTCATTTGCGCGCTTTGCAGGCCGGTGCCGCCGGCGCTGGCGGCGAGGCCGGAGTTGCCCACATCCCAGTAGCTGTCGACGACGCCGGCCGCGTCGCCGCGTCCGACCAGGCCGCCGGCCGCCGTCACCCCGGCGGCGCCGGCGGCGACCTTGCCACTGCTGTAGCTGGTGGTCACGCTCCCTTGGTTGTCGCCGACCAGCCCGCCGCTGGCGGCGTTGTTGCCGCCGACGTTGGCCTTGCTGTAGGAGTTGACGATGGCGCCGCCGGAGTAGCCGGCCAGGCCGCCGACCACGGCGTCGGCGCCGAGCCCTGTCACATTGCCGGTGCTGTAGGTCCGGCTCAGCGTGCCGCTCCCGTTGTAGCCGATCAGGCCACCGACGACGCCGAGTCCGCTGACGTTGCCGCTGAAATACGCGTCGTTGATGGTGCCGTAGGTATATTGCCCGACCAGGCCGCCGACCGAACTGCTTCCCTTGACCGTCGAGGTGCTGTGGACGCGGTTGATCTCGATGTAGCCGTCGGCGGCCACGCCGGCCAGGCCGCCGACGTTGTAGGTGCCGGACACCGCGCCGCCGCTCCACGCGTCGTTGACGAAGCCGCGATCGATGTAGCCGACCAGCCCGCCCACCGCGTTGTATCCACTCACTTTTCCGTCGCTGTGCGAGGCGGCGACGCTGCCGCCGAACAGCCGCCCGACCAGGCCGCCGGTCATGCGGCCGGACGAGGCGTCGACGGCGGTCACCGCGCCGGCGCTGCTGGAATCGCTGAGCAAGCCGCCGTGCTCGCCGATCAAGCCGCCCACCTGTCCGGCGCCGGACACGCTGGCCGTGCTGTGGACGTTGACGACCTGGGCGCGGTTCAAGCCCACCAGCGCGCCCACCAGGTCACGGCCACGGATCTCGGCGCCGGCCAGCGACAGATTGGCGATGCGGTTGTTGGCGCTGCCGAACAGCCCCACCATGTCGCTGTCCGGGCGCTTGATCCACAGCTTGCCGATGGTGTGGTTCAAGCCGTCGAACC